>Ga0098068_1000680_pt1 | contig 13011 bp, 8 predicted proteins | sample 26BtaG_FD_75059 | JGI IMG/M metagenome (GOLD analysis project Ga0098068, IMG submission 75059) | Marine viral communities from Cariaco Basin, Caribbean Sea - 26B_WHOI_OMZ_CsCl | ecosystem: Environmental > Aquatic > Marine > Oceanic | place: Caribbean Sea: Cariaco Basin | collected 2014-11-09 | reverse complement strand
CCCCCCGCCCCCTAGCGTGCCATCCCACAACACCCTTGCGGCAAACGTCTGCGCCCCCTTCCCCTTTCTTCACCCTTCCGGCATATGCTGGCGGCACTGATTCAAAACCGCTTGATAGGAGCAGACCCATGCATGACATCCGTGCAATCCGCGAAAACCCGGCTGCGTTTGACGCCGCCCTGGCCCGCCGTGGAGAGTCTGCTTTGTCGTCTGACGTGCTCGCGCTGGACGAAGCGCGGCGCGCCAAGATCCAGGCCGCCGAAGAGGCACAGGCCGAGCAGAACAAGGCGGCCAAAGCCATCGGCGCGGCCAAGGCCAAGGGCGACAACGAAGAGTTCGAACGCCTGCGCGCAGCCGTGGCCGAGAAAAAAGCCGAAGTTGCCGCAATGCAGACCGAAGCCAAGGAGCTGGACGCCAAGCTGACCGACATGCTGGCGCGCATCCCCAACAACCCGGCCGAAGACGTGCCCGAAGGCGCCGATGAGGACGACAATGTCGAGGTGAACAAATGGGGCACCCTGCCCGAATTCACCTTTGCGCCCAAGGAACACTTTGAGATCGCGGGCGTTGCAGCGGCGATGGACTTTGAAACTGCGGCCAAGATCTCTGGCTCGCGTTTTGTCGTGCTCAAGGGCGCAGTGGCGCGCATCCACCGCGCGCTGGCCCAGTTCATGATCGACACCCACGTCGACGAGAACGACCTGATGGAGGTGAACTCTCCCGTTCTGGTGCGTGACGAGGCGATGTATGGCACCGACAAGCTGCCGAAATTCGGCGATGACAGCTATCAGACCACCAATGGCTGGTGGCTGGTGCCGACATCCGAGGTGCCGCTGACCTATTCCGTCGCGGGCGACACGCTGGACGAGGCGGCCCTGCCGATCCGCATGACAGCCCATACGCTCTGCTTCCGCTCTGAAGCGGGCAGCGCGGGCAAGGACACCTCCGGCATGCTGCGCCAGCACCAGTTCGAAAAGGTAGAGATGGTCTCTATCGTGCACCCCAGCCAGTCCGACGACGAACAAAAGCGGATGCTGCGCTGCGCCGAGGGGCTTTTGGAGAAACTGGGCATCCCCTATCGCACCGTGATCCTGTGCACCGGCGACATGGGCTTTGGTGCGCGCCGCACCTTTGACATCGAGGCATGGGTGCCGGGTCAGAACACCTACCGCGAGATTTCTTCGGTTTCCACCACCGGTGATTTCCAGGCACGCCGCATGAATGCGCGTTTCAAACCCGCAGAGGGCGGCAAGCCCGAGTTCGTGCACACGCTGAACGGCTCCGGCCTTGCGGTCGGCCGCTGCCTGATTGCGGTGCTGGAAAACGGCCAGCAGGAAGACGGCTCTGTCAAACTGCCAGAGGCGCTGGCGCCCTATCTCGGTGGCAAACTGACCCTGAGCGCGGACGGCAAACTGGTTTAAGACCACGCCGCAACCGCCTGTAAGAAAATGAAACCGGCCACCTGTATCAGGGGCCGGTTTTTTCATTCATCCATTTATTTCTTGGCCTTTTTCCTGGCCTTGCCACCTGTCGGTTTGACGGCCTTCTTGCTGCCTGACTTTTTCTTGGCAGGCTCGCTCGCCTTGGCGTCCAGAATGGCCTTGGCTTTGGCCTTTTCCTTTTCGATCGCGGCCTTTGCCTTGGCTTTCACTTTCTTGGCCTTGGCCTTGGCCTTCTCCTTGGCGGCTGCAAATTCCGCAGCGAGGGTTTCGGCCTGTTTCGCGGCCTTCTTGGCCTTGGCCTTGGCTTTGGCGGCCTTTGCTTCGGCTGCGACACGTGCCGCCTCTGCCGCTGCAAGGGCCGAGCTGAGCTGTTCCTTGGTGGCACGCGCCTCACTGCCGTTGGCGGCAACCGGGGCCTCGTCTGAGCCTTGCGCCGTCGCCTTGTTGGTTTTTGGCGTGCCTGCAACCTTGCGCGCCTCTGCGATCAGCTTGGTCGCGCGCAGTCGGCCGATCCGCGGGATCTGCATCAGCGTATCGGGCTTTGCGGCGGCCACCGCCTCGACCGACGGCAAACCATTGGCCTGCAACACCTCAGCCAGCGAGGGCCCGACGCCGTTCAATTTGGCAATGGGGGTCATGAATGCTCCTTACGTGTTCGACTATGCCTTTTGCCCACGCTCTGGCAGCGGTGCCATTTTCTTCTCTGCGCGCGCCGGAAACGGCACCAGACGCTCCTGTTCCTCGTCCCACAGCTTCAGGCCGAGGGCGCGGATCGCCTCAAGAAATCCGATCCGTCGCGGCGCCATGTCAGGCGGCAGACTATGATGGCAGCGCCGCAACCGGTAACTGGGAATGCGGGCGTTGTAATGATGAATGTCGTGCAGGGTGATATTGGCAACGGCAAAGTCAAAAAACCAGCCAAAATCAAGACAGGACGACCCCTGCAAGGCGGCAATCTGCGGGTTCAGGTCCGGCCGCCGATCCCAATAGGTGTCTTCGAAATTGTGCTGAAGATAGACCAGAAACACTCCGATCATCCCCCCAAGAAAGGAAAACCCCAGCCAGACCAGGACCCCAGTAAGCCCCGCCACAGCGTAAAGCAGCGCCAGCAGCAACACGATCACCACGTTGTGCAACAGTACCCCCAACACCCCAAATCGCAGCGTGTTTTTCGGCCACCGGTAGCGGATGAAATAGGTAAATGCCGCACCAAGCGGGACCAGAATGAACGGGTTGCGATACAGCCGGTACATCAACCGCCGCCCCCAGCCCGCCGCCTGCCATTCGCGCAGCGTCATGGTGTGGATCTCGCCGCTGTCGCGGTGATCGAGATTGCCGACATAGGCGTGATGTTCATTGTGGTTCTGCTTCATCACCTCAAACGGGGCAAAGGTGAAGGGCGACAGGACATGGCCTGCCAGTTCGTTCTGGTCGCGGGTCTCAAACAGAGAGTGATGGCCAGTGTCATGCTGCAGCACATAAAGGCGCACCGCAGCAAAGGCGAAAACCACACCCGCAGGGACCATCACATACCAGCGATCCACATAGGCGATGGCCAGATACAGCGCCGCGAAATAGACGGCAAATGTCCCGAAATAACTGAGCGCAGCCAGCCGGTTGTCCTTGTCGCAAAACGCGCGAGTATGTGCCCTCAGATCCATACCACACCCCTAGATCTACCATGTAACGTCGCCATGACTGCTTGCGCAGGCGATAGAAACCTTGGGGCAAATCCGGTGAAGCAATACCCGGTGATGAAAATTCGCGCCTAAATCCAGCCCTCAGGCCAAGAACGCTTTGCCCCATCTGAAATAACTTGGCTCAAAGCGTAACAAAGCAAGGTGGCAAAGGTCAAATTCCGCCAATCAGACAGAAAAAGACCGCGCCCTGTACGGACGCGGCCCCTGTATTTCAGCTTTGGCATTTGCCCAATCGGGCTTAGCTGCGGCGATTGTTCTTGAGGTGTTTGGCCAAGGCGCCTGCGTTTTTCTCGCGTTTGCCCTTGTAGGGGTTCTTGTCCCCCTGCCCGCGCATGTAAAGACGGATGGGCGTGCCCGGCATGTCAAAATCCTGCCGCAGCCCGTTCACCAGATAGCGCGTGTAGCTGTCCGGCAGCTTGTCGGGGTGCGAACACATCACCACAAAGGCCGGCGGGCGGGTTTTGGCCTGCGTCATGTAGCGCAGCTTGATCCGCTTGCCCTGCGGGGCGGGCGGCGGGTGCTGTTCCAGCATGCCAATCAACCAGCGGTTCAGCGCCGCAGTCGGCACCCGGCGGTTCCAGATTTCATAGGCGCGCATGATGGCTGCGTGGAGACGATCAAGCCCCTTGCCGGTCTTGGCCGAAACCGTCACCAGCGGCGCACCGCGCAGCTGTGGCAGCAGCCGGCCAAAGGCCTCCTTGAGGTCACGCAGTTTTTCCTGCTTGTTTTCCTCGGCGTCCCATTTGTTCACCGCCACGACGACCGCACGGCCTTCACGCTCTGCAAGGTCAGCGATCCGAAGATCCTGTTGCTCGAACGGGATGCTGGCATCCAGCAGCACCACAACGACCTCTGCGAATTTGACCGCGCGCAGACCATCAGACACAGAGAGCTTTTCCAGCTTCTCCTGCACCTTGGCCTTTTTGCGCATGCCTGCGGTGTCGAAAACCCGCATCGGCACGCCCTGCCAGTCAATCTGCAGCGAGATGGCGTCACGGGTGATCCCCGCTTCGGGACCGGTCAGCAGTCGGTCTTCGCCAAGGATCTTGTTGATGAGGGTGGACTTGCCTGCGTTGGGGCGGCCCACAACAGCCACCTGCAGCGGCTTGTTGGCGGTCGGCATGGGCACCGAAAGATCGTCATCCTCGTCGATTTCCTCATCGACAGTCACATCCGTTTCCGGGCTGGTGGCTTCTGCGATCTTGTCGAATTTATCCGCCAGCGGCATCAGCTGCACATAGAGGTCGTTCATGCCCTCGCCGTGTTCCCCCGACAGGCGGATCGGCTCACCAAGGCCAAGGCCATAGGCCTCCAGCACGCCGGCATCAGCTGCCGAACCTTCGGATTTGTTGGCCGCCAGGATGACATGCGCGGATTTCTTGCGCAGGATATCGGCAAAGACCTCATCCGTGGGCGTGACCCCGACGCGGGCGTCGATCATGAACAGGCAGACATCAGCCATATCCACCGCGCGCTCGGTCAGGCGACGCATCCGCCCCTCAAGCGAGTTGTCGGTGGCCTCTTCCAGACCGGCGGTATCCACGACGGTAAAGCGCAGATCGCCAAGCCGCGCTTCGCCCTCGCGCAGATCGCGCGTGACCCCGGGCTGGTCATCGACCAGCGCCAGCCGCTTGCCGACGAGACGATTGAACAGTGTGGATTTGCCCACATTCGGGCGCCCCACGATAGCGAGGGTAAAAGACATCAGACCAACTTTCTGCGATTCAGACGCGCCCCATAGCGCATCTGCGCGCGTCCTTCCAGACCGCATCGTCAGTTTTGGCTCTCCGCCTGCAGTGACCTGTCAGCGGAAAGCGTGCAATTGCCCCTTGGTGGACACCACATAAAGCGTCCCACCAGCCACCACCGGTGCGGTTGTCGCACCGCCGGGGATCGACACGGTGCGCAAAAGGGCACCGCTTTCGGGGCTAAAGAAACGGATCAACCCATCGTTGGAGGCCACAACAACCTGCCCCCCAGCCACGACCGGGCCGTGATGGGCGACAATGGCTCCACGCTTGCGGGGCTTGTCCTTGAGGTAGCCAGGCAGATCAACCGCCCAGACCGCCGCGCCGCTGTCGGCGTCAAGGCGCACCAACTGGTTCAGGTCGCTCAGCAGGAACAGATTGCCCGCGATCGGCCAGACCGGATCGGTCGCACCGTGGGGCGCGGTCCAGATCCGCTCTCCGGTTTCTGCGTCAAAGGCCGCGGTCCGACCCGACTGGTTGCCAATGTAAAGGCGACCACCAGACACGACCGGTGCCCCCGTCACATCCCCAATCCGCGCGATAGAGCGGCCAATCCGCTGCCCCGCAACCGAGGCATTCCAACGGCGCAGACCGCCCTTGCGGAAGGTTGCCGCGACATCCCCTGACCCAAAGGCAAAGATTGCAAATTTCGATGTGACCGCTGGCGCAGGCGCTCCCAGCACATTGGATGGGCTCGGGGTGCCCTCGACCTGCCAGGCGATGCGGCCGTCTTTTGCATTGATGGCCCAGCCGGTGTCATCACCCGCCACCAGATAGACAAGCCCGTCGCGCACGGTCGGCTGGCCAGATCCGGTTGCGTCCAGCTCCTGACGCCAAAGGGTTGCGCCGGACTTGGCATCAAGCGCGGTCACCACGCCAAAGCCGGAGGAGACGTAGACAACACCGCCGTCATAGGCGAGCCCGCCACCGGTTGCCTGGCCTGCGCTGTCAGACGCCGGGATCAGGTCGCTTTGCCAAACAACGGCCCCCGACGGGGATACCGCTGAAACCTGGGCCGCGCTGTCGAGCGTGTAGATCAGACCATCGCCGATCACCGGCGTTGCGGTGATACGCTGGCGGCGGCTGTCCCCCTCGCCAATGGAGGTGGACCAGATTTCGCTGGGCGCCGCGGCCAGGGCCGGATGCGTCGGGCGCAGGCCTTCAAGACCGCCGCCCTGTGCCCAATCGGCATTGGTGCGTGCAGCAGGCAGCGCAATGGCGCGGCTTTGATCAACGATCGTGATCGTGCTGTCGGGGCGGATGTCCTCGCGCTCGCCGCGCAGGATTTCTTCGGGTTCGGTGCAGCCGCTCAGAACCAACGCCAGCGCGGTGCCCCCCAGAATGCCCCCTGCACGCCAAAAGCTCTTTACTGCCGTCATTGCCCTGCCCCGTTTAATGCACTTTTACTGTACTTTTGATACGCTTCGCCCCGCGCCCCAATACGCGGAACGGCTGGATTACTGGATTATCCGTCAGACCCGGTCTCAGGCTGAAGCGACCCCCCAAGGGCCACAATCACTTGAGAGGCGCGGTCTTGCAAGTCCGAGGTGACTGTTGCCGCATTGATAATGTCACGCAGCTTGGAAATCGCCTCTTCGGTCTTGCCCTCTTCGATATCAATCAGCGCCAGCTGCTCGCGCGCCAGCAGATCCAGCGGCGCGCCCGGCTGGGCCAGCGCCTCGAACTGAATGCGCCGGTCGGCGGCAGGCAGGCTGTCCTGTTGCAGACCAAGGGCCTTGAACGTCGCGATGTGGCGGTAAATCAGCGGCACGTCACCATTGCCACCGATCGCGTTGAGCGCTGCAATCGCGGCGTCACGCTCTCCTGCATCTGCAAGGGCGCCCGCCTGCAAGAGCTTCAGCACGGTATCACCACCCGCCGAACCCGCAGTGATCTGCGACAGAGCTTCGGCACGCGCTGCGCTGTCATCGCTGTCCAGCGCGGCAATCATCTGATCGCCCAGCTGCTCGGCCGCCGCCTGCGTCTGCGCCCGGTCATATTCACGATAGGCAGCGCCACCAACGATCAGGGCAACCGCAACGCCACCGATCCAGCCATAGCGCTTCAGCATCAGAAACAGGCGATCGCGGCGGACTTCTTCTGTCACCTCATCAATAAAGCTGTCGGTATCGCTCATGAAATTGTCCCTGACCTGCCCCGCCTGCCAGTTCCCGGCTGACGGAAAGTTTCCTGTGTTCAGCCTCTCTTACAGTGCAACAGATGCCAAGCCAAGTGGCGCTGTCGTTACCGATTGCCCACAAATCCGCCAGAAACCGCAAAAAATGTGAACTGAACTACATAGTTCAGTGTGGACAAACCCTATATGGCACTTATCACTTGGCGCAAATTTGCCAGTGTGCGCCCGATTTGGCGCGGATGTTGACTGGTCTTATAGTACCCCTTGAGGGACGACTGACGTTTAGGAAGGCCCCGTATGCGTGTAATTCCATTGCTGACTGCCGCAATTGTGACCACCGGCTTGTATTACGCCGTGATCGAGCGTGAGGCGCTGCTTGCCTTTGCCCGCGGCGAAGACGCTGTTGCCACCGACACATCGGCAGAGGCCACAGCGCCGGTGGCCGAACCAGCCACAGACAACGCAGAAAAATCCGGCGCGGCCCGTGTTCGGGTTGTGGCCCTGCGCAGCACCGCCCGCGGGATCGACAGCGCGGTCATCCTGCGGGGCCAGACAGAAGCCGCCCGCCAGGTAGAAGTGCGCGCAGAAACCACATCAACAGTTGTCTCCGAACCGCTGCGCAAAGGTGCGCAGGTTAAGGCCGGGGATCTCCTGTGCAAGCTGGACCCGGGCACCCGCCCCGCCACCCTGTTGGAGGCCAAGGCCCGTCTTGCAGAGGCCAAGATCCGCGTGCCCGAAGCCCAGGCCCGGCTGGATGAGGCCCGCGCCCGCCTGAAGGAAGCAGGCATCAACCTGACGGCAGCGCAGAAACTATCCGAAGGTGGCTATGCCTCGGAAACCCGCCTCGCAGCCGCGCAGGCGGCAGAGCGTTCTGCGGTTGCAGGCGTCGCGACGGCGGAAACCGGTCTGGAAACCACCCGCGCCGGCATCGAAGCGGCCTCTGCTCAGGTTGCAGCCTCCGAAAAGGAAATGGCACGCCTCGACATCCTTGCGCCCTTTGACGGTCTGCTGGAAAGCGACGCGGCCGAACTTGGCAGCCTGATGCAGCCCGGCAGCCTCTGTGCCACGGTGATCCAACTGGACACCATCAAGATCGTCGGCTTTGTCCCGGAAACCGAAGTGAACCGCGTGAAAATCGGCGCCACAGCCGGAGCGGAGCTTGCAACCGGCAAACAGGTCAGCGGCAAAGTGACCTTCATCAGCCGTTCTGCCGATCCGACCACCCGCACATTTGAGGTGGAAATCACCATCCCCAACCCCGGTCTCGCCATCCGTGACGGCCAGACTGCTGACATCGTGATCGCCGCCGAGGGCACCAAGGCACATCTGCTGCCGCAATCGGCCCTCACGCTCAACAACGACGGCCAACTGGGGGTGCGTGTTGTGGGCGCTGACAGCATCGTCGCCTTCTTCCCCGTAACCCTGCTGCGGGACACCTCAGACGGCGTCTGGGTCGCGGGCCTGCCCGAACAGGCCGACGTGATCGTGGTTGGTCAGGATTTTGTCGTGGCAGGTGTCCCTGTCACTGCCACCTATAAAGAGGCCAGCCAATGACCGGTATCGTCAGCTGGGCCGCCGAACGGGCGCGCATGATTCTGGCGTTTATCGCCATCTCCATTCTGGTCGGCGGTTTCGCCTATGCCTCGCTCCCCAAGGAAGGGGAGCCTGACATCGAAATCCCCGCCCTTTTCATCTCTGTCCCCTTCCCCGGCATCTCGGCCGAGGACGCCGAAACCCTGCTGGTCAAGGTCATGGAGACCGAGCTTGCCGATCTGGACGGGCTCGACAAGATGTCGGCCACTGCCGCAGAGGGCTATGCCGGCGTCGCGCTGGAGTTCGACTTTGGCTGGGACAAGACCGCGATCATGGCCGATGTGCGGGATGCGATGGATTCCGCCGAGGCCGAATTCCCGGAAGGGGCGGAAAAGTATTCGATCAACGAAATCAACTTCTCCGAATTCCCAATTGTGATTGTCAACCTGACCGGCGCCGTTCCGGAACGGACAATGGCCCGCATTGCCAAGGACTTGCAGGACGAACTGGAAGCGCTGGAACCGGTCCTGGAGGCCGGGATTGCGGGCAACCGGGATGAAATGGTCGAAGTGCTGATCGACCCCTTGCGCCTTGAGGCCTACAACGTCACCGCGCTGGAACTGATTACCGTTGTCCAAAACAACAACCAGCTGATTGCAGCCGGTGAAGTCGAAACCAATCAGGGCACCTTCTCCGTCAAGATCCCATCGTCCTTTGACGATGTGCGCGACATCTATGCCCTCCCGGTCAAGACCAACGGCGACCGAGTGGTGACACTGGGCGAGCTGGCCACCATCAACTTCACCTTCGAGGACCGCCGCGGCACTGCGCGCTTCAACGGCGAAGACACGGTGGCGCTTCAGGTGGTCAAGCGCAAAGGCTATAACCTGATCGATACCGTCGATCTGGTCAAAGAGACCCTCGACAAGGCCAAGACCAAATGGCCGCCAGAACTGCAGGCCGCGGTTCAGGTGGGCACGTCAAACGACCAGAGCCGGGTTGTCGGCTCTATGGTCAGCCAGCTTGAGGGCTCCGTTCTGACGGCGGTGGCACTGGTGATGATCGTGGTGCTCGCCTCGCTTGGCAGCCGCGCCGCGCTGCTGGTTGGTTTTGCCATCCCGACCTCGTTCCTGTTGTGTTTTGCCTTTCTTGCGGTGATGGGTGTCAGCATTTCGAACATCGTGATGTTCGGTCTGATCCTTGCAGTGGGCATGCTGGTGGATGGCGCCATCGTGGTGGTGGAATACGCCGACAAGCGCATCAGCGAGGGCACGGGCCCGATGCACGCCTACGTCGAGGCCGCCCAACGCATGTTCTGGCCGGTGGTATCCTCGACCGCAACGACGCTCTGCGCGTTCCTGCCTATGCTGTTCTGGCCGGGCGTGCCCGGTGAATTCATGGGCATGTTGCCCGTCACGCTGATCTTCGTTCTCTCCGCCTCCCTCGTGGTTGCGCTGATCTACCTTCCGGTCATGGGTGGTGTCTCTGGCCGGATGAGCCGCGTCTTTGAACATATGGCCGCTGGCCTGCGCGCAGTTGCGCCCTGGTGGGTGCGTGCAGCTCTCGTGCCGGTGGCGCTGTGGGGTATGTTTGCAGGGGCGATGCAGATGCTGAACCCGGGCTATCTTCTCCCTGCCGAAACGGCAGGCCCCGCCGCGCTGATTGTTGGCGCTTTGGTCTTTGTCCTGTCGGCCTTTGGCGCCTCTGTCACCCTGCAGGCCGCCCAGCTGACCCGCCGTGAAAAGCCGGTGGATCCCGGCCATCAGCACACGCCCTTTGGTCACTTCATCAAGTTCATCGTCGGCAATCCGATCATGCCGGTGGTTACGGTCGGCGCTGTGGCCTTTGCCATCATGACCGTTTTCGCCACCTTCAGTGAAAACAACTATGGCGTCGAATTCTTTGTGGAATCCGAACCCGAACAGGCCACCGCCTATGTCCGCGCCCGCGGCAATACCTCCTTGATGGAGGAAGACGAAATGGTGCGCCTGACCGAACAGGTGATCCTGTCCCATCCGGCAGTTGTGAACGTCTTCTCCTTTGCCGGTGAAGGCGGGCTCAATACCGATGCCTCTGGCGCGCAGACGCCGCCGGACACCATCGGTCAGGTCCAGTTCGAGATCATCCCATGGGAAGACCGTCCAACCCAGACGGAAAGCTGGTTCAATGGCTGGTTCACCCGCGAGGTGACTGCCACCGAATTCGATGGCGACACTGTCATCGACGAGATCAACGCCGAACTGGCCGAACTGCCTGGTTTCGAGGCCGAAATCCGCGCGCTGGCCCAGGGTCCGGCATCGGGCAAGCCTGTGCACCTGCGCATCAAGGGTGACAACTGGGAGACGCTGACAGCTGCCACCGCTCAGGCCCGCGCCAAGTTTGAGGCGACCCCCGGGCTCGACCTGATCGAAGACAGCCTGCCCCTGCCCGGCATCGACTGGCAGATCGACGTGGATGTCGAAAAGGCAGGCCGCTATGGCGCGGACGTGGCCACCGTTGGTGCAATGGTGCAGCTGGTCACACGCGGCATCCTCTTGGATACCATGCGCGTGGACAGCTCTGACGAGGAGATCGAAATCCGCGTTCGCCTGCCCGAGGAAGACCGCGTTCTCTCAACCCTTGATGCGCTCAAACTGCGCACCGAAGACGGGTTGGTGCCGCTGTCCAACTTCATCACCCGCCAGCCCGTCCCAAAGCTGGCCGAAATCAACCGCGTCCAGCAGCAGCGCTATTACGACGTGAAGGCCGACATCGAAGCCGCCGTGGCAAAGGTCGTGGCGCCCAACCCGGACAGCGGCACCGATGAGACGCTTGCCTATGTGAAACTCGACGCCGATGGCCCACTCACATCATCCAGCGGCATGCAGCTGTCGCTGTTCCAGCTGGAACAGGCGCAGGACACCGAAGCGCTGAAAGAGGCGCTGGCTGATGGCGCGCGTGTTGTTGTGTTGAACCCGAACGAGCGGATCGCCAAGCTCACCGAGTGGCTGGAAACCTCACCGTTCCCGGCTGACATCACGTGGGAGTGGACAGGCGATCAGGAAGAACAGGCCGAATCCGGCGCCTTCCTGTCCAAGGCGTTTGCCGGGGCTCTGGCCTTGATGTTCGTGATCCTGCTGGCCCAGTTCAACAGTTTCTACAACTCTATCCTGGTTCTGTTGGCGGTGGTTCTGTCCACCACTGGCGTGCTGATCGGCATGATGGTGATGAAACAGCCCTTCTCGATCATCATGACAGGCACCGGCATCGTGGCCCTGGCCGGGATCGTTGTGAACAACAACATCGTCCTGATCGACACCTATCAGGAATTTGCCCGCAAGATGCCCCGCATCGAGGCGATCATCCGCACTGCAGAGGCGCGGATCCGTCCGGTTCTGTTGACCACGATCACCACGATGGCGGGCCTTGCGCCGATGATGTTCGGGCTCAGCCTCGATTTCATCAACGGCGGCTACTCCATCGACAGCCCGACCTCCCTGTGGTGGAAGCAGCTGGCAACCGCCGTGGTCTTTGGTCTTGGCATTGCAACCGTGCTGACCCTTTTGGTGACGCCGTCGCTCCTGGCAATCCGGGTCTGGCTGTGGATCTACGTCGCGGCCCTTGGTCGCCTGTTCGCGCGGCTGACGGGGGGCCGGTCCAGCCGGATCGCCCGCGACATGCGCCTGGCCACCAAGGCCCGCACCCTGCCCACCACCGAAATCCTGTGGGAGCGGGAAGGCAGGCTTGATAACGAAAGCAAGGAAGAGGCAGACGCCGAGGCGCCCGCCAACCCCTCGCTTCGCGCAGCCGAGTAGCCCCACCAAAAAAAGCCCCGCTCTAGAGCGGGGCTTTTTGTTTTATGTGCTCGGCGCTAGGGGCCGGATAGTGCTGCAACGACTGCAAGACAGCCGATCACGGCACCAAGGCCCGATGCGGTTGGATGCCCGCGCTCATCACGCAGCATCCTGATCCGATTGCTGGCGCTGCCACAGATGCGCATAGCGTCCATCGCGGGCCAGCAATTCATCATGGGTGCCTTGCTCTGCGATCTCGCCCTGCTCCAGTACGATGATCTGATCGGCTTCGGCAACCGTGCTCAGGCGGTGGGCGATGGTGATCACCGTGCGCCCCTGCCCCGCGCGGGTCAGCGCGTCCTTGATCTCCTGCTCGGTGTCGGTATCCAGCGCCGATGTTGCCTCGTCCAGCAGCAGGATCGGCGGGTTCTTCAACAAGGTGCGCGCGATGCCCACACGCTGTTTCTCGCCTCCGGACAGTTTTAGCCCACGCTCTCCCACCTGGGTGTCATAGCCTTCGGGCAGACGCAGGATGAAATCGTGGATCTGGGCATCCTTAGCGGCCTGCTCGACCTCTTCCTGCGTGGCCCCGTCGCGCCCATAGGCGATGTTGTAGCGGATCGTGTCGTTGAACAGCACCGTATCCTGCGGCACCACGCCGATGGCCGAATGCAGGCT
>Ga0098068_1000672_pt1 | contig 13159 bp, 12 predicted proteins | sample 26BtaG_FD_75059 | JGI IMG/M metagenome (GOLD analysis project Ga0098068, IMG submission 75059) | Marine viral communities from Cariaco Basin, Caribbean Sea - 26B_WHOI_OMZ_CsCl | ecosystem: Environmental > Aquatic > Marine > Oceanic | place: Caribbean Sea: Cariaco Basin | collected 2014-11-09 | reverse complement strand
GTCCTGGGCGTCCGTATGCTCCGAAATCCTCTGGTTGAGGTTCCGGCTAAACTGAGACTTCATCTCTGCCAGTTGGTCGTCAAACTGCGCCTTGTCAGCGTCAAGCTGGGCTTGCTGGGACGCTGAAACCTCTCCAAAAGTAGTCTCAAACTCTATCCGTCTGCGTTCCAGCAAATCGTCGTGCTGATCCGTCTGGAATTGGAGATGGGCATCAAACTGAGACTCCTGCAGGGCTATTGAGGCGTCAAATTGCTCTCCCTGGAGTGTGAGTGTCTGGTCCAGTTTGTCCCTCTGCCATTCCATATGAGCGTCAAATTCTTCCTTTGCGGCGTCGAGACTGGCTTGCTGCTCTCCTGATACGTCGGTGAACTGCTCACGCTGGAATGTGAGCATTTCATCGAACTGCGTGGATTGCTCATCTAGGGTGGCTTCAAACTGTGCCTGTGCCTGGTCCAGCTGCTGTCCCTGGAACGTCATTTGCTCGGTGAATTGGGTCTGTTGTTGTGTGAGCGTTTGGGAAAGCTGGTCCCTCTGCCATTCCATGTGTGCGTCGAATTCGGACTTTGCGGCGTCGAGACTGGCTTGCTGCTCTCCTGATACGTCGGTGAATTGCTCACGCTGGAATGTGAGCATTTCATCGAACTGCGTGGATTGCTCATCTAGGGTGGCTTCAAATTGTGCTTGTGCCTGGTCCAGCTGCTCCCCCTGGAACGTCATTTGCTCGGTGAATTGGGTCTGTTGTGCCGCCAGGGATTCATCAAACCGTCTGGCCCCTTCGCCAAACGTCTGGTCGAATTGCTCCTGCTGGGCGTCCAATGTAGCCTGGAACTGCTCTCCTGCCTGGTCAAGCTGTGCTTGCTGTGCTGCCGATACTTCACCGAATTGGGTTGCGAATTGCTCCGCTGCCTGGGTCAGCTGCGCCGTGAATTGCTCACGCTGTTGGTTCAGGCTCTCGGTGAACTGAGACGCACTTTCATCAAACTCGGCCTGTCGCTGTTCCAGACTCTCGGCAAACTGGCTCTCTTGCGCCGTCAGGCTTTCAGTGAATTGCTCACCGGTCTGTGCAAGTTGCGCCTTCTGGTGTGCCAATGTGTCGGCAAACTGCGTCTGCTGCTGGGTAAGCTGAGACTCCTGGAATTCCATTTCTTCGGCGTGTTCTGCCTGGCGCTGCTCCAATGTGCTGGCAAACTGTGTCCGCTGCTCGTCAAGAGACGCCTGGAATTGATCGGCCTGTTGCGTCAATGTGGCTTCCTGCTCTGCCGATAGTGTGCCGAATCGGGTCTCAAACTCGGTGCGCCGTTGTTCCAGGATGTCCATGTGCTGCTGGGCCTGTAACTGCAGGGATTCCTCGAACTGCTCACTCTGCAGCGCCATTGACTCCTCAAATTCTACCTGGCCCTGGCCGAAAGTGGCCTCAAACTGCTCACGTTGCTGCACCATTCGGTCCTGGAACTGCGTAGCCTCAAGCTCGAATTGGGCCTCTTGCGCCGCTGTCAGTTGTCCATATGCCGCTTCAAACTCCTGGCGCCTTAGCTGCAATGTGTCGGTAAATTGGGCCTCTTGAGCGGCAAGGTTCTCCTCGAATTGGCGTGTTGACAGAGCCAATGAGGATGAAAACTGCTCCCGCTGCGTGGCTGACGTTTCCGCAAATTCGGCCTCCCTCTGCGCTCGGGTGGCCTCGAATTGCTCCCGCTGTGTTGCTAACTGGGACGCAAACTGCTGACCCGTTTGCTCGTGGGTCTGCGTGAATTGCTCCCTTTGCGCTGCGAGCTGAGACGCAAACTGCTCCTTCTGGGCTGACAGGGTTTCACCGTGCATTCGCTCGGTGGCTTCAAGCTGGCGTGATCGGAAAAGGCGGTCTTCCGCTCCCCTGGCTACCCCTTCGGCTAGTCCTGCCACTTCTCCGCGACTTGGGGCCCTGCCCGATGTCGCCGCCCGTTGTTTTCGGAGCGAGTGGAGCGCTTCGGCAAAGTTGGGATTTGGCATGATATTCCTCTATCTGATAAAGGGTCGCCTGTATGGTCGCCGTCGTAGCGGGCGCCTGTATGGTCGCCGTCGTAGCGGGCGCCTTGTGGTCAGTCTATACGGCTGTTGAGGTTCCCTGATTTCGCCACGCACTCTTTGTGTTGGTCGATCGATTGTGCTTTGGGGTGGTTGCGGGCGCGGCCCTCGGTATCTTGGTGACAAATCATAGAGTTGCTGCGCGAAGTTCGGCATCGTCCTTCTCCTACTCGTCTACGGTGATCGTGGCATCGGCGTCAAAGTACAGGCCCATGCCGGTTAGCTCCATTCCATCGGTCAGGTTCGTAATGTCCGCTTCCAGCTTGAAAGCGTGGCTGATACAGGGGCCCAACATCACGTCTTGCGTGTTGAATGGCCCGTCTGATAGGTCTATCGGGAATACGGTATGCTGGTAGGCATCGCCGCCGCCCGTCTCGGTCATGTTGCAGTAGTGGGTAACGGCAACCTGTTCCCCGTATGCGGTGATTATCTTGTCGCTGTCTTCGTCAATCAGATAGTCGCCCGTTGCCGCTAACAGATAGTCAAGACTGCTGGCGCCGTTCTTGTCCTCGAAAGACAACCGGAAGTATCGGACAGTGGTTGACCGAAAATACGGTTGCTCATCGTCAAGCAGCATGTCCCGGGTCTTGACAAACTGCACTATGTTCGTACCTCCCCAGGTCGTGCCGTTCTCGGTGCGGTATACGTGCCCCTCGTCGGTTGCGCCGTAGGAGTAGGTGTTGCCGTCCGTGTCCACCACTCGGAAGCCCACTTGCAGGGGGTTGGCGCCGTCGCTTTTCTCCCGATAGAGCTTGGTCCATTCGTCATACTTCAGACTGTATTCAAGCTCTACGTTGTGCGTGGTCTGCCCGGAGCCTGAAGAGATTAGCAGCTTGTAAACGTCAAGCTCCGCATCGTACCATCCCACGCTATCGTCTATCCTGCCGGCGGGGATCGCGCTCGAATGCTGGGCGTCCCAATATATAGCTATGTCGTCGCTGACCCGCTGAATGCTGGCGCCGTCAGAAATCACCACGCCTGTATCAGTCTGCCATATGAGGACGTGACGGGCATCGCGGCCGCTCACAATCTCGATCACCGCCATTGACAAGGGTGCTACGCATCCGACCGTTGCGCTCAATTGCTGAATCACCCAATTATCCGGGCCGTTCCCATAGACCCTGTATGTCTCGTGCTTCTTGGTGACTATCAGCTGGTAAATGCCCGATGTCGAAAATAGGTTGTATATGACCCCTGCCGCCGTCAGCGCCTTCTCGTCTCCGAAGTAAAGCTCCCCGGTGTCGGGTCCGTTGTATACGTCCGGGCTGTTGTATGCGCTGTAAATGGCTTTGTTCTGCTGCCCGCCCTTCTCGGAGAATAGAAACCCGCGCTCCTGGAATATCCCCGGAAACACGTATCCCGCCACGCTCTCTGGTGACGGTATGCCGGTGATGTAGTAGGCCTCAACCTCGGCGTCCAGCTGAACACTAAAGGTGACTTGGTAGTAGTAAACCGGTATTTCTTCGCTGATTTGGTACTTGAATTCGGACCCTGCCGCTATCGCTGACCATGTGACCACGCCGGTCTTGTATAGACTCGTGCTGCTCTCGATCGTGCCGTCAACCTGATTTGACACCGCTGCCCATGCCGAACCTGTCCAGTACTTCACCGTCATTACCGTCGCGGTGGCATTCTCCTTCGTCGCCTTCATGCGGATCTTGAACCCCTGCTGCGGGTTCGTGAATCCCAGGAGTAGCGTGTGGGTGGTGTCCATCGCGTCCAGGACCACCACATAAGCCGGGTCGTTGCTGATACCCTCGTCTGTATAGTCAACGTAGGTCGAAGCGTTGCCATACATGATAGACCCGGGGATGTCCTCTGTGCCGTCCCATACGTTCTGGATGTCCTGCCAGGGAGCATCGACCGTGCAATAGGAGATTGCCGCGGTGCCGGCGTCAAGCTCGAATTGATACCAAAAGAGAATGTACCCCTCTAGGTACTTCAGTTTCGACGTGCTAACCGTGCTATCAAAGGTGATCGTCCCGGTGGTCTTTAAGCCGCTGGTGTTGTCGGTCATGTTCGACAATGCCGACCAGCTAGACCCGTCCCATTCCTTCCCGGTCAATGTGGGGGTGCCGGTGTTCGCCGTGCTGACGGTCAGCTTGACGCCCTGTAGTGGGCGTGTGGATCCGATCAGGAAAACGTCGTCAGACCCCGCCGCGATAGTGATCGTATAACCCGCGGCAGTCGATGTGTTCTGTATCGCTGAGGTCTGGTCCTTCGCGTTGGTGACCGCTGCCGCCGTTACCGCTGCCGTTGACGTGATAAAGGCCGATGTCCTGGCCTCATCCCCTCCCCAAATCATGGATTCCACACCATTGCAGTAAAGCATGGTGCCCTGGGCGCCATCGGAAAATCGTGCCAATCCGTATCCTGTCGCCGGGGTGTGTAGTGCGGTGGCTGAGAAGTCGCCTACTGACGGTATCGCGGTGGTGTTCTGGTAGACCCGTGCCGCTGAGTTGGTTGCATCCTCCGCGTAGACTATGACATGGCTCTCGGCGGGTTGGTCCTTGCTGAAGTGAAAGCCGTTGCGAATGTATTTGTACGTGGCATTGACAATGCCGCTGGTGGTGGCGGTGTGCCCCGATACTCCCCGGAGCCGCTTGCCGTTCCGTCGCATGTTCTGGATGTCGGCAAACCCGTATTGGTCCACCAAAAGAGGATCCTCAGCCGGTTGCCACTTCCCGCCGAACACATACGCGAAGCTCTTGAACGCATGGGCGCTGGGGCATTGTGCTACGCAGAATAGCGCAATGGCAATGCCGACAAGGATGAATATGGCTGTTGATCGCTTCATACCAAGTAGCCTATGCCCTGGTCGGTCTCGTAGAATTTCCGGTTGTACGTTCTCAGGTTGTCAAGCTGCTGTCGATAGAGCCCCGGCCAGATTACAGCGTTTTCCACTTGCACCTGAGACTCAATTAGCCGGGTAATGGCGCCGGCTATGATAGTGTCGTGGAATTGTAGGGGTAACAGGGGTGTGTCGGCCTCGACGGACAGTCTGGCAAGCCGTGTCCTGGCCCAATATCTCAGGTCGTATGCGGCGTCTGCCGCCGGGAAAAACCACATTTGATTCGTTTCCACGCCCGCCGCTGAATAGAGCTTCTTGTGTAACCATCTCTCGGGGCGTGACGTATTGAGGTCCCACCATTTGGTGGTCTCCTCTAGCTCCTCGGGGGTGATCCGCTTCATGGGTTTGTAGCCATGAAACCCCGCCTGTAGAATGCTCTCAACATCTATCCCCGATGTGGCTAACGTCAGGCCTCGATGCACCGCGCTTCCCCCTGAAGAGTAGGCCGTATACCCTGACCCGTCCACGTCGGTTCCTTCGGGGGTTTGTAGCTCAAAAGTATTGGCGGTCACGTCGGTAACGCGGAAAACGCGGTTGTTCACTTCGGTCATGCCTGACACACTGTAGATGCTGACCAGATCGGCCGCTACCAATCCGTGCGCCGTTGCAGTAACTACCGGAGGATTCGCTGCGGTTATCCCCGTAATGGTCGCCGCGGCCTTGGTCGCTAGTGTGTCGTCCATCTTCCGCAACCAGAAAAGCGGGTACAGGTCGTCAGCCTCGGCAATCTCGTTGATATAGACCATGTTGATTACTGACTTGACGTAATCGCGCATGGATCCGCTCTGCTTGACTGCCCTCTCGATCGCTTCCCAAATCTCTTCGTAGGTCATTTGATATGCTCGGTGTTCTTCAGGTTCTCGTATGCCCGAAACCTGTAGATGTTCATGCGGTTTCCCGGCTGAATGTCCGCGTCAAAGAGCTGGTTGTAGTTGAGTGCCAGGGTCCAGTATGCCCGGGCCGTCTTGATGTCGCCATGCTCATAGTGCAAGCTGCCCAATCGAAAGAACGCCCTTATGTCAGGCGGGCCCGCTTCGTACTTCTCAATGTATAGTCCCAGGGCAAGGGTCAGCACCGCAATTACAAGCAATATCCTCTCTGGTTTCACGCTCCAAAAGTCCCATGATAACCACAATCAATATCGCTGAGGGGGCAAGCCTCATGGGGTAGTTTCCCAGGCAATTCACAGCTGCAATCACGAGCGCTGTCGTGAGAAGCCGATGTCTATTGAGAATGCCCACGGTATAGGCTATCCCCAATCCCAGGCCGATTATCCCGTATCGGTACAGAAGCTCTAACCAATCGTTGTGAATCGGGAACATCTGCCCCGTGAATGCCCCGGGCCCAAACCCTATCAGCCAGGCTAAATCCTCGCTTCCCCCCGCAATCTGCCGCAATAGGTCAAGCCAATACCCGAATCGTGCGCTTTCCAGGGTGAGTATCTTCAGGTCGAATACCAGCACGAATAGCAAGGCTGCGCCTACCGCGCCGAGCGCCACGGGCCACTTGCGGTAGTAGTAAATCGCTCCTGCCCCTAGCGCTATGATCGCGGTCGATGTCTCCTGTATCAGCAACATGCCCAGAATCAGAGGTAGACACCATTTCCACTTCCCCCGCATGAAAAAGGGGATTGTGATCGCCATATATGCCGCAAAGAAGTTCGGATTTACCAGTGTGCCGATACAGCCATAGCTAAACCCAATAGGGAGCGGCATTTCAACGGTTGCCATCAGCCTGAGCAAATCCATGAACGGGAAGTACCCAAACAGCTGACACAGGCCGATTGTCGCCTGAAGAAGCGCACTCACGCAGATTATGTTATAGATCGCATCTGCTTTCAGGGCGCTCCTGGCCGCTGCCACATAGATACAAGCGCCTACCAGGAGAAAAACTACCTCTCCAAATGCTCTCTTTGCCAGTTCGGTTGGTCCCAGGGGGTCTATGATAGCGGCAAGGTGAACCAATACACACCATAGGGCCGCATACCATAGGAACCACCTAACCGGTCCCTCGCGGATCATGCTTGCCATGATAGCAAGAGCCGCGATTACGATGGAGTAATGGTGCCCCTGGTGAATGCCTGGGGCAATGAATCCCAGGGGCACCATTATGACGAAAAGCGCTACCATCTACCTCATACGAGTGAAGAAGTAGTGGATGTATCCCGCGCCGGTGTCTGATCCTGCAGACCCCGAATACGTCAAGCTCTGCTCGTTGGCACTCAAGACAATGTGACCCAGATAGGTTCGCCCGCCGACCGTAGCCACCGCATCTGACCCCGCTATGATGGTGTAAAGCAGATCACCATAGGTGGAATCAGGTACATAGTCGATGGTGGAACCTCCGGTGATTATACCGGTGTCGGCTGTGTATCCAGCTGTAGCGATGGATCTCAGATCGATAAACCCGTCAGCATCGCCGTTTGTGCCGCTTGACAAAAGCCCCACGTCCAGGGTTTCCCCTGAATCGACGGTGACCGTCTCGACCCTGACATCGTGGATCATGGTGTCATAGTCAAAGTCTATGCCGGTGTCCGTCTCGTCCGAAGTCGTGACGGCAAACCAAATAGCGCCGTGGTGTACTATCCCCGGGCGCTCGTCAATGACTATGGTATGGGTGTTCTCGTTGAAGTCCTCGACAAAGGCGGTGTACCCGCCCGCCGTATCTACCACAATCAGGTCTACCGATACGTCGCTGCTTTCCCCCGGATCGACCTTGAACGAAACTGTGCCGGCGCCTTTCTGTGAAACGGTGGCGCTGGCAAAGTTGGTCGTGGTAACCGGGTTGGTCATGGACGTATACAGCTGGTCGCCGTACTCATACAGCGTCTCGGCGGTGTCGCTGTCGGCCTGGAGCACTTTGTAGGTGACGCCGCTTGATACCCGGGTCAACTCCATTGTGCCGTCGCCGTTCATGTCGCCGTTCCAGGAGTAGACATGAGCCCACATATCCCTGAAGGCCGCATCCGAAGCAGGGGCTACGAAAAACAATGCGGCAATCAAGACAACTGCGATTTTGAGAAAACGTCTCATTTCGTGAATCCTCCGTTTAAGTCGTGCTGGTGTTGCCCACGGTGCTACCCGCGGCGTTTTCAACGCGAGTCAGGATATTGGCGGTGAACCACAATGCCTCGTAGTCCGTGTCCGTCACACCGCCGCCCGCGTCAAGTTGCTCGGTTAGTGTTTCAATGGCGTTGACCGCGTTGTAGAAAAGCTCGACAAGCTCCTTCTGGTAATCCACACCGCCTGGGGTGAACTTGTAATTGGTGGTGCCGTTTCCCAGGATGGTTCCTGCCGGGTTCTCCACTCGTTGGGTCATTAACGCCGTATAGCAAAGTGCCTCATGGTCTGTATCTGAGACACCCGCATCCGCGTCTAGCTGTTCGCAAAGGGTTTCAAGCGCATTGAAGAACCTGTATATCAGTTCCAGGCGGGCCGGATCGCTGATGCCGTTTGGCCCAATCTCGTGAAAGTTCTTCTCGGCGCTTCGGACACCTGTTCTGTTCCCCTTGCTGTCCCTTATGACCGTGTTGCTTATGGCCGTGTAGCATAGCGCCGTGTAGGTGGTGTCCGTTACGCCGCCGTCTGCGTCCAGCTTGGCGCAAATGCCCGCTATGCTACTCCAAAGCTGATACCACATATCCACTTCTCTATGCAGAGTCAGCCCTGACGGTTTGATGTTGGGGAAAATGTCTGCCATATTTAGGCCTCGCTGCGGTCCTGATCGCTCGGGTCAGTGTCAAACTTCTGCGCCGCACGTTCACCCGATAACTGTTGATATTTGACGTTTTGAAAGACCCGTCTCAGGGTGTTGTCCTGGCGCCGATCGGCTAGCATATAGCGCCTGTCCACTCGCATCTTGCCCTTATCGTCCAGATAGAACACGAGTTGAGCGCGTACGCTATGAGAAGGCACAACCGCGCAATACATCTCCCGGTCTCCCACGGTCACCTTGCGGTCAAATACAACCTTCGTTGACTGCCCATCTCCTGCGGTGTCAAAGTCGGTTGCTACTGCATTGTGGAAGTTCTCAAGGTTGATATTCTCGCGGCGCTTCACCTTCGGCGGCTTCAGGCGTCCGTCGGCGTCCTCTTTCTGCTTGTCGTTTCCCTTCGCGTCCTTCTCGAACCAGGCGTGGGTAACGCCCTGTCCGCTCGGATCCTGGAAAATGTCGGCGTCCTTCAGGAGAACCAGAAACGTGCTGCTTATCTTGACCTCTCCTACGGGCACTTTCCTTCCCAGGGGGAAACCCTCAAACGGATGAGGAGCCCCGGCCACTCTGTCCGGTACTGAGCCGATCTCGTCAAGAGTCAGGTTTTCCGGGTTTTCAGGGTCCAGCAAGTCCAATTCTTCCTGAAAATCCTCGGCTTCCCTTTCTTCCTTCCCTTCGTCTGCTGGGTCTTGTATCTCTGCCACTTTTCAGCCCTCCCAGGCCCTCCCGGTGTTCAAGGGGTGCAAACGGTCGGGAGAGTTACCGTCTTTCGCCCTCTGCGGCCAGCAAAGGACTATCACCCCAAGCTCGATTAGTTGTTGCTGCGGAATGTCCGCACTTCCACCAGGGCGTTGTCAGCGCTATTGAACACCGATTTGCTGACGCCGTAGATGCTGCCTACGCAAAAGCCGACCTTGTTCCCGTAGTCAAAGGTCTTCTCGTTCCAGATCTTCTTGTTCGAGTAGGCAATCACGCCGCAACCCACGCCCAGATACAGCGCTGTGGCGCCGGCCAGAGATGTGCCGCTGCCCCATGTGGTGGCAATGGCTACCCGGCTATGCTCGTGAATCGGAACGCTCTTGTGCATACCCAGGGCCCCGGTGAAGATCGGGTTGTCGTTGCCCCTAAGTGCCGCGTCCATTCTGCTCTGGTTGAAGGCCGCGTCCCTCTCGGTCAGGTCAAAGGACTGATCGGGGGAAATCACAATCAACCCGTTGGTTTTCTTGCCCTTGAAACTCGGGCCCATGATCTTGGGGGTGGCCTTCCGTGCATACGCTACGCACTTTGAAATCAAGGCGAGTGTCATATAGTCTCCACTCTCAATCGTCGCTGTACTGGTAGCGTCACCGCCATAGATCGCCTTGGTTGAGGATGTTCCCAGGGCGTCAAAGAGGTCCTGGTCAATCCGTCCGGCCATCCATCGCTTCAGAAGGGTCTTGGCCCACGTTCTCAGGCCTTTGTCGTTGGGACGTTGGCCTGACAGCTTGCCCTCGGAGCGTACTGCATTTCGCACCTGGTCAAGCGTTACGTTGTCGTCATACACGCTGGGGGATTCCTCGTTGCCCTCCATCGTGCTGTCGGCGGTTACACCCGCGCCGCTGAGTTCTCTCAGCTGCCCGTAGGTGATCCGGTCGCCCTGCTCGTTTTCGAGGTCCGGCAGTTCGACTATGATAGCCTGGGATTCGTCGCGGCCTACAAGACCATTACCGTAAAAGTAGCTCTCGGTCTTGGCTTCAATCCACCACTTCTTGACCCATGCTTTTCTAGTTAGGTTGTCGCCTGTGGCAAATGCCCAATCAGCCATTTTCGTGGCCCTCCGTTATGTCGGTAGGACCTTCTCAGGAGTAGTCCAGGTCCGGGTATTTCTTGCGAAATTCCTCGGGTGCCTTGCTCAAGTATTTGGTCGCTTCTTCGTCCGTCATTTTGTCCAGCTTATCGGCAAGGGCGTTGGCAGACATAGCCATGTCAGCCTCGTACCCTGTTTCCTGCCCGGAGCTTCTGCCCGATGATATGCGCTGCACAGATCCGCTGGTGATCGTCTTGTGTATGGCCTTGGCGCCATCTGCCCTCGCCGCGGCCAGGCTCGTATCGCGGGTCATTAGGTAGTGGCCGTCCCGCATGTTGGCCCCGCCGCGCCTGTGCTTGTCCATCCAATCAAGCGTGTTCTGGATGGTCTCGGACACCTTGGCCTGTTCGTCCTGGGTCAAGCCGTTCACCTTGCCGTAAAGCTCCTGAGACACATCAGCTGCGAATTCATCTATTTCCTTCTGAGCATCCTCGACGCCGGCCTGTTTGTCTGCCTCGGCTTGCGCCAGGCGCTCGGCTTCTTCGTTCTGCTGTATCTGGAAATAGTTGTACTGCATCGCGGTGGCAGTAGCGGGGTCCACGCGGTGAACCTCGTTGATGCTCTTGCCATCGTAGGTGCCGCCCTGCACATAGATGTTGTCCCAATCGGGATCCCCTGCTTTCTGGGTGACCCCCGCTGCTGGTTCCTGCGCTGCCGGCTTCTCGTCTGGATATTGACGGTAGTACTCGTCCTGGTCTGTCCTGAAAAGATCCAGCTTTTTCTCAGATTCCTCCCTGATCTTCTTCACCCGTTCGTCAAATTTGGATTGGGGGATCAGGTTCTCTTTTGCCGGTTTGTGCTTTTCGTCGTCAGCCGTTCCCGCGGCCTCCGATGCCTCTGACTCCTTCTGTTCCGGGTCGGGATCGGGTTCGGAAGTGTCTGCCACTCCCCCCTCGTCAGTTTTTTGCTCCTCTGCCGGGGGTTCCGTGTCGGCGGGTTCTTCTTCGCCGTCCGGTTCGTCCTCCAGTAGAGCCAATTCCTCTTCGGTCAGTTCGTCGCCGTCAGCTGTGATAAACTCTCCCATTTCCCTTTCCTCTCCATGACGCAAGGCCCGTCAAGTGGCGTCTTCCATGCCGTTTCCCTGGCAAGTCGGGTTTTGGATCAAGCCATGCCGCATCCCCGGCAAGTGGGTTTATGATTCACGGGCAATAAAAAAGCGGTCAGGATAGTGGTATGGCACCATACTGCCGCTTGATTATTCGCTGTCGCGTGACCCCGTTGATCGGACGGAATCAGCCCGTTTTAGCTATTTCTTCTTGCTCTTTTTCTTCTTCTTTTTGCGCTTCCCTTTACATGGCATAGATTTGCTCCTCCATCATCTCGTCAAGACAGCGCGCCGGGCGCCTGACTACCACGCCCACCATGCTGTCAATGTCCAGCTTCTCCCCTATGAACCTAGCAACCCTCGTCGCTACTGCCTTGGGTTTGGTCAGGGCGTCCTCGAATTTCACCTGGATCAACCCCGCGTATGGGTAGCCCTTCAATAGCTTCACTCCCCGCTTGTGGGCGTCCCTGAGTATCTTGGGGGCCTCTCCCCTCGGTGGCCCCTCCTTCCCCACTCGTCGCAAATACTTGTCCTGGCTGCGGGCCATGTGTTTGTAGTTGCGGTCCATCCATATGAACCTGTAATGCAGCGCTGGGGGTGGTATCGGCTTGGGCATGAGGATCTTCACCGCTTTGCCCTTACAGTCGAGTAGCCAATCCCATTGCCCCTTCTGTAAATCGTTGATCCTGTCGGTCTCGCGCAGAATGCGGTTGTAATTGGTGACCGTGCGCCGCTTTTCCTGCCACTTCAAAGGTCGGCTTTCATCGAAGTAAAGCGGAATCCCGCCGGCCTCAAGCATTCGCATCATCATTGTGGTCCCGGATCGGGGCAAGCCGGTTACCACTATGATTTCGTCTCTATGCATCAATCCCCTTAGACTCAAGGTGCTGGTGCAGCCTCTCCTTCTCGCGTTCGCGGGCCTTGCAGAACCACATGCCCACACCGAACCCCACAATCCATCCTATCGTATAGTTTGTGAAGGCTGCGGCAAATACCTCCCAATCAACCATACTGGAACCTCCCGTAGTCCCATGCGTATAACTCCCGAAACTGCCCCATTACATCCCCGCAAAGTGCCTCCATTCCGTCGTAGTAGGCTTTGCTCTTTTTGGTGTGTGTTCCCCTATTGACATGAGGAAAAGCACTAAGCGGGATTCCCTGCTTTAACAGGAATATCTTGATTTGCTCGGTCCCGTCCTCTATCCTGAAAACACGGTCCGCAAGCAAATTCTCGTATCTGTCGCCATCGCATAGCCATCGTTGCGCTGACCAGTAGAAAGCCCAAATGCCTGAGTCCTTCCCGCCGGCGTGTAGCTTCTCGATCAGTTCCGGGGCGCTCTCGGGGCCCCTGTGACCCTGGTACAGTGAAGCAAACCGCGTGAACGGGTGCCGGACTATGGCGAATTTCGTGTATTTCTCAAAGGCGTCTGTGCGCCGCAATCCCCGCTTGATCGACTTGAGCGCCTGGTGCTTCTCAAGCTGCGGGCCTCGGCCGTCTATCAGGTCGTACTTCCCCAAATGCGGCCAAACATACTCGGTCAAGCTCGTGCCGCCTGTCCGTGGCACGTGGCAAAAGATCATGCGGTATTCTTGCGATACGAAAGAGGGCACCCTATCTCCGTCTCGTCCGGTTCCTCATACTCCG
>Ga0098068_1000666_pt1 | contig 13224 bp, 16 predicted proteins | sample 26BtaG_FD_75059 | JGI IMG/M metagenome (GOLD analysis project Ga0098068, IMG submission 75059) | Marine viral communities from Cariaco Basin, Caribbean Sea - 26B_WHOI_OMZ_CsCl | ecosystem: Environmental > Aquatic > Marine > Oceanic | place: Caribbean Sea: Cariaco Basin | collected 2014-11-09 | reverse complement strand
AGCGCAACTTGCTATCGCTGTCAAAGAAGAGCAATGGCGTACGACTTTCAGCCATGCCAAAGCAGGAATGGCCATCATCAATTTTAACGGAAAGGCCGATAATGTCAACAAAAGTCTCTGTGACATTTTTGGTTATAGCATGAATGAAATGCTAGAAATTGGCATTAAGGATATTTCTTTGAGTGAAGATCTTGACAGAAATATCCAATTAATGGATAATTTGATCAACGGAGCCGCTGAAAACTTTACCGACGATTTGCGTTTCGTACATAAAAACGGGCATGTGATTTGGGCCAATGTCTCGGTTTCGGCCGTAAAAAATGACTATAACCAATTTACACATATGGTAGCTCAAGTGGTCGATATTACGGAATCAAAGACGAATCAAATTCTTTTAAAGAAATATAAAGACAGTTTAGAGCGTTCAAATACGATTGCTAAGATTGGCTCGTGGGAAATAGATCCTGAAACAAAAAGCTCATATTGGAGCTCCAACCTTGGTCGATTGCTCGGCGCGACCACTTACACTCCACATGTTTTTAGTGATTCAATTAAAAAATATGTGCTTGATGAAGACCAAGAACATTTGCTCAGCTTGATTAACGATGCCATAGAAAAAGGCATTAATTTCGATTTAGAAATTCAGTTAAAAACAAGTATGGGTATTCGGTGGATGCGGATGTTGGGGGTTTCCGATTTTGAGAATGGATCCTGTAAAATGCTACATGGATTGATACAGGATATTGACGATTTCAAAAAAGCGGAATTGGAAATTGTACTCAGGGAAGAGGAATTTAGACAAACCTTCTGGCATGCTCCAATTGGGATGGCCCTCTTGGATTTAAACGGTAAAATCATCAAAGTCAATCCGGTTATTTGCGAAACTTTCGGTTATACCGAACAGGAATTGATCAATATTGAGAAAAGTGCCATATCACATCCGGATGATATGGTTCTTACAAACAAGTTACTTGATGAAGTTTTAAGTGGCAAGCGCGAAAGTTTTCAACAAGAGAAACGCTATTTTCATAAAAATCGAAAATTGATATGGGGCATCCTTTCCGTTTCAGCCGTTAGGAACGACAAGGGAGAAACAACGCACTATGTGCTACAGATCAGTAATATTACCGATAAAAAGCTATTGACCGAAAGTTTAAAAGAACACAATAACCGACTTCAAAATTACGCTCATATTGTATCCCACAATTTGCGATCGCATACTGGAAATCTGTCTATGTTGTTGGAATTGATTGAATTAAGCAATCATCAAGGTTGTAATAACGAGCTCTTTAGCCATATCAAGTCAGCTTCCAACAATATGAATGAAACAGTGCAACATTTAAGCGAGATCGTCGAAATCAACAATCTCATTAAAGACACACTTGAACCACAAAATTTAAGAAAACGGGTTGATAAATCGATAGAAAACGTTCAGACGTCTATAAATCAAATCAACGGCGAAATGATCATTAAGGTTAGAGAAGATTATATGGTTTATGCTGTTCCGTCCTATTTGGACAGCATTGTACTCAACCTACTCACCAATGCGATAAAATACAGATCTCCCCACCGACTTTTAAAAATTGAGATAAAAGCTGGAAAAAGGAATGGTTATACTTACCTGAGCATTTCAGACAATGGATTGGGAATCGATCTCGAAAAAAATGGCTTAAAGATATTTGGTATGTACAAAACCTTTCATGAGCACAAAAACGCCAGAGGTATTGGGCTATTTATAAGCAAAAATCAAATTGAGGCCATGGGAGGACGGATAGATGTTGAAAGCCAACCTAATATTGGAAGTACCTTCACTTTATATTTTAATGATGAAAAAAATTAAAACCATATGTATCATAGACGACGACCCTATCTTTAGATTTGGAACCATAAAAATGATGGAGAACGTACAATTGTCACTCAATTTTTTGGTTTATAAAAATGGAAAAGACGCCTATGATCAATTATTGCCTAAACTTCAACTTAATACCAACTTGCCAGATGCCATTTTATTAGACCTCAATATGCCAGTAATGGACGGTTGGCAATTTTTGGACGAACTGGCCAAAATTCCTATCGCTGAAAACATCCCAATTTACATTGTCAGCTCATCTGTGGATAATCGGGATATTAAAAAGGCAAAAACCTATAAAATGGTCAATAAATATATCATAAAACCATTTTCAATTCCCAAAATCAAGGAACTCATTGAAGAATTGGAAAACCAGGATTAATCGTTTTTTAATTCCGTTTACGTCCGCCCTATAACGCTTTAACTGCACTTGCAAGTAGAGAAACGCCATTCATTCCAAAAGATATTGACCCTCCTTAGCTTTATTTTTGTTTAACATTTATTGTTTTTAGTTAAACATGTCGTATCTTTACCTAAAATTCGCACTCTCTTGAAAATTCTTGTTACAGGTTCCACTGGTTATATCGGAAAAAGACTCATTCCCATTCTTCTCAATGAAGGCCACGAAGTGGTGTGTGCCGTCAGGGACAAGCTAAGAGTGGACAAGAATCTTCTTAAGGAACCGCATATTTCCTTTGTTGAGGCCGACTTTTTAAAACCGGAAACTCTTGAGACTATCCCGAAGGAGATTGATGTTGTTTACTATTTAATTCACTCCATGTCAAGCAGCTCCGATGATTTTGAAAAATTGGAAGCGGCATGTGCAACAAACTTTAAAACCTATTTTGAAACGACAAGGGTCAAACAGGTGATTTATTTGAGTGGTATTACCAATGAAGAGAGTTTGTCAAAGCATCTGCAATCGCGAAAAAATGTGGAAGATTTACTGGCTTCCGAACACTATGCACTTACCATATTCAAAGCAGGCATTATTGTAGGTTCAGGGAGTTCTTCCTTTGAAATCATTCGGGATTTGGTTGAAAAATTACCGGTGATGATTGCTCCCAAATGGTTAAACACAAAGACACAACCACTGGCAGTCAGAGACATACTGTCATTTTTATCAAGAGCAAAAGGCAAAGAGGAACTTTATAACAAAAGCTATGATGTCTTTGGTCCAGAAACCATGACCTACAAAGAGATGCTGCTCAACTTCGCTGAAATCCGAAATTTGAAACGCTACATTTTGACCGTGCCGATCATGACCCCGAAACTATCTTCCTACTGGCTCTATTTTGTGACTTCCACGTCGTATAAACTAGCTTCGTCCTTAGTGGATAGTATGGGTGTGCAAATTATTGGTAAAGAAAGTAATATCAATGAGCTTTTAGATGTGCATCCCATTAGTTATCGAGAGGCCGTGGAATTAGCCTTTGAAAAGATTGAGCAAAACAGCATTGTTTCCAGTTGGAAGGATTCTCTGGTCAGTAGTGGCCGACTCAAAAAGAGTCTTCATAAATATGTCAATGTACCCACCTATGGTTGCTTCACAGATTATAAGGAACGTGAGGTCTTGGACATGGACACCACTATTAATCGCATCTGGTCCATTGGTGGCTCTACGGGTTGGTATTATGGGAATTATTTGTGGCAGATTAGAGGCCATCTCGACAAACTATTTGGAGGAATTGGCTTGCGACGAGGGAGGACACATACTTCCGAATTGAATGCTGGAGATGCGTTGGATTTCTGGCGCGTGATTTTTAGCGATAAAAAAGAACGGAAACTATTGCTCTACGCCGAAATGAAACTTCCTGGCGAAGCATGGCTGGAATTCAAGATAGAGGACGGATTATTAAAGCAAACTGCCACATTTAGACCTCACGGACTGGCAGGCAGGTTATATTGGTATAGCGTGTTGCCTTTTCACGGATTTATTTTTAGGGGAATGATCAATAAATTAGTTGAAAATAAAGTCTAAAGGCAATTTTACTACAATCGGAGATTGGTAAATTATGGCTCAAAATTGATCATTTATTCCTAATAAAATCTATAAATTCCAAAATCACTGAAGAATGTGTTAATTATTGTTTAATGTTTTGGCCATAACTGTAAACGCCAATTTAATTTAACTATCTTTAGGCCATGATTTTGAACACCACATATTCCAATAAAAAACACGATGAACTCATCAATGACCTGCTCGGCAAACCGTTTAGTTTGTGGCAGTCCATAATGATGAAAGGTATCGGCTCCAAACGGATGATCATTGAAGAGACGAGCCCAAATATGACGCCATATCTCAATACGGTGGCAGACGTCAATTATGCCAACTTGGAATTACGTCCTGTAGGCATACTCGTTAGAATCAATAAAGGCCTAAATAATTATACTTGGGTCATTCCTTATTACAAACTGGCCATTCACAGAAGCAATGGATGCAGCATTCATGCAGAGGGGAAATTCATCAATTTTAGACCGAATTCGAATTACAGGGAAAACAAGGCTTTTTTTGACAAGCTCCTGAACGAGAAAGTAAAATATGAGTCACAATACCATACCCTCCCGTCATTTCAATGAAACAATTGATTCGCCATTTTAATTTTTAACACTAAATGTTGCTTTGCTTTGGATAGCAAATTCCAAGGACAGCACTCAAAAAAGACACTATGATTCCGGAAAAAGATTTAAAAATATTTAAAGTCAACCAAATGATCAACGATTTCAACACACAGGTTGGCGACGATCATTTATACACGGGATTGGAAACTCCTATGAAGAAAGATGCTTTTAAGCTTTCTGACAAGGAAAAGAAAAAGCGGATCTCCGTTTTGTTTGAAGAAATCATGGAAGTGTTAGGATTGGATCTCACCAACGACTCATTAAAAGGCACACCAAATCGGGTAGCCAAAATGTATGTGGATGAGATTTTTTCTGGTCTGAATCCTGCCAACAAACCTAAAATCACTTTATTCGACAACAACTACCAGTACAACCAAATGTTGGTGGAAAAAAACATCAGTTTCCATTCCAACTGCGAACATCATTTTGTACCCATTTTTGGCAAAGCTCATGTCGCTTATATTTCTGCAGGAAAAGTCATTGGCCTGTCAAAATTAAACCGCATTGTTCACTATTATGCAAGTCGGCCGCAAGTTCAAGAGCGCTTGACCAATCAGATTGCAGAAGAATTAAAACATATTTTGGGAACTGAAGATGTCGCGGTCATTATTGACGCAAAACATCTATGCGTTTCCTCTCGAGGCATCAAGGATGAATCCTCAACAACCATTACCTCATATTACGGTGGAAAGTTTGGCGCACCGGAAAAAATCGCCGAATTACAAAACTATTTAAAAGATTGACATTATGGACATTATTAATGAAGCACTCGAATTTGAGAAGCAAAAATTAAGATCACTCTCTACTAGTGATAGAATAGAAATTTCCAGAAAAGCAAAAAGCCTTATTTTAGGACTGAATGAGATTTATAAACGCAAGAAAGATGAACAGATCATGGACATTATGAAACGATTGACGGTCATCAAACAGAGAGTGGAAAAACGATTGAAAGGTAAACCACTTACTGCTTAGGTTGAACATAAAATAATCACCGGAAACCTATTGGGTTATTTGGGCAGATGGCTTAAATAACCCAATAGTTCCAACATTAAAACATAAAGTGTTCTTCAATTCTGCGGTCAAAGGTCAAGGTTTTTATTTATAATACTCTATAGGAGAATCGTCACAAAATGGAACGAAACTAAGATAGAATTTTTACTTTTTAATAGCCTTACCCAGTCATCAGCAGAATCCCGAACCTACTCTTAGGATGGTCTTTATCAAGGAGCAACGAAAAAATTAAAAGTAAGATATGAAGTTTTTAAAACCACTTTTCGTATTTCTGATCCTAAACTTTGGTGCCCTGGGACTTGGCATCTTGCTTATGGGCAATGGTCCTACAAGCGATTGGTACACCTCTATGAACCAAGCACCTTGGACGCCTCCAAATTGGCTTTTTGGCATAGCGTGGACATTCATCATGCTCTGCTTTTCATTTTATATGACCTTTCTTTATCTCAAGCATCCCACCAATAAAGTCATCGCCCTTTTTATCTTTCAATTTGTTTTGAATGTAGCCTGGAACTTCATCTTTTTCAATCAACATTTGATTGCCTTTGGATTACTGACCCTCATCGCATTGACGTTCGTCATTACCGCATTTTTAGTTACATATTTCAGATTGTTGAAAGCGTATTCCCTGCTTATTGTTCCGTATTTTATATGGATCTATATTGCTACCACTCTAAACCTGTATATATTAATAAACAATTAAAGACGATTTGGCTTTTAACGGGATTGGCTTATTGACCATTTTGAATCTCTTCACGAGGTTCTCCCGAAATGTTGCTGGCATTCTGGAAACGTAAATCCCATTTAGAATTACCTAAACCCACCTCCGCTTCCGTACCATTACTATGAAAATATACACCCTTCACCAAAAGCAGAACTTGCCCATTAGCATTGAAACCGCATGGGATTTCCTTTCTGACCCAAGAAATTTAAAAACGATAACACCAGAGTACATGGGTTTTAATATCCTGTCTGGAGCCGACAGACCGATGTTTGCGGGACAAATCATCCAATATATCGTTAAACCCGTCATGGGCATTAAAACCAAATGGGTCACTGAAATCACCCACAGTGTCAAAAATGAATATTTTGTGGATGAACAGCGGTTTGGACCGTATGCGTTGTGGCACCACAAACATTTTATTAAAGAAATTGACGGTGGTGTCGAAATGGAAGATATTATCGATTATAAATTACCCTTTGGCATTTTAGGTCAATGGGTCCACCCTATTATTGTCAAACCGAAATTGGACGAAATTTTTAATTTTAGAAGAAAAAAGCTGGAAACACTTTTTGGGGTTTATAAAGATCGAATTTCAAATAGTTGAAATTGCTTGCCCGTCCACAGCGAAGCGAAGGCAGGAAGTTGAAGCGCATCGTACGATTAACATTCAATGCTATAGATGCGAAGACGTGGAACTTTGAATATTTAATTTTTGAACACCGAATAGCGAATTTTGAATAACGAATGACGAAATAGAACATCGCAAAAACTCTGAACTCTGAACTCTGAACTCAAAAAAATGAAACAAATGAAAAACCCCATCAACATCTTCTGGTTCCGCCGCGATTTGAGATTGGATGACAATATCGGTTTCTATGAGGCCTTGACTTCGAAACACCCTGTGCTTCCCCTCTTTATTTTTGATACGGAGATCTTGGAAGGTCTTCCTGAAGATGATGCACGTGTGAGCTTCATTTTTGAAACGCTGCAAAACATGCGAACTAGATTGCAGGAGGAGCACGATAGCAGCCTGGCCATATACCACGGAAAACCTTTGGAGATTTTCAAACACCTTGTCAAGGATTTTGATATTGCCACAGTTTACACCAATCACGATTACGAACCCTACGCCCAAAAGCGCGATTCGGAAATCAAGGAGTTTCTACTATCAAAGAATATCGACTTCCACACTTATAAGGATCAGGTGATTTTTGAAAAAAACGAAGTTGTGAAAAAAGATGGCGAGCCTTATGTTGTCTATACGCCTTATATGAAGGTTTGGAAGGAAAAATTCAAGACCCTTAATTTGAAAATTTACGATACCAAGTCCTATGTTCACAACCTCGTCAAAAACACTAGACTTCCAAACTTAAGCTTGTCCGAAATTGGGTTTAAAAAAGCATCGCAAACCATTGCCGATTATGAGGTGACCCCATCCATGATTCAAGACTACGAAAAAACCCGAAATTTCCCTGCCCAGGACAGCACCTCCCGATTGGGCCCACATTTGCGTTTTGGAACCGTCAGCATTCGAAAAATAATGGCAAAAGCCATTGCCGAAAAAAATGAAGTATTTTGGCAAGAACTTATTTGGCGTGAATTCTTTATGCAAATTCTATGGCATTTTCCACATACGGTCAATGAAAGTTTCAAACCGAAATATGACCGCATTGAATGGCGAAACAATGAAGCAGAATTCAAACGTTGGTGCGAAGGCATGACCGGATATCCGCTGGTTGATGCGGGGATGCGTCAATTGAATGCTACTGGATTTATGCATAATCGGGTGCGGATGTTGGTCGGCAGTTTTCTATGTAAGCACCTCTTGATTGACTGGCGTTGGGGCGAAGCCTACTTCGCTGAGAAATTGCACGATTACGAGATGTCAAGCAATGTTGGGAATTGGCAATGGGTTGCAGGAAGTGGTGTAGATGCCGCGCCTTACTTTCGCATTTTCAATCCGACCACTCAGATTGAAAAATTTGACAAAGATTTAAAATACATCCGCAAATGGGTCCCTGAATTCCAAGAATTGACCTATCCCGAAAAAATGGTGGACCATAAAGAAGCCCGACAGCGTTGTTTGGAGAGGTATAAACGCGCCTTAGATTAAGGTCTCTACTTTCCAAATAACTTCAAAACCCTTTTGGTGGTCATTTCAATGGATGGAATTGTTGACCGCATTTGTCACTTATGAGCTAACAAATTGATCGCTATCTTTTGAACTCCATTGAAAATTAAAAAATAATTGTTTATCCGCTTTTGGTCAAAGGAATTAAAACTTGAAAATACAATGCCGATTTTTTGTTTGCCCTTCTGATAGATTCTGTGTTAACTAACAAGAGATTTTCTTTTTTTGTTTTATTATTTTTGTTATTCAAGACGGCTATAAGCTAGTTGGCAACAAGCCAAAATCCGTAAAATCAAGAAATATTCGAACTGAATTTTATAATTTAGTATCTTTGATAAAATGCAATTCAAAATGAATATAGATGCTCGAAAAATAGAATTTATTCAAGAATTTTTAAAAGTTCAAAGTGAGGACGTCATTTCTCGTCTTGAAAAAATTTTGAGAAAGGAAAATAACACTTCAGACGAAAACAAATTTGAGCCAATGACTGAAGAGGAATTGAATAAAAGAATTGACCAATCGGAATCGGATTTCCGCAATAACCGATTCAAAAGCAGTTCGGAACTTTTATCCAAATACGAATAATGGGATTAAAGATAATTTGGTCTGCATTTGCTGAATCTCAACTTGACGAAATTTATGATTATTACGAAAAGAAAGCAAGTTCAAGAGTTGCTACAAAACTCGTAAAGGGCATTATCAACGAACCAAAAAAATTGATTAAATCTCCTTTCATCGGACAAGAAGAAGAATTGCTCAAGGATAGAAAAATCAAATATCACTATCTGGTTTTTAAAAACTACAAATTAATATATTCGGTCGACGAACAAAACGGATTTATAAAAATTGCTGATGTTTTTGACACTCGACAAAATCCGCCGAAAATGAAACGGACGAAATAAAGCCAGTTGCCAAGAAAGTATAAGCTATGGCTTGGTCAGTCCACACTTGGAAAATCCTGCAGATTTTCCAAAACCAGTTTTTATTTGGAGAGGTTCGTGCCGAGACACGCCACAGCTCATATACATAAATGTCTGTAAAAGGATACTTTCTGCATTTGCATTTGGTGTCCTTTTTTGTTGATAATTATTCTCAAACCTAGTTTTATTCTTATCTATAACAAATATAAGTTCCAGCATTTTTCTCTGCACAGCTATCAGTGCTTTCATTTTAACCCCGCTTTTGGCAACGATTCTCGCATAGATTTTTATGGGATTCATTGTACTTGACGGATGACAGAGAAGGTAGATGCAATGATTTTCTAAGATGCCTGTTCCCTTTTCTTGATATTCGAGGTTTGCCCTTCACTGATGTACCTGATTGTTTTTCCCTAACATCTAAACCTGCATAACCGGTCAACTGTTTTTTGTTTCTTATCAGCTCGAACCCATTGGTCTCAGCTAATACTATAACCGCCGTCAGTTCTCCCACGCCCGGGTATAGTGCAAATATTTTTTATTCGCTCCATGATATCTGGATGGTCCTTTAGCAACACTGCTATGTCCATCTTGATTTCTTTCTCTTGTCCGTTGAGAAACTTGATGCGCTCTGCAATGCGTTTTAGGCTTCTTTCATTTGGCGTAGCCTCTGTTTTCTCTAGGTGTAGCTGATTTTTGACCATTGATCTCTGATCCACTATTTGATCACGCTCCCGGGTTAATTGCTTGAGCTGTCTATAAGCTTCTTTGGGAGGCTCCAGTTCTCTAGTTTACGTTCAAGACCAAACCTCATAATAGCCTGTGACGCTGTTTTATCAGTAATCGTATTTATGTCCAATGTCCTAAAAAAATTACTGATCTTATTGGGCAATACAACACTTAGATCAAAACCACTTTCATCAAGGACATAGGCAAGTTTTTCGTGATAGACTCCAGTAGCCTCCATGACATATCTAACGCTATCTGCATTATGACCGTGATCAGCAACCCAATCGATCAAAGATTTTATACCATTGTCGGTGTTTTTAAACACTTTGTACGCTATGATCTCTACGTCAAGACTCTCATAGAGTCTTCCCAGAGATACAACTAATTCCTTTTGAGCTACATCAATACCTGCAACCTCTTTTAAAACTTTTTTCACATGTCAATTTTTAAGATTAAAAGTGAAAAATCTCTGTTCGTCTTTTCTCCTGGTTGGATATTCTGGATACCGTTAAAGTTCCTTACATTCTGTTCAAACTCTACGGGATATAAAAGGATAAGGTCATATCTATCGGTCGATATATCTTATGATTATCTATCCATCGGTTGACTCTTATCCTCATTCACTTATATTTGTAAAACTAAAAATTTATTTCCAAAGCAAACATAGGAGCTATCGGGTCAAAAGGGAGCAAAAAATCTCAATGAATAATTGATTTGAGCATAAGCCATCCTTTAGTATCGATAACTATCGGGAGGATCAAGGATTATTCGGATTTTAAATGAGCAATTTCAATTTTTTTTTTAGGATTGATTATGGCTATGCAATAAAAATACTTCAAAAAATACTGTAACATTTTTAAGATGCTCGTATCCAAAAGAAAAATCATCGAATATTAATTTAATCTTTTGTGACTATTATGAACATCAAAATCAGCATTGCCATTATCCTTTACTTTATTCATTTTTCCTTATCTACAGTTGACTCTCCCGAAAGCTACCCTTTTACTGTTGAAATATCTGGTCAAGGCGATAAGGCGATCCTCTTTATTCCAGGATTTGCCAGTTCCGGTGAGGTCTGGGAGGACACTGTAAAACAATTTGAGCCCAACTATACATGTTATACCTTTACCATGGCAGGATTTGCAGGGGTAGCTCCACAATCACCGATCACTTTTGACCATTGGAAATCAGAAATTGCCAATTACATCAAAAACGAAAACATTGAAAAGCCTATCCTAATTGGCCACAGTATGGGTGGTGGGCTGGCTATGGCCATTGCCGCCGATTTTCCTGAACTTATTGAAAAAATGGTTATCGTAGATGCTCTTCCAGCCTTAATGGCATTGACCAATCCCAATTTCAAATCCACTGACAATGTAGACTGCACCGACATGGTCAAGCAGTTTCAGGAGATGAGCGATGAAAGCTTTTACGAGATGCAAAAATCGAGCTTGCCGATGTTGATGCAGAATACCGAAATGCACGACACCGTTCTTGGATGGAGTATGGCATCAGATAGAGAAACCTTTGCTAAAATGTACTGCGACTTTTCCAATACCGATTTAAGACCACTACTTAGTCGGATTGAGTGCCCAACACTCGTTCTTTTGGAATCTTATTTTGTAAATTTCAAATCCGCAATTGAAGCGCAATACCAGGACCTAAAGACGGCGCAGTTGCGCTATGCCAATAAGGGTCTACATTTTATAATGTATGATGATGTCGATTGGTATTTAAAAGAGTTACATCAATTTATGACAGCCCACTAATGCCTTTTGAAGAGATTTACAATAACTACTGGTCAAAAATCTTTCGTCTCTGCATGGGCTATGTGAACGACCATGCTTTGGCACAAGATCTGGCCCAGGAGACCTTTATCATCGTTTGGCAACAATTACCAAATTTCAGAAATGAATCCAACATTGGAACGTGGATTTACCGAATTGCCTCGAACAGATGCCTAAGGCAACTTGAAACCGACAAAAGAATTCAAAAATCGGAATTGCCCTTTCAAATAAAAGAAGAGGCCCCTTTATCGATAGAACCACAAATCCAATTTTTATACACCTGTATTTCTGAACTTCCGGAAACCGATCGGATCATCATTTCGCTGGAATTGGAGGATATCAAACAGGCAGAAATCGCTAAAATTGTCGGGCTATCGGAAGGCAATATCCGAGTCAGGATTCACCGTATCAAAGCAATCTTAACAGAAAAATTCAAAGTCTATGAGCGCTAATATCGATTTTAAAAATCTTTGGAAACAACAGGAAGCTGAGCAACCTGAACTTTCGGATTTAATGCTACTACTGAGAAGTTACAAAAACAAAGGCCTAAAGCGCCTGGTATTGACCAATGTTCTATTAGTTATCACGACGGTGGGTTTAGTGTTGATCTGGTATTATTTTCAACCCCAATTGATCACCACCAAGATCGGGCTTATAACTACCATATTAGCTATGCTTATTTTTGTTCTTGCCTACAATACGCTATTTAAATATTACAAATCTGCTTCTGAATTTGAAAGCAATAGCGCCTATTTGAAGAATTTAATTACCATTAAACGTAAACAAAAATTTATGCAGACCACGATGCTGCAGCTCTATTTTATTTTACTCTCCCTTGGAGTCTGTCTATATCTATATGAATATGTCAAATTGATGCCCACAGTTGTAGGGCTTTTGGTCTATGCGCTAACCCTTGCGTGGTTGGCATTCAACTGGTTTTATCTCCGACCAAAAACCATAAAAAAACAAGAGAAAAAATTGGATATCTTGATCAAAAAGTTTGAGATGATCAATCGGCAGTTGGATGAGCTGGATGAATTAAATGCATAAAACAATGCCTCGAAAAATTCGAGGCATTGTTTATTAGTATATTTTATAGTCAAAGGTGATTAACCCACCCTCGTAATCTTGGCTCCTATCGCTCGTAAACGCTCATCAATGCGCTCGTACCCACGATCGATCTGCTCAATATTATGAATGGTGGACGTACCTTTTGCCGATAAGGCAGCAATCAATAGTGAGATTCCAGCTCTAATATCGGGCGACGTCATTGTGGTCGCTTTTAAAGTCGATTTGAAATCGTGACCTATAACCGTAGCGCGATGCGGATCACAAAGAATGATCTTCGCGCCCATATCAATCAATTTATCCACAAAGAACAAACGGCTTTCAAACATTTTTTGATGTACTAAAACGGCACCTCTGGCTTGAGTGGCAACCACCAATACGATGCT
>Ga0098068_1000658_pt1 | contig 13330 bp, 11 predicted proteins | sample 26BtaG_FD_75059 | JGI IMG/M metagenome (GOLD analysis project Ga0098068, IMG submission 75059) | Marine viral communities from Cariaco Basin, Caribbean Sea - 26B_WHOI_OMZ_CsCl | ecosystem: Environmental > Aquatic > Marine > Oceanic | place: Caribbean Sea: Cariaco Basin | collected 2014-11-09 | reverse complement strand
TGATAACCGCGGCGCTGATAATATGCCAAGAGCTCTGGTCGATGACTTAAAATAGACATCGTTAAACGCGCGGGATTTTGTGCAGACGCCTGAATATTTGATTGTAAATGCCGCTGCGCAAATGTCTCAGCTGCCTGCAATATCTGATGACCGACGCCATGCCCTTGCAGCTCAGGCAAGACGGCAAACATACCGATATAAGCTTTTTGATTACCAGCACGCTGATTTGTAGTAACTTCGTCTTTTATATCGACCGCGATACAGCCTAATAGCTCACCCGTTTCTTTGACATCACGCTCGCCCGTCGTGGTTTTTGGATAAATAAAAACGTAATGTTTTGGGTCATTAATGACAGCCAATAGCTCGTCCTTGGTGGTGCGAATACCGCCGACCAAATCTGCTTCATTGGTCCAGCCTGCCGCTTGCCGATAGCAGCGATTGAGCAATTGCTCGAGCGCGTCGATATCACTTACTTCAGCTTGACGTAAAAATACGGTTGTTTTGTTTAAGGCTTCTTTATTAATGTGGTCTTTATTCATAGCATCGGTTTTCCTTTTCCGTTCATAGCTTATAAGTCATATAAAAAGCTGGCTCGGATAACCAAGCCAGCCTTTATAATAATACGTATCCGTTTTTACTACTAGCGCGATAACACATGAGCTTGCGCGATAATATCAAACCCAGCATTGATTTGCGCGCGCGTTGGCGCGTGACCTCGGCGTAGTAGCTCGCCAAAGGCAGCCATTTCTTTATCATGACCAACCCCACTAGCAGCACTGGCTCGCGTGTTCTCGCCTTCATCATCAAAATAAAACTCGATATAATTGAACAGCTGTAGATCGCCTCGCAAAATACTATGATCAGTCGTGGCTGCATGACCGCTATAGCGCATACTTTTGTCACATTGCATCGTCCAAAAAAACGGCACACGCTCGGCGTTGTCATTGACATCGTCTGCTCCCACTATCGCTGCCGCGGTTACAAGGCCGTGCTGTAGCGCCACGCGCCAATGCTCAATGCGCAGTCGTCCCATTTGATTAGGCGCTTTGGCAATATCGCCGAGTGCATAAACACCGTCGCGCAGTTGTAGATGATTATCAACTTGCACGCCATCAGGATCGTTGACGTCGCTGAGTACATCCGTTCGCGGTGACACGCCCGTACCAAGAATGACCATATCAGCGTCTATGCGATCGCCACTTGCAAGGGTCACACCGTTCACCCCTTTATCATCGCCATTGATTTTGCCGACTGAAGCATTAAGGACAAAGGTCACACCTCGGTCTTGGTGACGGTTAATGAGCGCAGCGCTGACTGACTCTGAAATGATATGACTCATGACACGAGACTCTCGACCTATCACGGTAACGCTAGCAACACGACCTGCTTTTGCAAGCGCTGAGGCGACCTCCATTCCGATAAATCCGGTGCCAACGATGATCACACGCTTATCCACGCTTGCTGCTTTGATCGCTTTGGCATCGTCTAAACTGCGAAGGGTATAGACGCCGTTTTGCTGAGCCCCCTCAATCGGTGGAATGACTGGCTCAGCGCCCGTCGCCACGACTAAAAAGTCAGGGCGGATGGTCTCATTATCGCCCGTATCTTTTTTGACGATCAGGACGTTTTCATTGGGCCTCACCTCGCTGACAGTGGTTTTTAACTGCAAGTTTATATTGTGATTTTCTGCCCAGTCACTGCCGCCGAGCATGAGTTTTTTCTCATCTGCATCACCTGACAAAAAGGCTTTGGACAATAATGTTCTATCATAAGGGGCTTTGTCATCTTCGCTAATGATGGTGATTTTGCCGCCATAGCCGAGCTTACGAAGGCGGTGCGCGGTCATAAATCCAGCCGCGCCACTACCTACGATCACGGTATGAGTGTCGTCAAGTTTGTCATTGATGGTACTGTGATCTATAGTTTTGCTGGTATTGACACTCAAGCTGTCGCCATTGTCAGTAAGCTGATACTGGGTTAAGCCGTCAGCGGCAACCGGCTCTAATAATGAGCCGTCCGTGCTATCAAACGTTCCATGATGCCAAGGACAAATCACTCGATTGCCACAGCGCACACCAGCGCCCAAATCAGCCCCAGCGTGAGGGCACTTTCCATCGAAAGCGTAGAACATATTATCATCGCGGGTGACTAAAATGATGCTGTCATCGTCTTGCTTGAACGATTTCATGCCGCCATTAGGGATATCGGCTTTATCGATCGTGACGGTTTTGATAGTTGAGCTGGTCATAGTTATCCTTAACGGTTATTATTAAAATTTATTATTTCCTGCTGCAAACGTATTTTTTATCGGCATTTTAAATAAAATATTAACGCCCAAAATACGTGATTAAAAAACCAGATGTCTTGCCAGATACTTTGATACTAGCAAGACCCATTGCCAGACGCCATTTTTTTATATACTGACTGCGTTGCAAAACGTAAACTTACCTTTATTCCCTCTTTAACGTTTTGCTCTTACCACTTTTTATCAATACAAAAGATACCTTTTATGACTTCTCAAGACGATTTTGCTAACGACTCATTTAATAACGATTCTCCTAATAACAAACCTTTGACTGATAAAACCTTTGATATCTCAAATATCGATATTACCGCCGCCACTGATACATCCAAATTACCACAGCCGACGCAGTCGCCTTTAAAACAAGCGACCTATAAAGCCCATGCCACAGATTTTGTGGTCAATGAGATATTGCCGCTCGACTTTACAGGCGAAGGTGAACACTTATGGCTGCATATCGAAAAGCTCGGTATGAATACCGCCTATCTAGCTAAACTGCTGTCCGAGTGGGCAGAAATTCCACTGCGTGATGTCGGTTACTCGGGACTAAAAGACCGTCATGCGCTGACGACACAGTGGTTTAGCCTGCGCCTACCAAAAAAGCAATTACCTGAGTCTGAATTTGCTCCAGTAGATATTGGCGCCAATGAATCGCTCACCATCCTTGCGCAGGAGTGGCATAATAAAAAACTCAATCGTGGTACGCATAGAGCCAATCAATTTATCATTACCTTGCGTGACATCCAGTTTGCGGGCACAGAGACGACGCCGTCTAACAAAAGCAACAAGGATACCGTCGAGCAGCATTTGGCCCATATCAGCATAACGGGCGTGCCCAATTATTTTGGTCCGCAGCGCTTTGGCCGTCACGGTAATAATGTTAGAGAAGCATTGGCGTTATTTGCGCGTCCAGCGCCAGAAAGTCGTCCGCAACCCAAAAAAGGCAAACGTAAACAGGCGCCGCGTGAGCAAAACAGTATGGAATTATCAGCGGCGCGCAGCTTGATATTTAATGAGATATTAGCAGCGCGGGTGCGTGATGGTAGCTGGAATACGGGGCTTACCGGTGAAGTGTTTAATTTGGATGGCTCAGGTTCAATATTTGCCAGCGAAGTAATGGACGACACTTTGCAAGCGCGACTTGCCAGCGGTGATATTCATCCAACGGCAGTATTATGGGGCGTGGGTAATGATAAAGTCAGTGGCGCAGCAGCCACTATCGAAAATATTATCGTACAGAAAAGTCCATTGTTAAGTCAGTTGGCAGCAGGCTTAGAGCAGCGCGATATCAAAGCACAACGACGCGCGCTAAGATTACCGATTGAAGAATTAAGCTGGAAATGGCAGGACGCAGATGATGGGCTGAGCTTGGTACTCAGTTTTACTTTAACGACCGGCAGCTTTGCAACCAGTGTACTTTCAAGCTTAGTACAGAATTTAAGCACTTCATCTGGCGTTAGTTAACGATTAGCTAGTCGCATAAAGGACAGCGATCTTGTCTGTTTCTGCCGCGAGCATATGGTTGGCACTGACCACCTGATTACGCCCGCGGTCTTTTGCCTCATACAAGGCTTTATCGGCGATACAAATTAAGCGCTGACAAATATCGCTGGGCAGTTGGGCTTGCACTATTTCTTTAGCAGCGCGCTTTCTTCTCTGCGAAATCCTTTTTTGTGCATGGGTCTGTTGTGCGCCTGCTTGGTTTGAGCTGTGCGAGCCACGCTCTTGTCTACGCTCTCCTTGCCTACGGTTTTTGCGCGCTTCTGTCAGCGCTTGCGTATTTTCTTCTAGCGCTAAAGCTTTATACTCATTTTGAATACGCGCACGCTCTTCATGCGTCAGAGTATAAACCCCTAAACTGGCGGTGATATAAAAATCGACATTATCATCGCTCTTGATGACTTGTTGGGCGATATCTTTGCGTAGCTGTTTAGCAATAGTCATCGCGCCCTCGTGCGTGGTATCTGGCAGCACGATTAAAAACTCTTCGCCGCCATAACGACTGACAATCACCTCTTCTGATAACGATTTTAATAGCGTTTGGGCAACCTCAGACAAAACTTGGTCGCCGACATCGTGTCCATAGTTATCATTGATATTTTTAAACCAATCTAAGTCCAATAAAATCACGCTAAAATCTTGTTTATCGTCCATCGCTAGCAGTGCTTGCTGCATTTGCGTCAAACCGTAGCGCCGACTTTTTAGTTGGGTCAATTCGTCTTGATTGGCATACTGCATGATTTCAGCTTTACTATTATCCAATATCAACAGCAGGGTGCGAAACATATAGATGATAAAAATCGCCTTTGGCAGCGCCATATAAATATGAGTGGTACGCCAAAAAAATGCCGAAGAAGAGCGCAGTTGATTAAATGTATCCCAGCTGAGCGTGCCATTTTGAAAAATTGCAGCAGAAATGGCGTTTTCGATTGCCGCCGTTTCACTAAAGGTAAGATAGCTATAAGTATCTAAGGGAAAAGAAGTGATGGTCATTTGACGCAGATTGGGAATGGTAAAACCAAAATAAGGAATTAAGGTGACCAAAAAGATCAAAGCAATGTGAGCCAAAAAGGCTTTCCATACATAGCGCCGCCGTATCAGCATCATCCCAAGCATCGCCCCACCAACCAGCGAAACCCCAGCGACCAAACTGCTATGACCCATGACTAAAATTACCACTGCAATATAAAGGCTATAAAGCGTGATCATAACCGCTTGCCATTTATATAACGAGCTTGTGTCTGTCCTAATCGGCGATGTGCGGCTGACCATCCAAAAAAAGAACACTAGCATCAGCGTCACCCCAGTCCATAAAGGATAGAGCAGACCCATATCTACATAGGAGCCATAAAGATCTTGGCGCCACCAAACAAACGCGCACCATAACCAATGTGAGGTGACTTCTATTAACACAAACAGCGCCAGCAGTGAGGCCCTATCAGCCGCTTGCCACTCGAAAATCACTCGCGAGAGCTTTCTATAGCCTAGATGAGATATCGATACAGCCATAATGGGCTACCGCAGATAGTGAAAGTTATTGAGCCAAACCAAACATGAAAATAAACAGCATGACTTATATTAGACCTAAACTGACGCATTTAGTGTGGCAATTTTTCCTTTAATTATCAATCGGTTTTAATCGATTTACCCGTCAATATCTAAAGTTTTATTTTAGCGTATCTATTAAGCTTAAGAATAACCTGTTTTGGACTAAGCCAATGCCGCAAATGACTGCCAAACACCTTGCTGTTCAGGATTAAGGTTTGGTACGTCGCCCAAACGTCGCCACGGCATATTACTTCCATGAAAGTCACTGCCAATAGAGGCCGCAAGCTGATGTTCAGCGATACTGCGATCGACCATTCTTCGGGTACTAATCGGTTCGCTATTTGAAGGTAACTCACAAGCATCACCGCCAAGCTCGGCAAATTCTTCGATCAGTTTACGTACGCGGGTGGCAGATAGCTGATAGCGCGTTGGGTGCGCGAGTACCGCCTTGCCGCCGCAAGCGTGGATCAGCTCGATGCCGCGCTGCATGGTTAATGCTTCAATCGCCACGTAAGCGGGCTTATTATCGGCCAGATATTTATCAAAGGCTTTTTGCACGGTTTTTACCGCATCGCGCTCAAACAACACTTGCCCAATATGCGCACGCCCTACCGCTTGTGGATTGCCGCCTGCTTTATCGAGCACCGCTTGCCATAGCTCGGTATAATCAATATCTAGCAGCTCGCTAAGCTTTTCAGTGATACGCTGACCGCGCGTGGCACGGCTGTCTTGCAATTGCTGCAACGTCGCATGCATTTTATCAAAGTCGGTGAAATCAAGTCCCAACACATGGATAATTTTATTGGTGGATTTATTTTTGCCATAGCCGCCGCTAAGTGTATGCTCGCAGCTAATCTCAACCCCATTGATTAATTGTATATCATAGGCCGCCGCCGCCGCGCGTGCCTCGTCAATACCCATCAAGGTATCATGATCGGTCAGCGCCAGTACATGAATGCCAGCGTTGTGCGCGCGCTGTACTACCTCGGTCGGCGCATAGGTACCATCAGAGCATGTACTGTGGCAATGTAAGTCGATTTTCATAAAGCTGGCCTTAAGATATTGAGGGTGTTGAAAGTGTTGTGCATATAGATATGCTGTCATTACTGACTATATTATCAGTAAAAAAGACGAAATGCGGCGAAGATAACGCATGAAGGCAGATCATAACGGATGATTATCCTGTTACTTGCTTTTTTTTGCAGCAGTAGACGTGTAAACTACCCCATACGTTTTTTGTTGGACATCCTATTTGCTATGAAAGCCTTATTAGACTTCATTCCGTTGATCGCGTTTTTTATTGCTGCGCGTTACAGTGGCATTTTAGCGGCGGCAGGCGCCTTGCTCGTGGCCACTATCATCATTTATGCCATCCATTTTGTGCGTCAAAAAGGCAAATTTGATAAGCAGCAATGGGTCGTTTTATTATTAACCATCGTCTTTTGCGGTGGGACGCTGCTATTGCGTGACGACATCTACTTACGCTGGAAGTCGCCTATCATCAACGGTATCTTCGCGGTAACACTATTGGTCAGTGCCATCATCAATAAGCCATTGATGCAATTGGCGATGAAAGAAGTGTTTTCACTGACCTTGAGTGGCTGGAAAAAACTGACCGTCGCTTGGGCACTGTTTTTTGCCTTTATGGGTATTTTGCATTATATCACGGCATTTACGATGTCTGATGAGGCTTGGATTAACTTTAAAACTTACGGCTGGATTCCGATTATGTTGGTATTCGTAATTGCGCAATTTGCCGTATTAAAGAACCATCTCAATCCAGCGTTAACCGATAAAACCACTAAATAGAAGCTAGTTCAATCATAATATAAGACTTAAAAATATAATGAGACATATCATCATTGTTTTTTATTGTCGTTATTAGCGCTTTATTCATATTATTTACTTGAGGAAGTCCCATGTCCTTATTTGCTATTATCGGCCACGATGTTGCTGGCAGCAGCGCCCAACGTCAGGTGACGCGCGCCGAACACGTTGCCCGCCTGCAAGTATTACAAAGCGAGCAGCGACTTATTATCGCAGGTCCAACGCCCATCGAACACGGTAAAAGCGAGATGTCAGGCAGCTTGATTATTGCTGACTTTGACTCCCTTGATGCCGCGCAAGCATGGGCAAGCGCTGAGCCTTATTTGCGTGATGGCGTCTATAGCCATGTAGATATCAAGCCGTTCGTGCAGACCTTGCCTGCGCCTACTGACAGTGCCGCAGTTACATCATCAGACAAGCCAGCAAATAAGGTAACAGCATCGTGATTCAGCAGTTATTATTAAATGGTTCTGTTTCTCATCATGTTTTTAATCATGTTACTAAGCCCGCTTTTGGTTTCGTTACTAATGTTAGCGTTGCAAGCTTATTATTACTTGCCAGTCTATCAGCACAAGCAGCACCAACTGTGACCAATGCTGATCCTGTGGCAGGAACTGCTCCGCTAGCGCCTAACGCTGTATTAGCGCCCAATACTGTTAATCAACTAGCGTTTCCAAATACTGCCTCAAATACGGTGTCTACTACAGCGCCGAACCCAGCTACCAATGCTCAGCCTGCTACCAATATTAGCGACACTTTAGCGGCGCAGCTACAACCATCAACTAAAGCGCTCTCTGAAGCCAATCAAGAATTGCTTAGCCGTAATGCCCAGCTTCAGCGTCAAGTCAATGACTTACAAACACAAGTAAACGTTTTGGTTTATGAAAGCAAAGGTCAGTTGTTTTTATACGGCGCATTTACGGTGTTAATGAGCTTATTGGTTGGGATATTTATTTCGTGGTTGGTGTTTGTGCGCCGCGAGCGCTGGTAGTAAATCCTCTATAAATGTGATGCTTTATGTCCAAATTTGTGTCTAAACCTCAGTCTAAATCAGCTATATCTAAGCCTACCTCTCCTGCCACTTATAAAAAAGCCACCAAGCCCCCTAAAAAACCTGCGCCGCCAGATGTGATTACCCCTGCTAATATTACATGGCAAACCGATGATGCTGGCAATCAAGTGCCAGTATCAGGGGAGTTTGGCGATGTGTATTTCTCGCACGCTGATGGCTTAGCAGAATCTCGCCATGTATTTTTAGCCCATAATCAATTACCCGAGCGCCTAGCAAACCTTGCTGATAAGCAATGCTTTACGATTGCTGAATTGGGCTTTGGGACGGGCTTGAATTTTTTAGCGACATGGCAGCTTTGGCGACAGCTTCGTACGCAGCAGCCGCAGTTAACAAGCGCGCGCTTACACTTTATCACTACCGAAAAATACCCCATACCGCTTAACGACTTAACGCAGATACTCGCTTTATGGGCACAGCGCGCGCCCGAACTTGCCGAATTGATTAAAGAGCTTTTAGCAAACTACCCACCGCTGATTGCTGGCTGTCATCGACTAAATTTTATTGACGATAATATCACGCTTGATATTTGGTTGGGCGATGCGGGCGATGGTTTGGCAAGTCTGGCTACTTTTAATAGCCTAGCTACTTTAAATACTGAGACCGCTATCAAGCGCCCTTATATTGATGCTTGGTTTTTAGATGGTTTCGCGCCTTCTTGTAATGAAAGCTTGTGGGCAGAGTCGATATTTACCCAGATGCAGCGCTTATCTCGCACTGGCACCACTGCCGCTACTTATAGCTGTGCTGGTATCGTCAAACGCGGCTTGCAAGCGCATGGCTTTAGCATTAAAAAGGTAAAAGGCTTTGGACGCAAGCGTGAAATGTTAACGGCAGCGATGGCGGACAATGATGAGTCCTTACCTGATTCTTTAGCACTAAATAACGATAACAATGTTTGCGTTTTGTCACACCCTCATGACCATACTCCTAATCATACAGTGGTTATTGGCGCAGGCGTTGCGGGACTACTTACGGCTTGGACGCTAGCCAATCGCGGTATGACTGTGTCGATAGTAGATAAAGTCGCGCCGCTTGCTGGCGCCTCTGGCAATCCGCGCGCCCTCCTCGCACCAAATATGACGCCCATTCATCATGTTTATGAGCACTTGCACTCTATCGGCTATCTCTATAGCGGCAGGCTGTACCGTTATTTTAATCAGCAAGCAGAACTGCAGCAAACGCCGCTCATACTTGAGCAAACAGGCGCGTTAGACTTGCTAATCAAAACCAATATCGGCCCTGTGCAAATTGCCGATTATCCCAATGAAATGGCAACCACGGTTACGATTGAAGAGGCGCGGCAATTAAGCGGCTTAAAAACTAAAGACTTAACGGACAATTTATATTTACCAAAATCTGGATTGGTCAATCCACAAGCGCTAAAAACGCTCATCCTTAAGCACTCAAATATCAATTATCAGCAGCTTAGCGTTACCGATATCAAAGAAACTGCAGATAAAGTGACGGTGATTGGTGATAAAGAAAGCAGCAGTGATAATAGTCAAAGCTCTGTCACTATCTGCGCTGATAATGTCGTTATTTGCGCCGCCTATGAGAGTCATCAATTAGACAAACGTATCGTTGAGTGCCGTACTATTCGCGGGCAATTATCTTGGTTTACGCCCACTGACGAGCAGGTAGCTGGTCTGCCTAAATTACCGCTCAAATATAGTGGTTATTGCGCGCCCTTTATCGGACAAAGCGGCGATGCTAAGATAAATAACATTCGCGACAATGAGCCGCAGTTTTTATTGGGTGCCAGCTTTGTAGATGCTGACGCCAGCATTGATATCCGTGAAGAAGAAAATCAGCAAAATTACGAAAAATTGCTTGAGGATATTCCTGAATTAAGCGATATATTGCCAGACGATACCAGCGCATGGCAAGCACGCGCCGGTGTGCGCACGCAAACGATTGACTACCATCCCTTGGTCGGACAACTTGCGCAAAGCCGCCGCATTTGGGCGCTCTCCGCGATGGGTGCAAAGGGTTATGCTTTAGCACCGATATGCGCTGAAGCATTAGCAGATATGATGCTCGGCTGCTTTACCCCTTTATCGGCTATTATGTTAGGGCGGCTATCACCTAATCGGGCGCGATTGCATAAAGCGTAAAAGGTAATAATTTAACGTTACGCTAGGGCGTGTCCTCATTTTAAAAATGGTGAGAAAAATGAGATAAATTGTAGCCAAACAAGGAAAATAGTGCAGTTAATATCGGGATATTACCCAGCTATTTGACGAAGTTTGGCAAAATTTAGCCATTTTTAGACCTTTTAGATGTCCATCGATTGAATTGAGGACACGCCCTAACCTTTATCAATATTTATACGGATGCTGTTTTATAAAAATGCTCTCAAAGCCAAGGCATGTATTTATAACAGTATAGAAGCAGGCTTAAAGAATAATGCTAGACTAGCCTTAAAGTTTAAAACACTTAAATAACGATGATAAATGGATAGCTATCTATTATGAAAACCGATATTTTTACCTTAGTGAAATCAAAACCCTCCTTTAAAGCAATTTCTATTGCGTTCTTAAGCCTATCACTGCTAAATGCTTGCCAAAAGACGCCAGAACCTGAAACCGTTAATGAAACTGCTGAAGCAACCACCCAAACGACGCCAGTAAGCTCTAATATTAATGCACCGAAAGTTGCTGAAACAAAGCCAAGCGCTACTGATTCGGCAGCCACTTTAGAGCAAGATACAAGCTTAAATGAAACAGAAAACGAGCTTAGCGCAGCGGATACCTCAACAAATAGTGCTGCGATAATGCCCAATCCAGAACAAGCCATCAAAGGCGCGCAAATCACTGATGTCAATTATCGCAGTGCCAGCGGTGAGACGTTATTTGTCATCTTTGAAACCTCAGAAAAAGGCGTACTTAACGCTATCGTCACCTTGCCAAATAAACCAAAAATGACCTTGAGTGCGCCAGAAGGCCAAGGCAATAACCCTACTTATCGCTCAAACGATGGCAGTATTCAGCTGGTCAGTCATGGCGGTGGTAGCAGCATTGATCTTATTCAAAACAATAAAACAACGAGCTTTGAGGCCATGAGTGTAGAAGCAGAAGTCATTACCGAATAATGTTATCAATAAGAGTTTGGCTTAAAACCTGTCGAAAATAATAAATTAAACCCTAAAAAAGGCGGCAAATACTTATCATATTTGCCGCCTTTTTTACTCTACTTTACCTTTAACCAAAACCAGTGGTCTTGCTAAACAGACCGACCAGCCAGCTTATCAGCGCCCATAAGCCCCAACCAATAACCACAATAACGATTAATCCCAATAGATCAGGAATATGCAGGTATAGCCAAGCAACGATAGGATTACGCCAAAAGAACGCAAAGCGACTTTGCTGCTGTCTATCTTCTAATGATTGATGCAAAAACGGCCGATCCATATGCATGGTTTCGGTGATGCCATATTCATCGTGTAGATGCTCGTGGACGATAGTCAATGTCTTACGACTTGGCCGAATAAAGATATCGAGCACTGTGCCAATCCCCGGTACGATACCAACCACCATATCAATCAGCGCCAACCTAACCGCTGGGGTCATTTTATGCGCCGGTACGCCCAACTGCCGACCTAATATAAAAGCATAGCTGGTCAAAGCAAGACCTGCCAAATCTCCCGCCAGCGGAATGGTCGACAGTGCCGCATCCGCCCCCATGCCTTGTTTGGTAAAAGGAATACGTACGAGCGAATCCATGGTATTGGCAAATTTCGCCAGTTTACGCTCAGTTTCGATGACTTGTGCACGTGTTAAGCCATGTTCAGCTAGTTTTGCATGATAATCGATAACTGGTGCATTAACATCAGATACCTTTCTAGCTTTTGACTTTGAGAGCTTCTTAAAGTTATCCATTAAAAGTCGTCCATAAACACGCGATTGCGATAAGAGCAAAGACGTAACGCCCTACCCATATATTGGCCAAAAATGCCTGAAAACAGGCCAGTGCTTGACGACTGGCACAAGCGCTGTTCTGCTTGGCAAACATCATTGCCACGAGCGCCAAGCCAAATACTGGTATCACGCCTACACTGGTTGGCGCAAAGTAATGCCACATGACCGCACCCATAATAAGTAAAAATGCGGTTTGTAGCAGCGAGATGATAATCACATCGTAGCGACCAAATAATATCGCCGTTGATTTGACCCCTATTTTTAAATCATCCTCACGATCTGCCATCGCGTACTGGGTATCATAAGCCACGGTCCAGCACATATAAGCGATAAACAGTAACCAACACCAGATATCAGGCGCGCCTTGTATCGCGACATAGGCCATCGGTATCGCCCAACCAAACGCTGCCGCTAAAAAGACTTGCGGCAAATGGGTAAAACGCTTCATAAAGGGATAAATAAACGCCAATATAACGGCGCCAAGCGACCAGTAGAATACCGCAATAGGCAAAAAGAATAACAAACTGGCACTCAGCAATACCAATACTGAAAAAGCAGCAATGGCTTCTTTAGCGGATAAACGCCCGTCCGCTAATGGACGGCCTTTGGTGCGGCTGACATGACCGTCGACCTTGCGATCAGCAAAATCATTGATTGCACAGCCTGCCGCGCGCATAAAAATCGCGCCCAGTGCAAATAATACAAATATCTTTAGACTCGGCAAACCTGCCGTTGCCCCTTGCTGCTGCGCCTGTCCCATCGCCGCCAGCATTACCCCCCAGAGCGTTGGCCAGAGCAACAGCTCGATACCTACAGGTTTATCAAAGCGCGTTAATTGCAGGTAGGCTTGTAATTTGTCGTTAAATGTCATGGCGTTTTATTATCATCTATAGAAATTTTATATACTTTTTTGCAGGCTGCTAGGTTAAGCGAATAGAAGCGAAAGGATTGGCGAGCTATTGGATTTGTTGCCATAAGTTGTTGGCTTCAATGAGTGACAACTCAGGATATTGCTTGCGTAATGCCTTAATGGATGCCATCTTATTATTTTGGCTAAGCTTTGCTTGCTGCCGTAAGTAGTCCATTTGTTCTTTTGGATTCCTAAGCGCTTTTAGGTGGGCTTTGAGCTGTAAAACTTCTGTTCGCAACGCAATATTCATCAGT
>Ga0098068_1000655_pt1 | contig 13354 bp, 14 predicted proteins | sample 26BtaG_FD_75059 | JGI IMG/M metagenome (GOLD analysis project Ga0098068, IMG submission 75059) | Marine viral communities from Cariaco Basin, Caribbean Sea - 26B_WHOI_OMZ_CsCl | ecosystem: Environmental > Aquatic > Marine > Oceanic | place: Caribbean Sea: Cariaco Basin | collected 2014-11-09 | reverse complement strand
TAAATATGTGTATTAGTATTGGCTCCGATGGTATCTATTGTCCCATCATCCCAATCATATTCATATTGAGTTATTGCATCATTGGTATTGGGTTCATAACTTTCCGATTGGTCAGCATTAATGACGGTTATACCTGTTGTGCCAATAATCGGATAAACTCGGGGAACTGCTACGGGAGCCACATCATTTATTGTTATTGCCCTTGTCACAACTGCCGAAACAGTTTCCTCACTATCCCGACAATAAGCATTAAGGTTCAGAACTCCACCCAAATTTGAATCATAAACGTGCTGGATTTTTGAAGTTGTCACCCATCCAGTATTTGTCCCATCGCCCCAATCAATATAAAATTCCGTGACGGTGACCTCTGTGTCTGCCATTGCTGGTTGTCCACCAGGAGCCGCTCCAATTACTCCAGACATCTCCACAAGGAAAACATCCCCCACTCCAACTGCAATGGCTCCAGGGGGATTACTGACAGTGAGAACAGGTCGTTCATACCAATCAACTTGGAGTTTTGTTAATTTGGGTGATGATTGTTCATCAGAGTTTTCAAACTTGACATCTACCCTGATTGTATTTCCTGCTGGAACAAACTTGGATAAATCGGTGGGAGAATCAACAACATCAGTGGCCGCCATTGCCCCAAGTGTTACATCATAAATATCTAACCTCACTCCTTTATCTGTTCCTTCTTCATTATTGAGTTGGTCAAATTCTACATTCCCCCATCTTCCATTTGTGGCCGTACCAATCACAGGGGTTGAAAACTCGAACTCCATCCATTTTGTTGCGGCATCATCATAATCAATATCAGTTTTTATATTGAGCCAATCAGCATAATATAATCGATTACCTCCACTGAAATTTTCCCAATTAAATATTACCCGATCAATAATTCCACTTCCTGCGGGATATAATGCTTGAAATTCCCAATCAGTATCTATGGTAGGGTCCCAAATATAATATCTAATAAATATACCATCGGAAACAATTCTGAATCCAATCCATGTTGGTGTCCCTGGCATTGCTTTTGGAAGAATAACTCTTCCTGTGGGGAGGATATATAAATATTCAGGTACTGCATAATCAATTTCAAGTCCCCAAATTAATGGAGCCCCTACTAATTGAAAATAAAATTTTTCACCTACAGTCGGGGCTCCCATATAAGGATGCCAAAACCATACTTCAACATCCCATTTTTCCAAATCTAATGCAACTCCTCCTAATCCTGGATCGGGTTCTTTAATTTCATATCTTAAATTCTTTGTGTCTGCAATAGTAAGAAGTGCTTTTAAAATATTTCCTCCTCCAAATGCAGGAGGAACTCCGCCCGCAATAGCCTCAACTTGTCCGGCAGGATATGGAGCCCCCACACCACCAAGTTGATAGGGTGAATTTGCCCATTGAAGTCTATCTAAATCTTGTGGTAAGGGCGCATAATTTTCATAATCGTCAAAACAATTTGCACTGCTTCGATTTACTCCACCACCGTCGACACATTGAATTATTTCCTGACCCCGAACAATCCCCATTTCTCGAATAATTCGCTGGTCGCTCGTTATATAGTTGGAATTATTATAATAATCGATCCAAGAAATTGCTATGCCATCACCCCCCCATATAATCCTCTCGCTGTCGCTTTCTCACTTGCCATATCTATCATTCCCGTAACAATTGCTCCTTCATTATATCTTCCCGCTCCTCTCGTTCCAGAACCAAAATTAAATGTACTCCCTCCGATATTTGTAACTGATGACGTTATCCCTCGACCAATCCCCGCCAAATTTCCTGCCTCGGAATTAATCGCCCGTTCCTGACCGAGAATATGATGGTGAATAAGGTCCGCTCCCCATTTTTGAGCCATAAGATCATTTGATAAAATATCATAAGTTAGAGGACTTGTAATTTTTTTTACTACATTTTTAACGGTATCAATTGCACTATTTACGGCGGATTTTATTCCATTAATAAATTCCAAAATTAAATCTTTTCCCCAATCATAAGCCATTCCTGGAATTGATTTTATAAAATCAATTATGTCCCAAAAAATATCTGCAACTTTCGAACCGAATGAAGCAAAGAAATTTATGACTGTATTCCATTTATCTTTGAGCCAATCTGTAATATCCCCCCAATTTTTAACAATACCCATAACGCCTTGTATAGCCAACACAATTAAACCAATTGTTCCAAGCATAATCATCCAGACATAAATCAATTTTCCGAGTTTCTTTTCGAGAGTATCCCAATGATATGTGAGTAATACGATTGCCGCAACTGTGATAATAATTGCCGCCACCAAAAGACCAATCGGATTGGCGGCTATGGCTGCATTCAAATTCCATTGTGCAATTGTTGTTTTTACCAATGCCCCCTTCAATATCATCAATCCTGGAATCAGACGAATTATAGAAGCAAACATCCCCCCAAACTCTCCAACCACAACAAATGCTCCGCCAGCCACATCGGCCAAAGGACCAGGTAAATTTGTAAGTGCATTATAAAAACCAATCTTCGCTTCCGTTAGTTTAATTTGAGTTGGGAGCATATTTTCACCCATCTCAATTCGAACATCTGCCAATTTATTTTCCAAAACCTTTAATTGATTTCCTGCCCCTTCCATCTGAAGATCAAACGCTTTCTGAACTGACCCCGCCTTCCCCATTTCTTCTGAATACTCTTCCAACTGATTAACATTTTTTGCCAACTTCAAAGCGGCTTCTGCTCCACGAGTTCCAAATAATGTTTGGGCAACTGCCATTTTTACTGTGCTATCGGTTGTATCATCCATGAAACTTTTGAAGGTTTTCAGGGTTCCTGCCATATCAAGAGAACCATCACGATTTTTCTTAACTTCAATTCCATATTTTTCCATCATTTCTTTGGCTTCATCACCTGGTTTGACTAATTTCGTAAACATTGCCCTTAATGCTGTTCCTGCTTGGGTGGCTTGCATTCCTGAATTTCGTAATATTCCAATCGAAGCAGATAATTCTTCCAGAGGGACCCCTAATAATTCCGCAGATGAAGCGGCATATCTGAAGGTTTCACCCAATTCAGGCATCGTGGTCATAAAACCTTTGACAGTATTCATAAAAACATCTGTGACGTGTTCGGCTCCCCCCGCCTTATCGCCATAAATTGATAAAACTGAATTAACGCCCTTTGCCACTGTTGAGAAATCTGCTGCTGAAGCAGTGGCAAGTTTCATTATTGCAGGTGTCCTTGTCATAATTTGATTTGCATCTAATCCAGCTGAAGCCAACTCATAATATCCGCTGGCGATTTCTTCCGCTGATATTGGCATTTCCTTTGCCATCTGTCGAGCAGAATCCCGCATTTTTTCGAACTGTTCATTTGTTCCCTGGGCGATTGAAATTGTATTTGCCATCGCTTGATCGAATCCAGCAAATGCATTAATTGATTCATCTACCATCTGTTTAGCGGCTTGAGCCACCTGGGATAATCCAGAAGCAAAAGATTGCATGGCGGAGGCAGTATCCATCACTCGTTGACGGACATCTCCAGCCCCATCGCCAATACCCTTTAATTCTGCTTTGGCTTTATCTCCGCCTTTAGTCACGATTTTAAGTTCTGCTTTCGCCACGTTTCCTCATCTCTTTGGCATACATTTGATATTTTTGATGAACTCGATTACTCGTAGAATCTTCCTTCCCTTCGTTGAGTATTTCCGAGCCTTTGGAATAAAGGGAGAGATTGAGAAATAAATCATCAATCCCCATATCCATTATTTCCGTTCCAAGTTTTCCGGTATTGACCGAAAGAACCGCAACCGCTTTTCCAATCTCACTCTCGACGAAAGGAATCCACCACCTCGGGCGGATGTTTTGGAGTTATGATTTTTTGAATTTCATCGTAGAGGAGATCGACGTCTTGTTTAGGTACTGAAATTTCCGGATTCTTCCGAAATACAACCAACCCTGATCTTAGCATTAATTTGGGTTTCTTCGACATCCAAACTATGAGTTTCATATACCATGAAATCATTTCCTTGAAGTTCGATTCATCGATCTTTTTCCCCCCCCCAACATTACAAAATGCTGGAGATTGGGACAGGAACATCATCATTTCAGTCTTTGATTTTCTTGTCATATGGTATATTATTCCACTCGGTCCTTTAATCGTGAATCGTTCCGAGGCGATTGCTTTTTTGGCCAGTTTTTCTATTTCGTCAAAATCCATTTTATCTCATCTCCTTTAATATCCTGTCCTACGATTATAGAGATCGACCCGAATAGCATCCTCAATTCCCGCATCGTGAATGGCTTTAACTTTCAGGTTTTGGATGACATGTTCCCTTGTGGTCATATTCGAGTTTTCCGAATCAAAAACCGCTTTGGGAATGTCGATATATAATCGATAAGTCCAGGGAGCCACAATTGTATCTCCCACAATATCAATGGTAATGGGAAATTCCGTGATCGTATTGCCTGGAGAATCTCCGACCAAACCGCCTGGATTGACCACACCATCATAAAACCTTTGGAGTTGGGTCTCATCATCGAACCAAATATCCAGAGTTAATTCAACGGAATAATCTTTCCGAACTGCTCCAGCCAGGAATTGAGACCCGATATTGAATTTATCATCCTCTGGATTATAGTTGAAGTTCAATTCAATTGCCTTAATCTGATAAGTTATACCTCCAATCTGAATCGTTCCCTGGGTTGCATGGAGATGATTTCGATAAGGGTTGAAGGTTGGAACTTCATCCACGCCAATCTCATCACTTCGAGCCAAAACACCAAAGGTATTCATCGCTGGCCCGCCCGCTTCCATACTCATTGTCCACGACTTCGAGAAAGTTGAATTATATATTCTGACCAACCCTTCTTTCCCAATTGCCATCGTATAATATAAGACAGTCTGCCTCGGCGTAAATCGATGACGATAACAAGCCGTTCCACCTTGCTGTGCAGACACTGGATCCCCGAAGGTCATGGCCAGGAAATATCCTATATCATCGGGAATATTCAGCATTTCCATATTCCCATTCGGAGGACCATATTTCCCCACAGATTGACTTGAAGGGGTTTTGAATCCTACAGTTAAAGGCAAATTAAGGTTTCGTTCATGTCCTATACTTTCGCTGATTATATCAACAAAGGTAACTCCCGCAACAGTTACACCCCATTGAGTTTGTTTTCCGAATTTTACATAACGGTTTCCCATGATTTTTCACTTCCTTTTTTATAATTGTTATTTTGTATCTTCTTTTTTCCATGTTATTAATACTCTTTCAGGTTCAGGTTCTGGATGATTCCTTAAATCAATCACCCATGAATTAAGTTCATTGCATTTCATAAATACCGTCATTAACGCCTCCACAATTTTATCAGAATTAATATCTAATATTGAAAGAAAAAGTTTACCACAATGAAAATGAGTGGGACAATTTCCACATTTCTCAATCACCAAATGGAGGAGAGCCTCAACCGGTCCGTTGAAATTCGCCAAATTTTTCCCCAAATCACATGCCAAAGAATGAACTCGCTTATCAATATTTCTTGGAAGTGTCATTCTATCGCCTCCAAAAATAGTTCAATAAATCCTTCAAAATCAGGTAATTTTAAATTATCAAAATTATTGAATTTTTCTGCTGGAATATTTGTGATATAGTATTTCATCCGTTTTTTCCATTCATTCGAGCACATTATCGTAAGCATCCCAATCGCCTGATAAGGATGGGTGAACTGGAAAAACTCCGCCTCTCCACCTTCATAAAATACAATATGACAAGGTAATCTTTCAGCCGTCTCGAATCCCTGAAGTAATGCCATAATAAGTTCTTGTTTACGATTATCGGAAATATTGACCTCAATAAATCCAACTGCTTCATAAATATCTCGAAAATTCTTAATTTCAGATTGGCCATATTCTCTTAATATTATTTCCCCAGGAAGAGGCAGATATTTTCTAACTCGTTTATATATATCTTGCATCATCCCTTTAATTCGTGCCTCATGGAGCCATGATTCAATAACTCCAACTGCATCATATTGACTCGGGAAATTCATGGGAACTATTGCCTGGTCATATAATATGAGGGTTCGCCCCTTTGCTTCCGTCGGGTCAAATTCCTTCTTCCTTCCAAATACCATAATTATATTACTCCCATTAATTTCAGAATTGTTCCCACTCCAAATCCAGATGTAAGCGTTAATCCTATCGCAATACCAATGCTTTTCCATCTCCATCGTTCATTCATTCGGATTCTTGCTTCCATATCTTCCATTATCTTCAATGACCATTCTTGATTCGTTCTAATCTCAATTAAAAGATCATGATCGGCCATTGATTCCCATTCTTTTATGATTGATTTATCCAAACTAAAATTTGATCGAATTATTTCATCACCCCGTATCATCTATGAACGATTTCTCTGCAGTCAAATGTATCATTGCCAATCTTCTCCACCCACTCCCCGATTCCACCCCATAATAATCTATATCGGGGGCGATAGTTAATCGTGATGCTCCTCCTAATTCCGTTGAATCAAGATTGCATAAAGTTTCAAAAACATCCCCCACCAGTTGAATTATATAAGTCTGACCATCCTTTGAATTTTCATCCAGGCATCCTATAACGATATTAATATTTGTAACTAATAATATTTCATTTAACGTATGATATGTTTGTTCTGTCGTATCGAGATCAACATAAATCCCTGGCCAATGAAAAAACTGATAAAGCGGAATACCTCTATCAATTGAAGTATTATCAATAGGATTAAGAATTGTTCGTGAGACCGGAGCATTTTGTAATTTGTCCACTATATCATTAAGAATATCGAGGACAATATCTGCATATTTAGGCACTCTTCCCACCTTCCTTCGAAAATTTATGAAGTATCACATCAAATAATTTGGGGAATGTCTCACCCATAAATTCCCCCGTTCGTTCAATGAATCGAGGTCCATGTTTCCCACTTTTCCATCTTCCAACAATATTGGCATGAGAACCATATTCAACATGAGACCCGACAATCACAGAATGTTTGGTTCGATATTTTGGTTTTATGGAGTTCATTAATCTACCCGTTAATATTGCACTTCTTTCTTTCATTGCACCCTCGGCTTCATTACCGACAGCATCAAGAAGAGCATCGAAAATCTTTTGTGGATTCTCGAATATTTCCATTTCCGTGAAATTGATCTCACACTTCAACATTTTAATCCGCATCCAAATCGGAATCATCAGCCGACCATGACATAGCCGACCGCTGTTGACCAAATAAATTTGCTCGTTTGGTTATGGGTCCAGGAGAAAACTTACTTGCAATAAAAGCATCCAATAATTCTTTCGCTTGTATCTCAAATCTCTGTCCACCTTTCCGCTCATCACCTGAAGGCACATCATCTTTGCTCTTTATGTATGCTCCAGCTACCCACAGACATTCAACTTCTGTCAATACATCATAATCATCACTTGCAGGCAATAAAGGGACAGTTGTATATCTTCTTAATCGTGCGTTGATATGGGCATAATATCGATCCCTCAAATCATCGATAATTGCATCTTCTGCCGCTACCAATGCCAATGGAAGTTTATCCTTCACCTGCGGAGTTGTGGCATATGTCATATTATCCCTTTTTAATAAATGAAATTATCAGTTTCAGAATATCTGCTTTTCTTATTGCTTTCTTCTTTCCCTTTCCAAGATTGATTTTATTCAATTTGGCATATTTATTCAATGAAATCCATGTCATTTTTCTGACTTTATCGATCTCATCCTGAATATTTATCTTATTTGTTATCTTCTTTTTTATCTCCTTCTTTTCTTTAATTGTGATTATATCTGATTGTAAAATTTTAATCTTTTTCTCTGAAATTATTTCGAGAAATCCAGATGGTTGTTGTTCATATTTTTCCCTTGAAATACTGAACTCTTCACCAGCTTCATAATGAATTACCTTTCCCTCAACTATTCTGCCAATTGAATGGCCTGGAAGTACCCGAACTTTTATCATCATCTTAACCTCATTAAAAATATATCCAGGGACAATAAAAATAAAGTCCCTGGATGTTAAATAATTTATGTTATCTACCTATATTCCCGTTAAGGTACAAGTTGCATCGGTTTCCTGGATCACAGGCAAAACAGCCTCATAAACATTGAATCCGGTTGCAATTCCGTTTATGTCCCAATCTCGCTGGGTCAAGTCCTGGGCGATTGCAAGAACATTGTATTCATAACCCGAACCAGGTACAGCCACAAGCATCCCTGTTCCTGCGGTCTGGAATCTGCTCTTGAATATCTCCCCACCAATCATTGCTTTAACGTGATCGAACTCACGGAGCCCACCAGCAAGAACATTCCCCATCAATTCAAGATATTGGGTCGGATTAAGGACAAGATGGAAATTACCCTCAATGTTTGCCAAATAGAGCAATGCCATTCCACCCTCAACAGTTGCAGTCGGATTTCCTGCCACTGCCCAATCCGCACCCGCAAATGTCTGAGTTGCTGAAGCATATAAACCATTTACAGCATTGAAGGTGTTCAGAAGCAAGTTTTCCTCTGCATCCCTAACCGATCTTCCCGCAGATGAAGCGGATTTGGTTGGGAGAGGTATAGCATTATTTAAATTCGCTAATCTGTCCCGTTCTTCGATCCTGAATCCATTTTGTAGGATGGGAATATCTCGATTATTCCTGGTCAGATTTATTGCATCAAAATGATTTTCGAGGACATTGGACAGAATTGCTGCCCCCATCTCCGTTAATTCATCATATGAATACATCTGTGTTCCGAATCCACCGATATTGGATTTTATGTCGAATAATTTTCTTCCAACTCGATCGGCTTCAGCGGCTCGATATACCTTCGCAGCCAGATAACGATACTGCTCAAGTGAGAGCAACGCATTACCTGTTTTCCTGCGGATCATATTAATGTGAAGTTCAGGGTCATCAATCCACTCATGGTTTGAAAATCCTTTATCCTCCAGATTATAGATTGTTACTTTTTTCCCCGTATCTTTCATTTCATATTCTTTTCCTTCCATTTTTATCCCCCCTTACAAGCACCACTCCGCAAGGATCCGGCGTTCCACTGCCGAGTTCGCAAAGGATTCTCTGGCAATGGCAATATACGTTTCTCCAGCTGCAGTCTGAACCTTGAGGTTTCCCTGTGCGGCTGGAACTAATTTTCTCCCTTTCACGATTGCACCCTGATTGGCCGCAAGATAACCAAGCCAAAAATATTTTCCTGTCATTATTGCTGGTCGATCATTAATCGCATAAACGGTTTCTCTCGTTTCGGGCCTCTGATTTGACCCTGATTCTTCATATGCATACACGCCGATTGAGTTTTCCTCATTTCCGCAGACATCACACAGAGCATCTGTTGTCCCACGCACCGCAAGTTTCCCTGGGAGAGCATCGACATTGGTTGTTTCCTGGATGAGTTCCACACAAATGGGGTCGCCTCGCTCAACGACTGCATTTGTCGGTATTTGTTCTGGCATATATTTTCACCTACTTTTTCATTTTAATGGATTACTGCCAAATGGCTTTTCCATCTTGATCGTAAGAACAGACCTTCCCAATTTTATTTGTCTTGGTCAATATCTGTTTTGTTTTCTTTCCCTTCACCGCATTAATTGGTTTCGAAGAGAAATTTTTATCTGGCTTGATCTTAAGGATTCTTTCAATTTCTTCTTGTGACATATTTTTAATATCATCTTCAGTAAATTTGTCACCAAAAAATTCCTTAACTTCCGCCCTTGCGTTCTCCAATTGAGTCTCTATCATATCATCATATTTCTTTGCCTTGACAGATAAAGATTCAATTATCATATTCTTTTCAGCCAGCTCTTTATTGAGGTTTTCGATGGTCTGAACGTGGTCACATTCGGATTCATCTTCCTCCTCTACTGGCTCATCCTCGGGTTCCGCTTCGGATTCCTCATCTTCTTCTTCCTCTTCTTCCTCTACAGGTTCTTCAACTGCTTCAGATTCAGATTGTTCTTCCGATGATTCCTCCTCCACTTCCTCGATTTCCTCTATTTCTGTTTCCATATTATCGCCCGTAATTTCAATGTATTCAATTTTTCTCGTAACTTCAATCGGTTTATCAATGAACATAACTTGATCTTTTTCATCAACATTGTATCGTTGTTTAAGATATTGGATTTTCTCTTTTGCCTCATGCTCGTATACGAAAAAATCATTATAAACATCCAGAACGAATACCCATTCGTCCTTTTTCTTTGGGATTAATGTTCGGAAAAAATCCCGTTTATCCCTATCACTCAATTCATTTTTCATTGTTTTATCTCCTGTATCTGCATTGTATCCACAACCCTGGTCTGCCCCACAAGATGCTCTCATTGTTACCATTCTCGCATCGTGAATTAATGTTATATTGTGCTCGATATAATTATATTTCCTACCTTCGTATTCCCCCTCCTCAATTTCAATATCAGCATAAAAAGCAATTGAGTTCCCCATACCCAATTTTATTCCATCCAATACTTCAGGTTGGTTTTTTGGGATGGCCTCCGTTGCCCTAATCCTCGGTTTTCCATTATACTCCTCACACCGAATATTCCAGAGGAACCCTTCAGCCAACTCCAAGTTTTCGCTGTTCTCATCATTTGGATGGTCATTAAAAACAGGAAGTGCCCCCTCATACCTCTCCGGCAATAATGAAGGAATTTTCCTTATCTCAACGGCAGGTTTAAAGGCTCCATTCATCACTCCAACCGTTGTGATGGTCTTATCGATATGAGTGAAATATTCATCCTCATCAATAATATTTATATTATCATCATTACGTAACCTAATAAAATGAACAGGTCGATCTTGAAATGTAGAATTTGAACATAAACAATCAGATTTCCGTTTTACCCAATTCCCTTCCTTCTTTTCCCATTTCTGTTTTGCCGCTCCCCACGCTCCGAATATCGCCTGAACGACATTATCTTCCCCCACTTTTTTAAGTATTTTATTGCCAACAGAAATAAGTATTTTCTGTAATCCTTCAGGTAAATTAACCCAACTCGAAGGCAAATTATCTAAACTCCAAGGCATTATCCCATTCCTCCTTCACTTCTGATTTTTACTAATACGCTAACTGGGGCGACGGCACACCTACAAGCCCAATCGCCTTCATATTGTCGGGCAAGAGATATTAGGATGGGTGAAGCGGCTTCCAATAATTGATGTTCTGGTCGAACCCTATCATCTCCCGCCGTTATCCAATCAACCTGGTCCTCACCCTTCTTTTCCATTGCATCCATTCTCGATGCCATCATTGCCTCATGGACAACTCGATGAACGGTTTTGGGAATATTGAGATTATATTTTTCATATTTTTTAATAATTCGATCGTTTATTGCTTTATAACTTTCACCTGCTCGAACACCTTCTGCAATGGTTCGTAATGCTTTATCATTGAGATCATCAGAAATATCTTTTGTCAATGGTGGAGCAGTAATAATTATATAATCCCGAACTTCTGGCATATCTACAATCGGAGTACTTTCGTCAAGTGAAGCCAGAAAAGCGTCCTCAGTTTCCTCCCATCCTTCAAGATATGATTCCTCAATATATTGGCTCAAGACATCCCTTATTTCTTTGGTTTCTGCCCGATATTCAATGACTTCTTCAATGAGGTCGGTTATATCATTTTCAGATAATTGAGAGAAATCAAGTTGTTGAACTTCAGTCTCCCACAAATCTTTGAACCATTCAGTAAATTTATTCTGATAATTGACTATGGCAGATTGAAGATCATTATTGAAATTGGGTTCAACTCGTTCCGTTTTGAACGCCCAATGTTCCCTTATTTTCATCCTTTCCGCTTTCGTTATTTTCAATGCATTTTTAATGGCGTTCAATTCCTTCATTTCTGAACCAGATATTCCAGGAATAACTATACCAATATTTGAATCAGGTGGAACGGCATAAACATCATGGTCATGTATCTGGAACGTCATCCCCGCATTTGACATATTAACCAGAGCGGTTGCCGTCAGGTGAGCGGTCGAAGCCATCCTTCTTTTTATCTCCGCCAATTCACCCTGGTCGGCTGGATAAATCGGATTCCAAATTATTTCATAGGATGATTCGCTCTGTTTTATCTCTCCAATTTCCTGAAGAAGATCGTAAAATTCACGAAGATAATATTCAACCACTTCAGTCTGAATATTGTTAATATAGGATTGATAAGATAATCTCGTTTCCTTTGCCGCTGCTATGGCTCCAGATGGGTCCCCCGCTAAAAACTGTTTACCAATCCCTGAACCTATGCCCATCCGTGTTAGTATGGTCTGATATACTCCAGATGCATCCATCCCCGTATTCATCGGGATAATTTTAGGGTCATAAACTTGAGGACCAACCATCATGGTTTTGGTGTTAAGATTCAACCAGACATTTTGGGCGGCTTGCCTTTCCGTTTCATCTGCATCATCCGGCAAACCCAACCACTTAAGCGGCGAGGCACATTGATAATACGTTTCAGATTCAGACCAATTAACCTTTTCTTTATCCAAGAGAGTATTAAACAACCCAAGATAGATACTTTGTCCTTTTCCGTCATCATTGCACCCTTCCCTTTCAATATGCAGAAATCTTTCAGCAGGAACCTTGAGATAATCCCCCGCTGTAACTGATTCACGATATATTGTATAAGATAAAATATCTCCGAAGGAATTAGAATTAAAATTCTCGTTCCTGTTTATGTCCATGATATATTCTGGTGACCATGCCTTGATGGATTTAAGACCATGAATATCAGAAATATCCACAGGGTCAGTCATGTATTTTGTGTTATCCTCAAAATTGTAAACGATTAAAGACCAACCATAAATCCAAGATAATCGAAACGATCGACCAAAAACATTCTTAACTCGAAACTTCTTGTTGGCTTCCTTGATGGATTCCGCCAATTCCTCATCTTCAGATTTAACATCGAACCAGGGATTAAAAACATCACCCTTAACCATCTCAACAAGACGATTGGCCGCTTCATCTCGTTCATAAAAATATTTGAAATAATAAGCATAAATTGAACTTGTAGTCGGATAAAAGGTTCTTATCGGCCTACCTTCTTCTTTCTGACCCTGATAATGTGGGAGAAACTGTTCAGCATTAATTGACTTCGAGTTCATTCGCCTGATGGGAGGAGCCATTGAAGTTGGGAGAAGGTTATCTTTATTGGTTGCAGATGCGCTTATAGAACGATTGGATTTGCTGTCGGTCTTTTTCCCTTTCACCATCAAGATTAAATTCTATGGGATAATATTTAAATGTATTCCATAATTGAAATAGATAAAAAACCATCCGTATACAATAAAGTATTTTATGGTACAATGCATAT
>Ga0098068_1000654_pt1 | contig 13357 bp, 25 predicted proteins | sample 26BtaG_FD_75059 | JGI IMG/M metagenome (GOLD analysis project Ga0098068, IMG submission 75059) | Marine viral communities from Cariaco Basin, Caribbean Sea - 26B_WHOI_OMZ_CsCl | ecosystem: Environmental > Aquatic > Marine > Oceanic | place: Caribbean Sea: Cariaco Basin | collected 2014-11-09 | reverse complement strand
GTGTAGGCGTCCGCCTCGCAACTGCTACCCAGGTCCGCACTGGCCGCCGTCAACGCTCCCGCCAGGGTCACGGACTTGTCCGCCGCAAAGCGGGCACACTCCGCTATGTCGTCATTCACAGAACCAAGCGCAGTATAGATGACGAACGCTCCCCCGATCTGACTAGCGGCCGGCGAACCATCGTCAACCTCAGCCTGTATCCTCACGGGCGATGTGAGAAAGTCTACACCATCCGCAGCGTAGAACTTGATTTGCCCTAGCGAGTCGTTGTCCTGGACTATGGTGTTGCCGCTGATGCTTGCGTTCCGAGACTTCAAGAAGTTCCACTGACCACACCCATCATCAGCGGAGAACCGGGCGAGGATGCCACTGGAGTCCAGGGCACCCGTCCCGAGAACCTGGAACTCAGCAGCGAAGGGAGATGATAACTGAACGGAGGAACTGCCGACAATGAACGCCGAGCCGTCGTTGATAAAGACGTCCGGCCCGGTGATCCGCATGGCCTCGACTGCCGTTTGAACTGTGTCCGCTGCCGCTGCCGCCGTGCCCTGGAATATCAAGTCGGCCAGCGTGCCCGACCCCCGCCCGAGACCTGGCCTGATGGTGAGGTCTGCCCCAGCCACGTCATCGTCACCTGCACCGCTTATCAGGTCGGGGGCCCTGAACGTGCCACCCGAGGCCGCCGTAACTCCACCCTCGCCGGCGCCTAGGACAATGGCTTGAGGCTTCACCTTCATGACGATAGCCAGTGACCCTGCCGAGCCGCTACCACCCATCACCCGAATATCAATGCTCCCTAGTTCGCTGTCCTCTGTCGGGTCATCAATCACGCCCACTAGGGCACCATAGATAACCTTGTTCGGCGTGGTGTCACTGAGACCAACAAAGCGCAGCACCGAGACATCTTCCCTTGCCGTGTCCTCGTCGCTCCGCAGCTCCAGCTTGAACGACGTGCTACTGCCAGCGATGTTCTCAAGACCTACGGAGTCGGCACCGATCTCCCACATATAGGTGTTGGGCATCTTGAAGCCCTTGAACCCGGCACCGTTCGTCCCAACCCACAAGGTATCATCTGCAAACGGCTGAAGGTCATCGCCCACCACGCAGCCGAACGCCCCGCCATCGCCTCCCCAGACTTCTATCCCGTTAAGCACAAGTGACATGATCTCCCTCCGTCGTCAGATTCGTCGGCCCTCGCCTAGCCTAGGTATCCGCTTTTCTTGGCAAAGACCTGCAGGCCATAGGTGTTGCCGTCCGTGTTGGTGTACGCTATATCGAGCGAGTCGTCAAACTCAAACTTGTACGGCTTGTCACCAGGAGGACGCCATACGAGGTCAACGACATCGCCCACGGACAGGTCACGCTTGAGTAGGATGGTGTCATAGTCAGATCCCGCACCGGCGGTTTGCGTGACGGTCAGATTCTCCGAAGTCGTTGCCGCTGAATCCAGGTGCAAGCGTATCTCCTCGACCTCGAATGGTTCCTGCGGTGCATAGGACACCGCTATCGCCCCTGTTCCCGTGGCCTCTATGGGCTTGTTGCCCTTCTCTCCCATCGCCATTGTCCTGACCTCCTATAGTCGATTCTGCATCCCGTACTCACAATCGGGATTCAAACACGCATACGAGTGCGTGATAATTCCTTCCTCGTCTCTCTTGTGCCGCATCCCTACAAGGAACCTGGTGGCATCCGGGTCAAGCGCCCACCTCGGCGTCATGTACCCGTAGCACTTCCCGCAGATGCGGATGTCCTCGGCTGTTGCTTTCAAGTCCTCCTTCAGATAGCCGACCTTCCTCACCGTCTTGAACCGCCCCCTCACCACCATCGCCCAGGCCGCCTTGACTCTCTGCCTCCAGGACCACCCGTCGAACATCACTTCGGTCCCGGCCGGTATGCGCTCGGTGAGGAACTGCCTCACCACCTCCTCAGACTTCACGAAGTTGCGCTCCAGGACTTCGGCGGCAGCAGGATAGTTCACCTCAATGAACCGCTGAGTGCTGCAAGCCTCATCCTCAAGTCTCAGCATCATGTCCCTGTTCGCCTTTGTGTCCTGCATCGCTCTCTCCCTTCACCGTGTCAGTCTCAGGGTCGTAGTACATTCTGCCTTCCATGGGAATGGGAGCCTCGTCAAGAAGTTGAATTGCTAAGTCCATCTCCTCCTCTGTCACTTCAACCACATCCCAGTCATACAACTTCCCGATCACATCCATGTTTCCTCCCCCCATACCTGCTGCTCGTTCGTTGCCACCGTCTCCGGCATGAAATCGCTGAGGATGTACCTCAAAGACGCTAATAGGTGGAACCTCGCCTCGTTCTGAATCTTGTTCGTGATCTTGCCCTCATTGTCCAGTTCCCACAGGCAGTTGCTCAACTCTCCCAGCAGCCGATGGCAGTCCTCGAACACAAACACCTTGTTCAGCTCCATGAGTCCGATCACCCGGTCAATCTGAGCGTTGACCCTGCCGATCTTGGGTGGCTGAATCGGCCATCCATGCGCCGTGTATCCCTGGCGTATCTCATCCTCGGTGTTGAGGTTGCCCCCCACGGATCGAAGCACATTGCGCCCAGCACTCAGCGACTTGAACTCCTGCACGTGTTCAAACGTCGAATGGCCGCTGCCGGGGGCGTACTCCCGCCACACAACAAAGTCCCCCTTGCGTATCTGAGCGCCACTGGAGAGTCGGGGCTCCTCCGGTCCAGGGTTCTGTGCAATGAACAGGGCACCGGGGTTTGCTGAACCAAAGTCGTGGCCGCTATAGGTCGGCCAGTGGGATGGTATGAGGAGCCGTTGCACCTTGCACAACACCTCATCAAACTTGGAGTACACTAACCAGGACAGTTCGATGTCCTCGTCCTCTGCCAGAATCTCCCGCCGGTGCGCCTCCAAGCTCATGTCACGGGCTACCTCGTCAAGCCCTGCCCTTGAGATGTACGGGTTGTCATACGAGGTGGCGTGGATACACAACCACCCATCCTGGCCGTCGTGGTCCCTGTAGAACTTCGAGGCATGTCGTGGGTCTTTGGCCTTGCTCACACCACTTGAGGCGAGCGATGGTGGGGTGAAGCAAAAGACGGCATCCCCGTCGTTGTCAATGAGCATCGGGGCTCCAACCTCATCCCAAGTGTCCTCTGCCATCAGTTGAAACTCGTCTAGATACAGGTCATCGGCATAGTCACCACGGAGGGTGTTAGCGTTCCATGCAGTCTTGGCCTTGATCCGCTGCTTGGTCCCCGGCACCTCGATGTATCGCTCGGTCTCGTTCTTTCGGAGTATACCGGCATCAATAGGTTCGGCCAGGGACGCGCACACCTCGAACCAGAAGGCGTCTGTCTGTGTGTTGGTAGGTGCTGCATAGAGCTGGCGGCGCCCCTTTAGGAACCGCTTGACGGCCCGTTTACTCAGGCCGACTGTCTTGCCATAGCGCCTGCCAGCCTTGGCGATGATACGCTTGACCTCAGAGTTTACGAGCAGGTCTTGCTTGGGATGTTCCACCGTCGACCGCTGGTGAATCGTGTACTCCCGCTTCGCCGTCTCAGTAGTCATCGGTCCTCTTTCACCAAGAGCGTGATCGGCCCTGTCACAGCAACATTCGTCGGCATTGGTCCCTCTGCTCGGTCAAGTAATATCTTTGCCATTTTGCTGTTACCCTTGATGGTTTGGTCGATGAGCGCCCGAGCCACCCGCCACGAACTACAGCGTCTAGCGTCATCCTTTGGCAGCGGTCCCTGCAGCAACTCACTTAGTTGAGACGATATGCTTTTGTCCTTGGTCGGTCGGCCATTAGGGTTGCCGACGCCGCCCTTGACGAACCGCCCATTGCTATCCCGTTGAGGTTCCCGCTGTTCCTCCATCTTTACTGGTCGCCCCCCTAGAACCTGGCTTGCTCCTCGTCCGAGGGCTTCTTGAGGGTAAAGACGTAGGGCTTCGGTTCCTTGTGGATAGTGACCTGAGTCCCGCAGTTGGGGCAGGTCACCTTGTCCGGGAGAGCTGGGGCCGGTGGTGGTTGGGCACCGAGAGGCTTCAGGAGATCGTCGGCGTCTTGGATGACGGCAAACACGGTATCATCCGTGACGATGGCAAGAGGTAGTTTGTCTCTCAGTTCGTCAATGCTGAGGCGCTTGAGCGCTGAGGTGGTGATATGTTCCACTTGCTGAACCCTCCTTCTCTTAGGGAAAAGGAGCGCCGTAGTGTCGATTGACCTTTGGCGCACCTTATTCAGATCCCGAGTCGTATGAGTAGGTGGGTGGCAAGTTACTGGGTTCTTACGTCTTACTTAGTATAACATACTTGTCAACAATACATACGTTTATATACGTGGTAAGTAATAGTGAGGGAGGGGTCAGAGGCGGCCGGCTAGTTCTTGGGCGATGTCCTGATGCAACCGGGCATCGAGGTCCACGTTGTTGAAAATCCAGGGGGCATGGTTCTGGAAGTCTCTGGTCTCCTGGCAGGACTTGCACGTCCCCCGGGCTATCTCCAAGTTGGTGGTCTCGATTTCCCAGTGGTGCCGGCACGCTGTTGCTGCGCTAGTCATCCTTCACCCCCTCTGCCCGCCGCCTGAACTCGGCGGCTAGCGGGTGTGCGTTTGAATAGAACTCGCCTTCCCGCTCCTCAAGCACAGACATGATGTGTTTGACACTCGCTATTGCATCGCTGCCATCAGCATCATGCTCCAAGAGATAGCCCGCCAAGTTGCTGCGACAGAGTGCCAACTGCTTGTGTGCCTCCCCCCACACTTCCCGCCGTGTGGCTGCGTCCTGGGCAGCGGCGATGGCTTGATAGACAACCATCTGCGCTTGACTCATATCATCCCAAGGTTTCCCTGCGATTGTTCTATTGATCTCATTGGGACTCAGCATCACTCACCCCCCTAACTTCCGCAATTGAACCTATCCAAGATTCTTCTGAGTGTTTCACCAACTGCCCAACCTTCACCATCGGACTGTTGTAGCCTCTCGACCCACGCCACAAGTTGCCTGTAATCATGGCCCTTTAGCGGTTCCACAGCATCCTTCCACCGTGCCTTGAAGTCTACTTCTTGCCTCTCGCACTCACCCCCGATCTGGAGCGTGATAGGCTGGCCCAGATGTTGATTACCGAAGTCATGTATCAGCCTATCTAAGTAAACCTCACCTATCGCCCAGTGCCACTTTCCTGAATCATCATCCTCGACGTAGTCCAGCACCCCCCTCACTGTCAGGGGTTGGCGTTGGTGCTTACGATACCTTTCGCATGACTTACAGTGGCATTCATTGTCATGCTCGCACCCCTCGCTGGCTGGCGGGGGCTGGTTCCCCCACTGAATTGATGACCTTTGTACTTCTGGTGTTTGCCCTCCAGACGTGTACCTACTCATCACCTAACCTCCTTCCTGCCCCACAAGGGGCACCGTGCGGCGGAAGCCTGCCTGCCCCATATCATACTGTGCAGTATAATAACCTTTTGTCTGGAGGGTAGCGTTTGACATCACAGTTCCTTCTCTGTCTGCCTCTATCCCCCAAGGACTATCAAGCAACCCCTGATCCTCCGCCACCATCACCACCCCCATGCCGTGCTCCAGGGCCAGCAGGGAGTCGGCCCATACTCTATCCTGGTCTTTCTCAGCCTCAGTCAGTTCCTCATAGGGTGTGCGTATCAGTCTCTCCCATCGCTTGATACGTTGGCAGGTCTTGCAGCCACAGTTACCCGCCTCTTGCCACTTCCCGTATGGCAGATGGTGGCCAGCCAGTTGCCGCAGCTCAGGCAGTAACGATTCTGCCCATGTCACCCACTGTTGGTGCTCATGTTCTGCCACCGCGTCCCGCAACTGCTCCCTGCGCTTTTCATCGCTCATCGGGTGCCTCCTAGCATGTTCCTCGCCCACCACTCTGCGATATAGCGTCCATATTCTTGCTCAGTCAGCCTCTTGCCTCTGTAGACAAAATGAACCGTACTCCAAGACGCCCAGAGGAAACAAAGCGTATAGAACGCAATGACCGCAAGGACCCCAGATAGTGGCAACATTACAAAGGCAAGTGGTGACAGTAACCACCTAAATAAGAGTTTCACCTATCCTCCTTCCGGGGGCGGGCATGATCGCACAATCGACCAGGAGCCATGCCCCATCATGAAAGCCATCACCCCTTCGCATCTCGCTCATGCCCCAGCCCCCTTGCTTCATTCTGACCATCGGTGTTGGTAATAGAGTTGCCTCTGATCCTCTGTGAGATCCTCGAGGCGTGGGTCATCTGGGGACCAGTGGAGAAATCCATGTGCAAACAGTGCCGGCACCGGTGGTTCCCCCACCCCCCTCCTTTCCTCTCCTCTACTTTTCTTTTCTTTTCTTTTCTTTACTTTGTCGAGTTTCTGTCGAGTTTCTGGTATAGTTTCTGCGTCAGAAACCAGCCGCTCCCCGTACCGTTCTCGCATCATTAACCTTTTTGTAATAACGACCCCAGATCGGTTTTTTATTCCATTACTGGTCAAAACTTTTGAAATTCGGTACTTTTCCGCGGAAAAACAGCCGACTTTTAGAGCCGTTTCAAGCATTTGGTCAAACTTTACCAGCGAGACCTTGATTTTCTTTCGGAGTATCTGGCGGGTTTCTGCGTCAGAAATGTCTAGTTCGCTGTTCGGCGTGCGGTAGATTCTCTCAAGGAGAATGAAGTAGAAGGCATAGCCGTCATTGCCATAGATCGCCCGGAGCGCTTCAACCTTCTCGTCGTTGACGGCATCGGTGTCGTGAGGGAAATAGTCGAGTCCTGCTTTCAATGGTCGAGCCATGGATTCACCACCACCAACCCCGTACCAGGCTTTCATTCGGGATGACCCAGCAGGCTTGGAGGCTTCGCTCCCTGCCTTGGCCCTTCTCACCCCACCACTCAGGCCGGATGCGGCGTCTCTCAATGAAGCCGGCAATCGTAAACTCCGGGATGACCCCCCGGAGGCAAACATACCAGTGGCACGTGAGATCCCGCTCAGTTATGAGGAGCTTACCCTCGCCGTACTTGGTGCGCTTGACCTGCAACAGCTCACCATTGGGCAACACGAAATCATAATGAGGCAACTCGCCTATGGTAGGCTTCCACTCGAGCCCGTAGGCTTGGGCAATGGCAATCTCCGCGCCACAGCCCTGGATATCACCCTCCTCCCGGCTTTCGTTGGGGTTATCGAAGGGGCGGCGCCAAGCCTTGTTCTTGGCATAATCACAGCGCTGCTTGCCGTACTTGATAGCCATGTTGACCTCACGCAGGTCCAGGATGATACGGTTCGGCACCTACCCGTCCCTCCTACTCACTCGCCCTCCGTGGCGGCGGGGGTGAGGGTTCGCTCCCACAGCATTTTGCCTTCAGTTGGATGCTTGTCTGTACGGGGTCTATTCTTACGATTCCAAGTACCTCCTCCACATTCACCTATACAGCGATAGCCTGAAGCTACAAGAGACCCCCCTGACTCGCTCTTGAGTGTGTAGGTAATCAACCGTCTATATCCCATTGCCCGAGCTGCACGCCATGCCGCCCCATAAAGCATGGAGGCCACATTCTTGAACCCATCACGCGCACAACACCGTGTCACTTCTGCCGTCCATCCATCATCATTGAGTCTTGCTACTGGCCTACCAATGATTGCCACACCGACTAATTCAGTGCCATCGTTTACACCTACAGCCCATTTTCCCCCATGAGAATAAGGATGGTGTCGGTGATAGCGCTTCGTGAAGGCTATAGCATCCTTCAGGCTCACAGGTTGAAGGTTGTTCACAACCCCTCCCCCAGCCGGTACGCCGCCTCCGCTATGGCCGTGCGGGGGTCGGTGCCTTTAGTTCTCAGTAGGTCGCCTCCAATCCCCGCAAAACTGTAGACCTCACAGATTGACAGTCGTGTAGTAGTCTGTAGGTCAACGGTATACCCCAACTCCGCCATTCGCCTGAGCACCTGCATGGCATCGGCGTCGTGGAGAAAGGGGTTCCAGTCTGCATAGGCTATATGATCCCGAATGGTGTTCATGCCCTCCCGCCTACCCCAGTGACTCCCGAAACGCTCCCACCCCATCACTCGGGTCGCAATCAAGTCCACCTTGCGTGCCTGCTCGTCAGTCATCATAGTCCTCAAATATCCGATGGTAGAATGGCAGGTTCTCTTCCGACCAAAATGGAGAGTGCCAATTATCATCGTTGCATATGACCTCTATTGAGTAGCCCTCACCATCAGAGGTGAATAGAGCATCATCGAACTCAGTGTTAGCATCACCGTAGTCACCCCTTCCGCTCCCGATAGCCTCCCTGATCGTGTCTACCAAAATGCGAAGCGCCCTTGTGTTCCCAACAATCCTGACAGGCATGTGCTCCATAGGTTGCCCATACACATGCAACAGATTCATCCCCTTGCCTCCTTGCTTTCGATGACCCACACCCACTCGTTCCGCTCCCATGCCTCGGGGCCGTAGATGGTGGTCCAGAGGGACATGAATGATGCCGATGCTGATGTTCGCTTGTTGTACCCCCGCTTGTGGATAGCGCAGTTCTCGTAGCATTTCCAGAGTCCACCTAGTCGCTCCACCCCTTCTGCCTTGGCATCTGCCTCGGAGATATCCTGCACCCGTTCGACCCGAATCCCCGTGATCTCCCGCCAGATGCGGGCGAACTTGCGTGGCATGTGGATCGAAGGACGCCACTTCAACGCACTACCATCATCGCTATGGTACAAGCCTTCAGGATAGTCAGCCTTGTAGAACACCTTAGCTATGAGTGCAGTCGGCCCTGGATCAGATGACCTCAAATCGTAGAGGTCTGCCCAAGTCTCCCGAACGTAGAACAGATCTCCCACCTGCCCGTAGGGGCATTTACGCCCCCCGAAATCCTTACGAAAATGACTGAAATAGGCTTCATCCATCTGCGATGGTTGGTCGCTAATCAGCCTTCTGGTCTGCGTCTTGCTGCCGTCCAGGTAGGCACGCACCATCGGCCCGCTGTGGATTATGCCTTTAGTCATTGTCTACCCCCTCACTGAGCCATCCAAAGACAAAAGCCTCTATCACTCCGACTGGCTTCGTATCACCACTATAGTATTTGTCCAATGCTGCCTTCACAGTATCAACGTCTAGGTCGTTATAACCAAAGTCTTTGAGGCTCTTAGTGAAGGCATCTGCTAAATCGACAGGGCGAGCCAGATACAGTTCCTTCAGCCTTGATGGAGATAAATTACCCATCAGTCACCCCCTAGTGCGGGCTACTTCCTGCTTATCCACCATTGCCAGAACTCCTCCGGGGTTTGCCATTCAAGCGGTGTCCCCCTCTCAATGCGCTTGTGGAAGTACCTTGTCATGGCATCCTTCCAGTTGCGGGCTATTCTCGGCCAGCGCTGTATCTCTCGCTGTGTCTGCCAAGCCGACTTATATGGGCAGAGCACACAACCTAGCCGCCCAAAGTCCTCGTCATAGAGGGAACAGTACGGCAACCCACGCTCTCCGATGTACTGCCATACGCCCATTTCTGACCAATCCACGATAGGCAAACACCATGACTCATCGCGGCCTGTGAGTTTCCTAAAGATTGGATATACGCTTCTGTTATTCGACTCCTCTTTACGCATACCAAGAACCTTAATACGCCCCTTACCACCTGCTTCCTTGATGTATTTGCAACACCATCGCTTCTGCCTGATAGGGACACCTTCAGTTAGAAGCCGCTTCCAAAACCCCTTAGCATGGAAGTCCCAAGCCACATCGGGGTAGTTGTCCTTGATGAACTGCCTCAGTTCTGGTGGGTCTATCGGGCTCACGTTGTAGTGGGCATCGAACTTGACCCCTGACCGTACAGCCAAGTCATAGATAACCGTGCTGTCCTTGCCCCCGGAGAATGCCAGATAGTAGCCCTCTGGTGGCTCGTACTCCCGCAGCCTGTCCATCGCCACCTCGTCTATCGGCTTGCCGTGGAACATATCAATCTGCACGTCTCACTCCAGTGCTGTCTTGATCTCGGTGTCCCTCATTTCGTCAGCACCACATCAACGCCGTACTTCTCTTTCAGCCATGCCAACTTGGTTCGGAAGTCCCTGGTCAGTACGCCCTTGGTGTCCTCGTAGATATGGCGATTGTTCTCCCAATAAGCGAAATCTATCGTAATGGTGATACGGGGATGCTCGGAGAGAATGAACTTGGCTTGATATTCCAACTCCTCTATCTCCCCTGCCATCTCCAGCATCCGCAGCTCTTCGCCCCGGACGGCCTCTGCCTTGCTAGCGAATGTGCGCTGGCAGAGGTTGGACCACGTGCGCTTGGCCCCGTACTTGTTGCTCACTCCTGCGGCCCCCTACTCTCCCGCTCGGCTTCCATCACCCAAGCAATCGCTCGATCTTGGGATACTGGTATATTGATATGCGGACATAGGTGGTACTCTTTGTGGAGGAAGGTATACCCAGTAGTGACCCTCCTAGTTCTGACAGGCAACCATCGCAATAGCCACTGGGGGAGCCTCTCTTGCTTGAGCATCTGCCACCATCCATCAGGGATTTCCCAAATCTCAGTCGCCCAATCATGATCCTCTTTGTGAACGCTACCTGGTACGAACCATCTGATAATTGCCTCCACAGCACCCTCGATGACCGATTGTCTCAACTGCACGTCTATATCTGCACTCAAGTGGATGCCATAGTTGAACTGATACTTGTGTAGTATCACTTGCTTGACTGCATCACGATATTGCTCGGCGTCAAGTGCCATCTCGCTCTCCTCCTATCTGGCCCGTGGGGTGGCAGGGATTTGGCCGTACTGTTCCGGCGTTGTCACCCTGCATGGAGTCCTTTTCCACTCTTCCACTCCTATTGTGGGGTACTAGACCATATAGCCTATTAGCGTCTACCTATTCCGCCACACCCCACAGGCCATCTCCTTTCAGCACGGGGCAGAGGTGACGTGCCCAACTTGCCACCATCGACCTTGTTAGCCTCCCCCTCTGCCCCGCTACTCCTACGCCACCGTCACCGGCACGCCGGTCAACTCCTCGACCTCTCGCTTGAACCGCTCCGCATCGGCGTTGCTGTCGCTCAGATGCAACAGCCAGATCCCCCTCAACTGGTCCAGGTCGTGCGCCTCCAGAAAAGCCTTGACGGTCTCTAGACTCATGTGGTTGCTCATCACCCTGAGCTTGTATGCCTTCGTGATGTCCCCGCTCTGGGCGTTCCAAGCAAGAATCTCCTGAGTGTAGTTGCACTCTATCATGAGGTGAGACAGTCCCTTGAATCGGTAGTGGCTGTACGGCGTGTCTGTCAGGTAGACCAGCTTCTCACCCCGAGTGGTGATGAGCACAAACCCGAGCGTGCCGGGAGCGTCGTGCTTTGTCTCGATCGGTATGATACCCCGCCATGTGCCGATGGTGAAATAGGTGAGCGGGGTCACGATATGGCATCGGTGGTGGTGAGATATCGCCAGTGAGTCCGCCGCCTCAGCGCTCATGTAGCAGTCAATGCCCATGCCCATGAGGTCTTTGATGCCTCGGGAATGGTCTGCGTGCGAATGGCTACAGATACAGCCCTCAAGTGCCAGCACCTTCGCCCCGGTCTTGTGGCGTAGTTGGGAGAGGCGCAAACCTGCCTCAATGAGGATGGTTGTCTGCCCGTCGTCAACGAGGTAGGCATTCCCCTTACTGCCGCTGGCTATGACTTCAATGTTCATGGTTGCATCTCCAATGTCCCTTGTTGCTCGTCCTCATCAGGCGGCTTCTTATGTGCCTCGCACTTCCAAGGCATCTCACGCACCTGCTCTACGGGTAGGCGGTCAACCGCTTCGCCATGCTTGACGCTGTATGCCATCTCTTTTGCTATCGTTTTGGCGCAATGGGGGACATCTACTGCAGCCCACATCACACAGCCACACGGCTTGCGCCCGACATAGGTGTACTCGCTCACGTCGCTCCCCCTTCAACTAGGCTGGCCTAGAGTTGGAATGGCCCCCGTCTTGCATCTCCCTGCCTTATTCTCCAGGCCAGCCGTTCTCGCTACTCCTGCGCCCAATCGGGCAAGCCTGCCTGCCCCTCGGAAGGTTGTCCTTCCCCTTGAGGTGCCTGTATCTCGCCGGTCTCACCGTCTACCCCATCGGGTATCCCCTCCTCCAGCACCTCGACGTGGGCGTTCCCCGCTATCTCACGCACTATCACGTCCTCCGCATCCTCTCCCTCCGTGGACAGCGCAGACGCCATCTCGATTGACATGACACCGTACTTGGAAAGTAGTTGCCGGAGCACCGTCTTGATTGCCATTGCGTCGAAGTCGGTTTTCCACGGAGATGTGCTGCTGCCGAATGACTTGCTGAACCGCTTGGCGTGAGCCTCAACCTCGGCCCTCGTCATGTAGACCGACTTGGAGAACCCGTTGAGCAGTTCAAGGTAGGCGAAATATCCCTGGACCTTATCGCTGGACGCGGTGCCGGAGAAATCCACCTGCCCTGTCAACCTGTTCTGTGTGACATTGACCCCTTCCATGATGGTCCCGGCATTCAGGAACCGATATTGGCCGGTCCGCATGGCGAGTTGGATATAACCCCTGTATCCCATCTGGAACTGCGGGGTCATGGTTCCCTGCACCTTGTAGGGGATAATCCAGGCGAACCCCAGTTGCCGATTGATTGGCAACTTCAGCGTTGCCGCCTTCAGGCATTCCATGATTACCAGATTCGGGTCACACTGTTGGAGCGTCTTGTCAGACCCCACAAGGTCAATGATGCTGGCAATGAAGGGACCGGCATTGTCCTCTAGGGCGTTCCTGAATTGGGCCTGCACACTGTCTGCGTTCAGGGTAGACTTGAGCAAGTCCATCGGTGTGCGTTTGGCTACTTGGCTCCCTGATCCTTTGTCACTCATTCTGTTACCTCCTTTATATCCCTTGTTGCCAATATCTTGTGCCATTTCGTTTGCAGTCCAGAAGGCCAAGCGCCTCGGTCATAGATGCCAGCATGAACCTTGCATAGATTCTCCCTGCCATCCGCACTCGGCCTGCCGCATGGTCTCCATTTTCTAGCCGAGGCATTGTCAAGCACCGCGGCCAAACACCTATTAGGTCGTGCAGCTATGCGATAATACTTCAATCGGTTGCCTGGACGCACATAGCCGTTGATCCACTCCTTATCGGCTCTGTACTGAACTGGAACATCTTTCCACCAGAACCAAGTGGGCCACAACTCTAGGGTACACTCATTGCAGAGCACGAATGGCCCCAACAAGCCGCTACACATGCACTACATCCTCCTTCTGTTTGGTCTCGACTCTGAGTTTCTTGTCGGCCTCGCTCACCACAAGGCGTATCACCTGACAGGGCATATCTGGCAGCACTGTAATGGCTTCGGCGTTGTCCACAAACACGGGGCACTCCACGCCGTAGTGCTGCG
>Ga0098068_1000653_pt1 | contig 13361 bp, 6 predicted proteins | sample 26BtaG_FD_75059 | JGI IMG/M metagenome (GOLD analysis project Ga0098068, IMG submission 75059) | Marine viral communities from Cariaco Basin, Caribbean Sea - 26B_WHOI_OMZ_CsCl | ecosystem: Environmental > Aquatic > Marine > Oceanic | place: Caribbean Sea: Cariaco Basin | collected 2014-11-09 | reverse complement strand
GAAGTGCCACTGGGTTGACTCAAACCTAGCAGATGGATAGCGCTCGGCATCAAAAAAGTCTGGGCTTTTTAGCACGTTATCAAAGTCTTCATTACCCGTATTCAAAGACTGCATAGGAATATCTATCGCAATATGTCCCGTTTTATCCTGAGCATCGTACTGCAATTGTCCGGTCAGATTATAAAACCCGCCAGTATTGGTAGAGGTCTTAAAATGATCAATGGCAAAGCGCACATTGGCATGCGCCGGATCTACCTCATAAGTGGCTGCCTGACTGATACTGACCAAACCAGTGGACAATAATAGGGTCTGTAGACAATAACGTGCATAAGGTATCCGCTGAGATGAAGAGTCGGGCATGGTCTCAATCCTTGAGTAAGAGGCTTTAAGTGTAATCTTTTTAGGGGTCTCATATACTTTTTTATTGGTAAATTTTATAACAAAACAACCTTCTTACTATTTAAACTTAGACTCTGTAAATTTCTTATCCTTAGTCTAGCCCTTACTGCCATCGAGCATACTGATAGGATCAACGCTAGCTGCTTTACGCGCAGGATAAATAGTCGCTAAACAAGTCACGAATAGCGTGGAGAAAATAATAATACCAATATCACTAATACTCAGTTGCGCAGGTAAAGCCTCCACAAAGTAATTATCAAACAACCCTAATTGAAAAGTAGTATCAACCCAAGCTGAGAGCGATTGAATATTTAGAGCAATTCCTACCCCTAATGCTAGTCCGGTTAAACTGCCTAATACCCCAATAATACAACCTTGTATGATAAAGATATGCGTAATGACTCTAGGAGTGGCTCCCAATGTTTTTAAGATGGCAATGTCTGCCTTTTTTTCAGTGACGCTCATGATTAGGGCGGAGACAATGTTAAAAGCGGCCACTAGAATAATTAAGAATAACAGCAAAAACATAACAGTTTTCTGCATACGGATAGCACTATAGAGACTACCATGCGTTTGCGTCCAATCACTACGGGCAAAACTAATATCAGGCATCTCTTCTACACTCGTGAGCGCTTTGATAGCCGTTTCTTCTGCGGTAAAAACATCGTCTACCTTAAGACGAATACCCATAGCGCCATGCGGCAACTCTAAAATGTCTGAAGCATCGTCCATGGCGATATAGCTCATCCACTTATCCACTTCTCTACTGACATGAAAGATACCCGTCAGCGTATAAGTTTGAAAAGTTGGCGTCATACCGGAGGTAGAGTCGGTAGGTCTAGCTAAGACAATAGCTACCTTATCACCCAGTTTTAAACTGTATTGCTCGACAGCATATTGACCGAGAATAATATGCTGACTCCCTGACATTAAGCTTGCCAAGTCTCCTTGCACCATACTCTCCCCAAGTATAGAGACTTGATTTTGCAGCTGTGGGTCTATGCCATTTAAGACCGTACCATGCATCTCGCCTGCTGCAGAAATCATCCCTCGAGCCTTTACAAATGGGGCTGTGGCCACAATATTGCTATCGCTTGCTTGCACTTGTTTAGCTATGCTCTGCCAATCTGGTAATGGTTTAGAGGGATGTAAAGCGGCTTGTGGCACCATACCTAAAATCTTAGTTGAGAGCGCGGTTTCAAAACCATTTAATACGGAGGTAATAACAATTAAGGCAGCAACTCCTAATATTAGGCCGCCCATAGACACTAAAGAAATAAAGGATAAAAATTTATTAGAACTTTTTGACCGGGTAAAGCGTAGCCCAATCAATGCTGTTAGGGAACGCTGCATAAGTGACATAGTCTCGCAGGTAGCATGCTGGTGATAAGAAGAATCAATGAAAAATGATAATAAGCAGTGATAATAAAAAGTAGTGATGAAGAATAGTAATGAAAAACGGCTATAAGAAAGATAAGTCCATTGCAGGCTCTAGAAAGTGATCACTGCAATGACCTACTATCTTCTTAATATCAAAAGGATTTGGTTAATTCGACTGAGACTCCATTTTTACTATATTCCTCAAAGACAGAATTACTGCTGACCTTCTGGTAGTTCCAACTAAAGCGCGGAGTTAAGCTCATAAGATGAAAGTCTCGGTTCCATAAGGTCACGTCAGCACTGTACTCTTGGTTTTCGCGCTTAATACCGAAGAAGTTTTCGCCCTTATAGTCGCGCTCTCCATAGCCTAAACTAACTTGAGTAGAGTAGCCTTTAGGCCAGGTCTGACCCCAACTCACTCGTCCGCCTTTTCTTGTAAAAGAGTCCGCATCAGACTCGGCATCTTTGCGCAGATAATCTGCGCCCAACGTCCAAAACTGTTTATGATTTGGCATATAGATTAGGGTATTAGCATACAGCTGCTCATCACCGTCGTTATAACGGTAACTATCGGCATACTCTGCTTGAGCCCATCTAATCAATCCTTGGTAGCGCCATTGGGGGCTTAGCCACTGGCCAAGACTGGCCTTAACACCGGTAGTATCGGCATAACTTTTGAGACTATCGCTACCATTGGTGCCACCGCCATACCACCGTTTATTATAAAACGGCGTTAGCTCCACTTCGGTCGTGACATTTTGGTAGCCTACACCTACTCCTAGCCCTGCCGTCATGTCATTAAATTTCTTATTGTCCCAGTAATAGTGGCCGTAGCTGTTTAAATGCAGGGCTGTGAATACTTTATTATCATAAAACCACTTTTTATCCCCTGATAGGGCAAAATCGACTCCTTTGCCAGATTCGGGAGGCGAAGTATAAGTGACTGAGTTGCCATTACCACCTTCTAGCTTAGTGCCTTGCTTTGGACCGTTGGTCAAATTGCTGTCATTAACATAGGACAATGACCCATTAAACTCCCAACTGCCTTGTTCATTAATGGCCTCTAAATAGGAGTTAATAACTGCAATATCTTCTTGTAGCACCGTACTACTTCTTAGTTTTTCAAACTCCGACTTTGCCGCTTCGAACTGCCGGTTATAAAACAAAGCCATAGCCATCTGAAATCTTAAAATCTTTACATCTGGTAGCTTGGCATTAATACGACGATAAATAGTTATAGCTTCATCAAGTTGGCCATTTTTAGCTTTTATAACAGCCTCTCCCCAGTCTAAAACGGAGGGATCATAATTGGGTATTTGACGATAAAGTTGCAATAAATCACGTAGGGCAGCGCTATTCCCTTGTTTTAATAACAGCCCTAATAAGATTTCAAACTCTGCCGGATTTTCTTTTAGGTAAATAAGGCTCTCAGCTTTCGTCATTTGGGCTTGGGGCGCTTCTGAAGGCAACTTCGTAGCAAGCCGTTTAATAGTCTCAGGATGTACTTCTGAGGTGAGTTTTTCAAAGCTTTCAGGTGAGTTATCTACAGGAGCTAAGGGTGCTACTTCAGCAGATACCGTTAGGGAAAAACTACTAAGTATCAAAGTTAAACCGTAATAAAGACTCGAATAATACAAATGTTGCATGACCACTCCAACTGTTAAAATCCATAAAGCTTGACGCACAAACGACCACCCTAAGGTGGCCGTTTACAGAGACTTCAGCTAGTACTTCGAGTCACGTTATTCGACAGCATTAATCGGTGGTACGATTTTAGGCGTAGGTGCTGGTGGAGTAACCACTCGTTTCTCTAATTGTTTAGCACCAAATACCCCACCCCATTTCGCAGCATCATACCCTTCAGTAATTGAATTGAATGACCCACCCATTTCTTGTGCTTTATTACCGTAAAAACTGCCTTTAAAGGCTGCCTTGTCATTACCAGCACTGTAGGTACGATCAGCATCTCCTTTTATAGAATTACCAACCACATCACCTTGGAAAGTGACCAAGTCTATTTTCTGATGATTGGCCATCGTTGACTTATCCCAGACGTTATAAACACTACCTTTAACGGTACGGTTACCCGCATCGAATTCAGCTTGGACAAAGTTTCCTACTGCGGTACCATTTTCGCCGTAAGCCACTGAGTTTGAATTACCACTACCACTAGCACCATTGTAAGTATTATCGATGCCATACATTAAAGCGTGACCTGCATACTGATAAACGCCTTCGCTCGGCATTTGAGCAAACTGGGTTTCATTCAGACCACGATAGAAATAGATATCCGTTTGCGCTTTATTGCCTGCAAAGTTTTTATCTACATTATCAGCCACGATGTACGTTTTACCTTCGAGCCTATCAGCCGTCAGATTATCTAGGTTACCGGTCACACGACCATACTGAACATTAGTTAGCTTCATGCCGTCAATTTTGAATGGTTGATCGCCAGCTTTTGGGGTTAAAGCAACTTTTTTACCTTCAGCTGTGCGCACTAGATACTTGGTTGAGTTAACCGTCGTTGCCGTGCCATCAGTATTATATAAAGCGCCATAGATACGTACATCATTACCGTTAGTTGCTGTTGAAGCACCTGAAGTTTGCGTTACTTGGCTACCAGCGACGTTTACTTTACTTTCTTGATTCTCTACGTTGTAACTGGCAGAAGTATCGCCTGCTTGTTCTTTGGTGGTATAGACCAGACCTTGCTCCCAACTATTACCTAATAAGTCCGCGTCATTCTTAGTTTGTAGTGAGTTGTCGTCCGTCACAGCGGGAGTGGCTGTTGGCGCAGCACCCAGTAAATATTTAACATTCACTGGTTTTCCGCTAGCATCCTTAGTAGATACATCGGGGTACTGAGCCACAACGATGTTGGTCATTTTGTCGTTCTGCAAAGACTCAAAACCTACGACAGTGGCATTACCAGTGTCTTTAGCGTCTTTATTCGTAACGTCTGTCTTATCAAAACTAGCCGTCGCCCCACGGATATATTGCTGACCAACTACAGAAGCTTTCTTATCTTGTTCACCAGGGTTTGCTGCACCGCCTGGGTTATCTTCTACGTCATTACTAACAGGGGCTTTCTTAGGTTCTTCTTTTTTAGGCTCTTCTTTTTTAGGGTCTTCTTTCTTGTGCTCTTCTTTTTTAGGTTCTTGTTTTTTATTGTCAGTGGTTGGAGTTGGGGCTGAATAATTACTCTCGTTATCGCTACCACAGCCCGTTAATGTTGTTGCTAAAATGGCGCTTAGGGCCAAAACTAGATACTTCTGTTGCATAGTAAATTCCTCTGAGTTTAATTAAATATTTAATAGTTAATGACGAGGGTTTTACTGCCCTAATGACAACCCTATAGTGCTCTAAACTCTCGCCCTACTTGCCTTAACCTCCGTTAGGACTAAACTAAACATTAGTTAAGTTTGTAAACACAGGGTAAGGTAAAATTTAAATAAACTCAACAGTTATTCAATAAATAATAAACAATATAGTTGTGAGTAGGTCTATATATTTGTATTAGAAAAGGTTTATTTATCTAATTATTTTGTCAAGCGATAGACTCTTTAGTCATGCTTAATCTTTCAGTCATATTTCTTAATAAAATAAACTTAATAAAATAATGAGGATTCTCTATTAAAAAGGACTTAAGTTTATTTTACGCAGAGCAATATTTTAGTAGCATGGCAGGTAATATTGACTTGTAGCTTTTTAATGAGATAATTTTTAAGGGTATTAGAAAGTAGAGAACCGTAACCCTACTATTGGTTACTGCTATTTAGCTAAAAATTTAGTAGGTAATCAGCCCACAAAAAAACCGAACTAATAAAAAAAATTAGATCGGTTTGGATATTTCAACGATGCTGATATGAGCTAGGCTAAAGACCCAAAAATTAAGACACTTTACTTTCCACCTCATGCTCCTCAGCACCATGCGGACGTAACCAACTGGCAAACCAATGGGAAATATCATCCATAAAAGTATACACCATCGGAATCACGATGAGGCTCAGCAGCGTCGAAGTGACTAGCCCGCCAATGACCGCTGCCGCCATAGGCTGACGGAAGGTCGGATCGGCTTCCCCCCAGCCTAATACTAGCGGCATCATGCCCGCCCCCATCGCGATAGTGGTCATGATGATAGGCCGCGCCCGTTTATAGCAAGCGTCTAACAAGGCCTCAAAGCGGTTTAAGCCATGATCACGCTGCGCCAAAATTGCATAATCCACCAAGAGAATTGAGTTTTTCGTCGCAATCCCCATCAGCATAATAAAGCCAATCATCGACGGCATCGATAGACTACTGCCGGTAATGACTAAACCAACAAAGGCGCCGCCAATAGACAACGGTAAGGCCATTAGAATAGTCAACGGCTGCAACACTTTGCCAAACAAGAGAATCAACACGCCAAAGATACAGATAATCCCTACAGAAATGGCGATTAGGAAGCCACTAAACAGCTCCGCCATACTTTCAGCCTGACCTTGGTCAATAATAGAAATGGAGTCTGGCAGCTGCTGTAAAGACGGGGTCGCTTTCACCGCCTCAATCAAGCCACCCAGCTCGCCATCACCCACTTGCACGCTAATATTAATCGAGCGCTCTCTGTCAAAGCGCAGTACTTCAGAGGGACCGGTGCCGAAATTAAGCTTCGCCACTTCGGCAATACGCGCCCCGCTGCCATCAGTGCGGCTACTGGGGAGAAATAGATCGCCCAATTGACTGACGTTATCTTTGGCTTCATCGGGCAAGCGGACGACAATAGGAATCTGACGGGTATCTAAATTCAACTTAGACAAGGCTTGCTCATAATCCCCAACGGTTGCAACCCGTAACGTATCCGCGATACCTTGGGTGGTGACGCCGCGATCTGCCATAGCTAAGCGATCAGGTGTCACTGCCAACTCTTGGCGCGGTAAACTGCGATTACTCGTCACATCACCCGCCATAGGTAGCGCGCGGATTTCACTCATGACTTGTTGAGCTGTTTGCTCTAACACATCAGCATTGGTACTGGTAAGGGCAAAGCTATAACCCGTCTCACCACCACTGGCTAGACCTACTTCAAATCTGGCGCTTGGTACAGCCGCCAACGTGTTGGTAATTTCTCGTTCAATTTCAGTCTTACTTCTGCGCATCGTACGGGGTGACAAGACAATATCTAGACTGGCAGCGTTCTCTGCATTACCACTGTTATCGCGCGAGTCTAAGCTCGCCGCTTGCGGGGCACCGACCGCACTTAAAACGCCCTCTACCCCATCGATTTGCATAATCCGTTTACGCGCCAGCTCACTGATGCGCATAGTATCCGCCAAGCTTGCATCCGGCGTTAATTCAATACCAACACGCGACTGGTTAATATCGTTATCGGGAATAAAGGTGGTGGGCAATAATTTAACTAGGCTGAGCGACGCGGCAAACAACGCAAGGGTAACGCCTAAAGTGATCCAGCGATGATGAATAGTCCAACTTACGGTTTTTAAATAAGCCTGCATGAGCCGGCCTTTTTTCTCGACATGGTGCTTTTCTGGACGCAGCATATAAGCTGCCATCATCGGCGTAATCAGACGCGCCACCAACAATGAGGCAAAGATAGCGAGCGCCGCTGTCCAACCAAACTGACGGAAAAACTGACCGACTACGCCACTCATAAAGGCCGTTGGTAGGAATACTGCAATCAAAGTAAAGGTCGTGGCAACGACCGCTAAGCCAATCTCATCAGCAGCTTCCATCGCCGCGGCATACGGCGTCTTGCCCATCCTTAAGTGCCGCATGATATTCTCAACCTCAACGATAGCATCGTCGACGAGGACACCAATGACCAAAGATAACGCCAGTAAGCTGATGATATTCAGACTGAAGTCAAACAGGTACATCGCTAAAAAGGTAGGAATCACTGATAGCGGTAATGCCACGGCAGCCACAATAGTCGCCCGGACGTTACGCAGGAAGATAAAGACCACGATAACTGCTAAGACCCCGCCCTCAATCAACATTTTTAACGAAGCGTTATAGTCTTGCTCGACGGGTGTGGCGCGGTCATACACTTTGGTGATGGTATAGTTGGGCAAATCTTTGCGCATTTTTGCCAGTTCAGCATCGACCATCTTAACGACGTCCACTTCACTAGCGCCGCGAGCTCGACTGACGTTAAAGGCAACTACTGTCTCACCATCGAGTAAGGCCACTGAGCTAGGGTCAGCAGGACCATCGGTAACGGTCGCTATACTGCCTAGACTCTGCGTGCCGCCCACGGGGACGGCGATTTGTAATTCGTTAAGTTCACGGGCGTTTTCTACTGCGCCTAATACGCGAATGGTTTGTTTATTACTACCGACTTCGGCTTGACCACCTGACGTATCTTGTTGAATACCCGCAATTTGCTGTGACAGTTGTGCGATAGGCAATTGCAGCGCATTAAGGCTAGCTGGGTCTACCGCTACGGTAATCTGCCGCTGCAGGCCGCCGACCCGATCTACTTTACTGACACCTTTAATATCGGATAAGCGCTTATTGACCGTATCGTCTACAAACCAAGACAGGTCTTCCACGCTCATATCTTTGGCAGAGACGGAATAGGTTACGACTGGCAAGCCTGCCGTGGTTAGCTTAGAGATAATAGGGTCATTGGCCGCAGCTGGTAAATCGCCACGTACCTCTCCTACCGCTGAGCGCACATCGTCTACCGCTTCTTGAATGTCTTTTTCCAGTACGAACTCAGCCGCTATCGTTGCCGCCCCCGTTTGTAGGGTGGTGCGCATGTGCTTGATGCCTTCGATACTCGCTAATTTGTTTTCTATTTTCTTAGCAACATCATTTTCAAGCTGACTGGGTGCGGCACCGGGCAAAGTCACCGTAACGACCACGCCAGGAAAATCAATATCGGGAAACTGCTGCACCTTCATTTGCATAAAACCATAAATCCCGCCCAAAGTGAGCAGGATAAACAGTAAGATAGCGACGAGCGGGTTTCTGATGGAATAAGCCGAGACGTTTAAGCTCATGAAGTTTTCCTATTATCCTACTGGCTACTTAGTAGCGGCACGCTTGGGCTGATTGGCCGCTTCAAGTTCGGCTATACGGACGATATCCCCATCATTTAAGAAACCACCGCCTTGGCGCACGACAGCGACGTCTTTAGCCAACGGTTGAGTTACGATGACTTGGTCACCTTGACGCTCACCTAGGCTTACTTTTTCTTTCTTAATCCGGTAGATAGTCTCGCCATTGTCAGCTTTCTCTTGATTGACTAGCATGACATAGTCGTAGCCATCTTCCGTGATAATGGCGCTAATCGGTAATACTTGCTTGCCTTCACCACCGAGCATAAAGCTACCGCGCTGATACATGCCTGAACGCACTAAAGGACTCTTGGCTAAAGTGGCATACACGCTCACTTGACGGCTGCCTTTCTCTGCGGTTGGCGCGATACGGCTGACTTCACCCATCACGCTTTTCTTATTGGGCAAACTGACTTGTACTGGCGTGCCAACGTTGATTTCACCCAATTTATCGGGGTCAACCTGGGCTTGCCACTCTAAAACGCCATTTTCAATAATCGTGAATAATGGAGCTTGGCCGGGTACGCTGCCCACGTTGGCGGTTTTTTCGCTAATAACACCGCTAACTGGCGCGGTGACTTTAGCATTATTTAAATTCAAGGTTTGGTTGCTCAGGCGCGCTTTTGCGGCTTCAACAGAGGCTGCCGCTTGATTGGCAGTAGCAATATAGCGATCCACTTCTTGCTTACTAACGGCATCAATATCGAGTAAAGGGATGACCCGTTCAGCATCTGCACGCGCTACTGTCAGACTGGTTTGCGCTTCGGCTAGATCCGCTTGGGCTTGGACGCGCTGCTGCTGCATAGCATCGGTATCAAACACGGCCAAGACTTGCCCCTGTTTGACTTGCGTGCCCTCTTGTACCAGCACCTGATCAATGGTTACCCCATCGACTTTACCAAAAACAGTCGCAATATCTTTAGGCCCAATCGTCCCATCGGCACTTAAGGCATTATCAATAACCGTTTGCTCAGGGGTGACAATCTCTACGGTCAAGACCGGCTTTTGATTGCCTGGTTCTGCATTTTCCGTATCTGTCGCACCAACGGGCGTAGGCTGCGACGAGTTTGTGTTTCCTGAATTGTTCGCCGCCTCTAACTGCTCAGCGGCTTGTTTTTCACCCCAAAATTTACCTGCCAGCAAACCAATGCCCAACATCACTAGCATAAGCGGCAACAGCCATTTCCAACGCTGGGTAGTGTTGGCGGTTTTCTTATACGATGGCGGCGCTACAGTCTCTACCGTTGCGTCCGTGACCGGCACTTTATCAAGGGTAGGTGACACCTGCTCATCAGGCTTGGGAGACTTGGATAAATGGGGATCTTGACTCATGATATTCTCTAAACCGGCTGTGTTAAATGAGGGCTAAATACGTAATGATGTAATGACGTAAGCAATAGAAACTCAATAAAAACGCAGTAAAATATAAATAATGGGGCTGTAACGATTAGTTCAAAATTATACTCGAATTATAGCGGGTGTATTGCAAGTTGCTGTAAGCACAATCGCTAGCTTATTGGCTGGTTCACAATAGCTTATAGACCAACTCAACAGCCATTTATGAGCACCTCTTTAGCCTAGCAAAGATGACTTTAGCTTAGCCAAATCATACTCTTATAGTAATGCATGCCTGATAAATCACGAGTTACCCTTATTATCACTAATGATATAGCATAATAGCTATAAAAACATAGCATAGATAACTTATATGAATAACAGACTTTGCGTTACCAAACTTATTTTAACCCTTGAGTACAGACTATGACTGGATTTGAGCCAATAAGAAGATGAGTTTTTAGGTTTTCATTGCTTACGTATCTGATTACACATTGGTATATTTACTTGCTTCCGGCATCCACCGCTCAATCAATAAGCCCACATCTTGTTTCCGGTTAGGGTCACTGATTAGACGCTCCGCCAGAGTACGGGCAATCATTAATAAGTTTTCATCCCTAGCCAAATCAGACACGTAATAGCCAATATTACCGGTCTGACGTTTGCCCAGCAGCTCACCGGGACCGCGCAGTTGCAAGTCTTTTTGTGCAATCACAAAGCCATCGCTGCTATCGCGCAAGACATTTAAACGTTCGGTACCCGTCTCTGACAACGGCGTCTGATAGAGCAGGACGCAAAAACTCTTTTCAGAGCCCCGCCCTACCCGACCACGCAACTGATGCAATTGCGATAACCCCAAGCGCTCGGCATTTTCAATGACCATTAACGAGGCATTGGGCACATCGACCCCCACCTCGATTACGGTAGTGGCAACCAGTAAGTCTAGCTCGCCTGCTTTAAAAGACTTCATCACCGCTTGTTTTTCTACCCCTTTCATCTTGCCATGCACTAAGCCAATACGGATATCTAGACGCTCAGCTAAATCAGCATAGGTGGCTTCTGCGGCTTGCGCATCCAACACGCTCGACTCCTCCACCAAGGGACAGACCCAGTAAGCTTGTTTGCCTTGGGCACAATTGGCAGCAATACGGGCAATCACTTCATCGCGGCGGTTTCGATCTATAGTTACTGTCTTAATAGGGGTACGTCCGGGTGGCAGCTCATCGATGATAGAAGTGTCCATATCGCCATAGGCACTCATGGCTAAGGTGCGCGGAATTGGGGTTGCGGTCATGATCAGTTGGTGCGGCGTACTGCCAGAGACCCCTTTGCTGGTCAGTGCCATCCGTTGCTCAACGCCAAAGCGATGCTGCTCATCAATAATCACCAAACCCAATTTAGCAAACTGCACTTTATCTTGAAATAATGCATGGGTACCGACCACGATTTGTACTTCGTTATCGATGACTGCGGCTAAGGCTTCACGTCGCTGTTTCGCCGTTTGCTTACCTGCCAACCAGCCTACGCCAATACCTAACGGCGCAAACCAATTTTCAAAATTAATAAGGTGCTGTTCGGCTAAGATTTCGGTCGGCGCCATGACCGCGACTTGCCAACCACTGTCTAAGGCATAGCAAGCCGCTAATGCCGCCACTAAAGTTTTACCTGCCCCCACATCCCCCTGCACCAAGCGCAACATTGGTATCGAGGTCGCCATATCATGGGTGATTTCTTTAACTACCCGCTGCTGAGCGCCCGTTAAACTAAAGGGCAGATTGGCTAATAATTTAGCTGCTAATGGGCTGCTGGCATCGCATTTCGGAGCTTTATGCTGGTGCAATTGTTGCCGACGGTATAGCATGCTCAGTTGGTGCGCCGTGAGCTCTTCAATGATGAGGCGCTGGCAAGCCGGATGGCTGCGTTCCTTTAACTGTAGCAAGCGTTGGGTTTGTTGGCCGACATCGGTATGCATAGGTGGGGTATGGATTAGGGTTAAGGCTTCAAATAAACTGAGCCCATAGATAGCGGTTTGGATTTGTTTTTCTTGCTGGGAGAGTGTTGGAGCTGGCTTATCACGAGCAAAGGCATTCGCCAATGTTGCAAACATATCGGTCGCGTCGGCTAAATCGCCCCCTTGTAGACTACTTGGGGTTAACGGCGCTGTCCTAAGCCCACTGACCGACTGCCAATCGCCGGCATTAAATACGGTCAATGGTAAGCCTTGTTGACGGACTAACTGCAATGCTAACTTAATAAGAGTGCGCAGTTTATTTTGGTGTAGACCTTTGACCGCCGGATAGATAGGCTGCAGTCCGGTATTATCCACCGCCGCCCCTCTAGTGACGACACTATATTCGGGATGAGCCATCTGTAACCCGTAGCGCGTCAGCTTAACTTCACCAAACAGGCGCAAGCGCATCCCTAATGCCATGGTTTGAATCAAGCTGCTATAGACTTTAAAAAATCGCAGGGAGACTCGTCCTGTCTCGTCTTCTACAATGACCGTCATACCGCCACGATTATTATCCACATGCACGACCTCGCCTTCAACCAAAGCAGATTGACCATGTTCCAAGTCGCGCATGGTAACGAGGCGACTGCGGTCTTCGTAGTCTCTAGGCAAGTGCAACAATAAATCAAAAATACGGGCGATATGCAGCTGCTCTAATTGACCTTCGACTTTGACGCCGACACCTGCCAGCGCACTGACGGGCAGATCGACCGCAGAGGGCATATTAGCAACAGCAGAATTGACAGAAGTCTTAGCAGAAGCAGTCATAATGGCTCAACACTCGTTATAGTGGGTTTACTATAAAACCAATATAGGGTAACTGAAGAAAAAATTTGTAGTTTTATAAAGCGTTTGCCATAGCCACTACCCTGAATTTTTTAGCATTGATACAGAATATCTTATCTTGAATTTATCTAACTTTGCCCCTAAAGACAGTATAGATTAGACAATTTTTATAATTTGCAGCTCATTAAAATCACTAAGCTCTATAGTGGCGCAAATGAGCGGTAGAGACAAGAAACCTGCAGAAAATTGGTTTTATAACTCGAAAAATGACTTTAATTAGGCTTATCAATAAGAGAAATAATGCGCTAGCTTGGCATTCGCTAAGATATTGTCCCGATAAACGGTAAGTTATGCTACGCTTACGCAAATTTTACTAACATCCTACATTTCAG
>Ga0098068_1000650_pt1 | contig 13400 bp, 10 predicted proteins | sample 26BtaG_FD_75059 | JGI IMG/M metagenome (GOLD analysis project Ga0098068, IMG submission 75059) | Marine viral communities from Cariaco Basin, Caribbean Sea - 26B_WHOI_OMZ_CsCl | ecosystem: Environmental > Aquatic > Marine > Oceanic | place: Caribbean Sea: Cariaco Basin | collected 2014-11-09 | reverse complement strand
TGGCACCGGTCTTGGTGTGATACACCTTGTTCGGCAGCTCTTTCCGAAACAGCTCCAGCCCCTTGACCGTTGTCAGCAACTGGGTCATCCGGCGGTCAAACTCCGGCTTTTCGATCAGGCACAGTTCATATGCTGCCACCGCGCCGGCGATGTAAGATGCGGTGTCCCACAGCGTGGTGGAGGGATAATTCCCGACCGAATTCGCCAGCCCTGTGGTTTCTTGTGTAAATTTTTCGAAATAATGCCAGGCCACCCGCGCAGCCCGCAACTCGCGCTCGCTCAAAAACCCGCGCCGTGGCGCGTAACGGCGCACGTAGGCACCGCGTGCATCATAGCCCTGTGGGCGATCCGTAACATCATTGAGCGTGTCAAAATAGTCTTCCGGCATCTCGCACATCCGGGGCGGTTTGGTGCGTGCAGCCTCTCCCCGGATCAGACTGGTGGTGGCAACAGGGAGGTTCCCCCGCATCAGCGCAGGAATATCATCCAGATCACCACCCGCGAAAATCGGAATGATTTCATCCTCTTGCGCGAGAAAAATAGAGCGCGCAGTCACGCTGACAGAATAGGCCGCACCGCCAAGAAGCAGGGTCAACCCAGAAAGCAGCAATGCACCAAAGAGCGCTGATCTTCGTTTCGGTCTGTTCTTTTCCGGCATCTAGACCACCTCAAATCAATTCAACGCTACTTTTACGTGCAATGGGTTTATATCCGGTAAATCAGTCATTAACGCTAAATTATACAATCCAAGGCAGACTGATAAAAAGTATGATTATCGCTATTTTTGCGGAGCGGCCATGCAGCATGCGAGAGACGTGTCGGTCACGACGGATCCGACCACCCCCAATCGGGAAGAGGCGGCCAAGGTGCGTATTCTTCCCGGACCACAGGCGCGCGACAGAACGGCTCCGGCCTGGCTGATGCCCCTGTCTGTCCTGTTTACCCTCGCCAGCGAGGGCTGCGCGGCGGCAATCGCAATCTTGCCGATATTCTTCCACTCGCTTGTCGCGGTCGGCGGTGAGGCCCTGCTTGCGCCCTTGTTGCTGTTTCTGGCGGTCGTGCCGCTTGTGGGGATACTTGTGTTTGATTTCGGCTACGCGCGGGCGTTTGGCGGGTTCAGGCAGGCCCGAACGCGGGCCGCCGCCATTGTACGCGCGGCACTTGCCGTTGTGGTTGCCCTTGCGCTGACCGCAATGCACCCGATCCTTGCAGCTCCCTTTACGCTGGCCGCTTTGATGGGTCTGCTGCTGTCGTGGGGCGCAAACCGCCTTGTGGCGCGCGAACCGGGGTGGGATACCCTCCCCCAAGAGGCCGTGAGCGTTCTTGCCGGTCGGGATGCAACCGGCTGGCGCCTTGCAACCACGACGCCCGGACGCTCCACAATTGCTGATAGTGCGGGCCGCGTGACCGCCCTTTTTGCCCTTGCGTCCGGATTTGCCACCGCCAGCTGGCTGACGGCGACAGGGGTCATGAACGGCGCAGCCGTCGCCTCGGCGGGTTTGCTGTGTTACTGGGCGGCGCGCGCATTTTCGGGCTTTTTCGATCAGCTTTTTGCCCCTTCTGACGAACAAGCAACCTCTGCCATCAGCGTTGCCGAACTGCCGCTTGCGCAGGACCAGGGCGACAGTGATGGGCTGACTATCGCACGGCTATCGGCCTTTGACCGGGATGGCCGTGCGGTGCTCTCGGATGTCAATCTTGACATTGCGCCGGGCCAGATCGTCGGGCTGACGGGTGGAAATTTCGCAGGAAAATCACTGCTCCTTCGGGCGATTGCCGCGCCATTCGATCTGATCGATCTGGACGTGCGCGGCGCGGTCACCATCGGCGGACAGTCTCCCTGGCAACGCAGCGGACGGGACAGACAGGTTCCTGCGGTCCTGATCCCGCCCTCGCCGCTTTGGCTGCCGGGAACGGCTGCGGACAACCTGTGCTGCTTTGGGGATGATCTTGACCTCCAGCAGGCCATGCAGGCGCTGAAACAACTCGTCTACACGACCGACACGGTGGATCGGGTTTCCGCAGGCACGGCAGTCGCCATGCTCTCCACCTCCGAGCAGAAGGCGCTGAGCCTTGCGCGCGGTTTCTACCTGCGACCACGGGTTTATCTCATGGATCGGCCAGAAGACGGTGCAACGCCTGCGTTGACAGCCGCGCTTGCCCGTCGGATCCAGCAGGAATGCAGGATGGGCGCCATTTTCCTTATTGCCAGCGACAACCGCGAAATCATGGACCTATGCGATCAGGTCGTCGTGATGCAAGGCGGGCGCATCATCGATGTGGGCACGGCTGAGGATATCCGCACCCAAAAAGACATCGGCTGGCGACGGCTGCGGGCTGCGCGGTCATTGGAAAGCGAAGAAGCCCTGGACAGTTGGCTCAGGTCGCAGTTTCGTCGTGATGGCGATGACGGCAATCGCAGAAACGTCTGTGTGATCGCCAGCGAGCTGCTTGCATTTTCCTGTCAGGATCTCGCGCCGGGTGAAACAGGTGGAAAAGTCACCTTTGAATTCAAGCACTTTGAATCCTATTGCATGGTTCGGATGCTGGATAGCGGCCAGCCTGTCTCCAGCGGGTATCTGGAAAAAATGCAGTCGCAGGCCGAACAGGGCGATGGGGTACAACGGCTTGCGCCATTGGCCGCGGTCATGCGGGATGCCCTGTCGGTTGAGGCGCGCCGGGAGCGTCAGGACAGCACAACAGAGGACGACGGAGAGGCCGCTCATCGTGTGATTGAGGTCAAGATTGCGACTTACGATCCCCGCAAGCCCCGCAGCCAAGGGGAACAGGCGGGATGACCGGACAGCTTGGCAACCTGCCCCCCCGGGAACGCGGCGGATGGGGGCGATGGCTGTGGTTGATGGCAGCCTGCGCAGTAATGGCCCTGCTCATTGCTCCTGCCGCACAATGGCTGGTCGAGGCAAAGGCACCGGGCCAACGCCGGTTCGACGGAACATTGAGCCCAGGCACCCATCAGATAGACCTGCGACTGCCCGCAGGCGTTCCGCTGACGGCGGTTCTCACCTCTGCCGGACAGGAGGTGAGTGCCGGAGAAACCATTGCCCTTCTCGACTTGCCGAAAATCACCGCCCGGGCGGATATGCTGCGCCGTCACATCAGGGTGAATGCGGCGCTTCGCGCCTGTCTCATGGATGCGGGCCATGCAGACGTTCTGCTGCAACAGATCCGGGAAGAACAAAGTGCACCCACCGCCGAGGCCGCAAGCCCCTTGCCTGAAAGCGGGGCGCGTCACGCCATCGGTTCCGATCTCCCGCTCAACCAGCAAGAGCTGTCATTGCAACTCCAGCGCACTGCTGAGACCTGCAAGAACACGCATAACGAAGCCGCGCTCCATCAACGCAAACTGTTGAATGCGCTTGAAGATTTGCGGGCCAAATCGCGTCGTCTTGCGCTGCGCGCGGCCACTCCGCCAACCGCGGACGAGGATGTGCGCAGTCAGAGGCTCCGGTTGATTTCGCTCGCGCTGGATCGGGAGCAGACCAGCAAATCCATCGCCCAAATGGAACTGCAGCTGAGCGCATTGGCGACAGAACAGACGCGCGCCAACCTGCGGCGTGTCCAGCAACTGGAACAGGATGCACAGCGCCAGATTGGTGAGCTGGAAATCCTGATGTCCTATGCCGCGACGCCCCGGCTTTATGCGCCGCAATCGGGGACCATCCTGCGCACCCGTCCCCTGCCTGAAAGCGGCACCTTTCAGCAGGATGTCGTCTTTGCGACCTTGCAGCTAGGCGCCAGCGATCTGCATCGCGCGGTGTTTACCGCGTCAGAGGATGCCCTGCCCTATTTGAAACCCGGCGATCCCATCACCATCACGCTGAGCGGGATTGGCCTGCACTCACAATTGCTGGACGGTGAAATTCGCACGCTGCGCCCCTTTGCCGACACCGGAAACGGGACACCCGCCCAGCATCTTGTCGATGTCAGCCTCAGCGCTGAAAGCGAGGCTTTTCTCGCCTCCAAAAGCGCAGAAACAGCCTATGCCGGGGCGACAAGCAGTGCCCACATCACCGTCACCCTGCCAGAACGCCCCTTGGTTCAGGCGTTGTGGCGCAGTCTTGAACAGGTCAGCCAAACGGCCGGGATCTGGTGACAGGCCAGAACCTATGCACCTGCCAGCTGATCCCCTGGGATCACGAGAGTGCGGTGGGTGAGCGGGGAGTTGGAAACACAGCAGGACCGGGACGAGGATCGAGCGCGCCTGCAGGTCCCGGCGCTCAGGACTTCGACGGCGCCATGCCCGGCGGAAAAGAGACCTGTACCGTCAGCCCGACACCACCGGGGCCGAACATAAGCTGCAGATCGGCCTCATGCAGATCGGCAATCGCCTTGACCATAGCCAACCCCAGGCCCGCGCCTGCAGTGGTTCGGCTGCGGTCCAACCGATAAAGCGGATCCAGAACACGGTCGCGCTCGTCCTCGGGGATACCGGGGCCCGTGTCCGACAGGCTGAGGACGTTGCCGACCACTTTCAGCGTGATCACGGCGCCCTCTCCCGCATGGCGGATGGCGTTTTCGATGAGATTGGCAAGCAGCTGCATCACCAGACTCTGATCGCCTTGGATCGATGCATCCTCTTCCACCCTAAGCGAGAGATCCTGCCCCGCGTCCTGCGCCACCGCCTCGTAGATGTCATGGGCCTGCACCGCGACCGCCGCGAGAGAGAAGGTGCGAAAGCCATCACGCCGATCATGCCCCTTGAGGCGCGCAATACGCTGAATAGCGGCAAAGATCGCAATGATATTGTCCATCTGCTCGATTGCGGCGGCACTATGGGCCTGCGGATCTTCGGCCTGTTCGCTTTCTTCAAGATGCAGGCGCAGCCGTGTCAGAGGCGTGCGCAGGTCATGCGCGATATTGGCCGAAAAATCAGACATCTGCCGGATCGATGCCGCCAGCTTTTCAGTCGCGCCATCGATGCGGACTGTCAGTTCGTCGATATCATCCCGCACCCGTGCCGGTGCCAACCGTACGGACAGATCACCATCGGCAATCCGGTCGAACCCGGCACCGATGTGGTTGAGCCGACGCTGCGCGCGCAGCCCGAAAATCAACCCGACCACGATTGCCGGAAGGGACAGCAGGATCACAAAGAACAAGATGACCGTGGTAAGGTCAGAGCCAAACGCAGAGATCCCAGGCGCATAGACGATCAGCACGCCGTCCAGGACAGGCCCCGCATAAATGCGCCAGCCCAAATCGGCCTCGGCTTCGAATTCGACATCAAAGAGCTCCTGCTGCGGCGCGATCGGCTGGCCGTCGCTGTCGCTGTCGTCCTCGTCCAGCAGCTCAAAAATCCGCTCCAGCGCCTCGTAGGCTTCTGGCTCGAACAGCGCCTCGCCCTCAAGAATATCGAAACCGCGCAGGTCAAACGCCTCTGGCTGCACTGGTCCCAGAACCGTACCGTCCGCCAGCAAAACCGCATAGCCGATGCCGCGATCCGAAAACACATGCGCGGTGTCGATCTCTCGTGGAAAGGCGCCATCGCGGCGAAACCCTGCGCTGATCTGCTGGAACTCTTCCCGCAGATCCGCCTCAGTTTCTGCGCGGAACTCCTCGGTTACGATGTCATCAAGAACCAGCCCGCCAATGCTCAGCAGGACAAGGAATGCCAGCGACAGCGCCATGGCCTGCCGCAGCGCGCTCATGCGGATCAGCCGTTTAATCAATGAACATATACCCCGAGCCCCGGATGGTGCGGATGTACTCTGCATCAAAGGGTTTTTCGATCTTGTTGCGCAGGCGGCTCATGTGCGTTTCGACCACGCTGGTCGAAGGTTCGAAATTGATGTCCCAGACGCGCTCCAGCAGCATTGCGCGGGTTTGGATACGTCCTTTTGAGCGCATCAAGACCTCTAGCAGGCGAAACTCCTTGGGGTTCAGGGGAACAGCCGTTCCGTGGCAGGTGCAGGTCTGGCTGAGCAGATCCAGCTCCAGCCCGCGATGGGACAGTTTGGTTGCAGGCGCGTCCCCTTCGCCGCGCCCGCGGCGGGACAGGGCCGTGATCCGCGCCAGCAGCTCGCTCATGGCGAAGGGTTTGCTCAGGTAGTCATCTGCGCCAGCCTCCAGCCCCTCAACCCGGTCTTCCACGGCGCCAAGGGCAGTCAGCAGGATCATGGGGGTGTTGATGCGGGCGCCGCGCAGAGTGCGCAGCGCCGACAGTCCATCCAGATCCGGCACCATGCGGTCAAAAACCAACACGTCATAGTCGCGCGTGCTGGCCGCAATCAGCGCCTCGCGTCCGTTTTCGATCCAGTCGACAACATGACCTGCCGCGCCCAGGCCCTTGGAGGTCCAGGCACCGATGTCGGCATCATCTTCCAGCAAAAGGATCCTCATCAGACGCTCCTGATCGTTTCAGTCTCAGGCCAGCACCTTATGGCCCCGCCCCTGCATGCAGCGAATGAGGATTTCGCGGCGCGCTTCATCAGCTTCGCTTGCGCCTTCCAGCGCACCGATGCCGCTGCCGATAACGGCGCCGACCAATGCATCATCTACGCGATCCCCATCCTTGCTGTCCGCAACACCAATGATGCCACCGATGACAGCCCCTTGAACAGCGCCAGATTGCACAGTTTTTTCAGTGTGTTGTTCTGCCAACGCCCGGCAGGCTCCAAGATCTGCCTGAAACCCGATCTGCTGTGGGCCATCTGTCAGCAGGGGCTCGTCAAAACTGTTGCTGCACGCACCAAGGGCCACAGCGGCAAGGCAACCAAGAATTACTTTTGTCATGAATGATCTCCTGAGTGTCGCCGCGTTGCGTTTGTCCTGTGGCGACATGAGTTTGGGTGATATTTGGAAAGGGGTCAGGCCGGGGCATATGCCCCGACCGTTGTGACAAGGGATAAGGGGATCAGCCTTTGTGATCGTCATCCTCGTCGTCGTCGTCGCAATCGCAGTCGTCCTCGTCCAGCTCATCAACCAGGCTTGCGAACTCCAAGGCGTCTTCGAATTCCTCGTCGAGCAGCTGCTGCATCATCTCTGGCGTTGCGGCCGTCTGGGTTGCGGTGTTCAGGATCGTGCCGTCCATTGCAGAAACGGTGAGTTCGCTGATGCTGGTCGGGCTTGCGACGACCGCAACAAAGACCGGCAGATCATTGAAATCATCAAGGCTGATCTCGACCAGGCGGCCCTCGGCATTTTCCAGAGCGGTGCGCATGACCTGATCGAAGGTGACAGGCACGGCCAACATGTCGGCATAGGTCAATTCAACTTTTTCTGCTTCGACTGCAGGCACCACAGGCGCGTTCTGGGCCTGCAGGCTTTGCGCGGCAAAGCCGCCTGCGATCAGGGTGGCGGTCATTACGATGCCGGTCATTGTCTTGGTAATCATGGCTTATTCCTCTCATCCGTTGCGCCAGGGCGGTGGACGCCGTGTCTGGCTGATGAGACGAATATGCGGGGCCAGTCTTACAAGGTCTCCGCCTGGACCTTACAATTCTGTAAGGAAGATATTTTTTGGGCCACGGCAGGTTTTGCCGTGGCCCATTGTCTGTGTCCTCCGGTGGACAGCCGCGCTAGGCGAGGCTGGGAAGCCAAAGCACAATGGAGGGGAAAGCGACCAGCAGCGCGATGGTGATGCCGTCTGCGATGAAAAACGGTGTGACGCCTTTGAACACGTCCTGCACGGTCAGATCGTCCCGCACCCCCGCAACAACAAAACAGTTGAGTCCAATGGGCGGTGTGATGAGACAGAACTCAGCCATTTTTACAACCAGAATGCCAAACCAGATCGCACACATCGGACCGGACATCCCAAAGGTGCTGTCAGCCGCTGAGACATATTCGCCGCCATTAAGCGCCATGACCGCTGGGTAAACGACGGGCAGCGTCAGCAGCAACATACCGATGGCATCCATGAACATGCCCAGCACCGCATAGGCCAGCAGGATGCAGATCAAGATAAGCATCGGCGAGAGAGTCAGCGAGGTGATCCAGTCGGAGAAGGCTGCCGGCAGTTCGGCAAAGCCCAGAAAGCGCACGTAGATCAGCACGCCCCAGATGATGGTAAAGATCATCACCGACAGCTTTGCCGTTTCCAGCAGCGCATCCTTCAGTTCGGCCCACCGCATGCCGCGATACAGCGCCATCAAAAAGACCACAAAGGCGCCGATTGCGCCCCCCTCGGTCGGCGTGCCCCAGGCGTCTCCGCCGAAGGGGTTGTAGACAAACAGAATAATCGTCGCGACCACAAACAGGATCGGCAGCGCCGGGGGCAAGGAGACAAAGCGCTCGCGCCAGGTAAAACCGGTGACCGCAGGCCCAAAGCCCTTGATCGTCATGGCCATGCCAATGATCAAAAGCCCGTAAATCAACGCCGAAAACGCACCAGGAATAAAGCCTGCCAGCAGCAGTTTGCCCACATCCTGTTCAACGATGATGGCATAGATCACCAAAATGGCAGAGGGCGGGATGAGCGAGGCCAGCGTGCCCCCCGCAGCCACGACCCCAGCTGCAAAGCGTTTGTCATAGCCGATTTTCAGCATCTCGGGGATGGCGATACGGGCAAACACGGCCGAAGTCGCAACCGATGCCCCGGACACGGCGGCAAACCCTGCCGTGGCAAAAACGGTCGATACCGCCAACCCGCCCGGCACCCAGGCAAGCCAACGCTTGGCTGCCTCGAACAGCGCCTTGGTAAGCCCGGCATAGTAAGCCAGATAGCCAATCAGGATGAAGGTCGGAATGAGGCTCAGCGCCTGGCTGGACACCTTGGAATGGGGCACCTGCCCTGCCGTTTTGACCGCAATGGTCAGCGCCTTGGTAAAGCGTGCCGGATCATAGCCGAATTTTGCCCAGAAGATCCAAACAAGGCCAATCAGCCCTGCAAGACCCGCCGCAAAGGCCACCCGCATTCCCAGAACAACCGTGACCAGAAGAAAACCGCTGACCCAGAGGCCAATCTCGATCGGTTCCATTGTCTGTCCTCCGCCTTAAGTGTCGTTGCCGGAGGCGGAGACGCCACCGAGATGTTCAGCTTCGGCCGCCGCCTGCTCTGCAGCGCTAAGCACAAGCGGCACAGCAACCGGCTGTTCCAGCCCCAGCACAAAGGCGCGACCATATCCCCAGACCTGCAGCAAAAGGCGCAGGACCAGAACCGCAAAGGCCACTGGCGCCAACAGCTTGGCAGGCCAGATCGGCAAGCCGATATCAATGGAACTGTCGCGGCTCCACAGAGGGGCGGCAAAATCAAAAGAGCGCAGAAAATGAGACCAACTGCCCCACAGCAACGCCAGCACAAGCGCAAGGATCAGAACCACTGAGAACAGCTCAAACAGCCAAAGCGCGCGACCGCGCAGCGCCGAGATCACCAAATCCATCCGGATATGACTGCCATCGCGCTGTACAAAGGAAATCCCCATGAAAGCGATCAGCGGCATAACCTGTTCGATCCAATCGACATAGCCCGGCAAAGGCGCGTTAAAGGCGTTGCGCCCGCCGACTGATACCACTGCCAGCAGCATCAACGAAAACACCGCCAAACCACTGACCAACGCCAAGGCGCGTTCGACTGTCAGCAATTTCCGGTCTATCCGGCTGATCAGGCTGCCATCTTCCAGCACTGCTGCACTGCTTGCCATGCTCTGCCCCCCTTACTTATTTGCATTGATGCAAAAAGGGCCGGAACGATATGCCCGGCCCTTTCTGTGGTCTGCGTCAGATCAGCTGCCCGCGCGCACGTCGGCGAGGGTTTTCTGAACCAGATCATAAAGCTCCTGCGCTGGCAGGCCCTGTGCGGTCATGTCCGCGATCCACTGCTCGCGGATCGGATCCGCTGCAACCTTGCGGAACTCGGCCAGCTGGTCGTCAGAGATTTCGACCTTCTGCACGCCTTTTTCTTCCAGCACGCTGTCCCATTTCGTCAGCAGTTCGCCGTAGTTTGCCAGGTAATGTGCGATGGCTTCGTCAATGGAACTGTCAAGCGCTGCGCGTTCCTCATCGCTGAGGGCATCATAGGCGTCGGTGTTGACGACAACCGGACAGTTCACCGTGCCGGGGTTGAGGTTGGCTGTCCACCAGTCAGCTTTGTTGATGGTGCCAAAGCTGAGATGCGCGTGCTGGGCAAAGGCAACGGTGTCGACAACACCGGATTCCATCGCGTTATAGGCCTCTGTTGCGGTCACGGATGTGGGCACGGCTCCAACGGCAGAGAAAGCCTTGCCGATGCCACCGGTCGCACGCACCCGCATGTCCTTGAACTCTGCCAGTTCGTCCCGCGGCTCGCCTGTGCCCACGATGTTGTACTGAGGCATCGGCGACGTCATCAGCAGCTTGGCGTTCCAGCGCGCCAGATCCTTCTGGACGGCAGGGTGGGCATAGACCGCATGGCTGACTGCCACTTCCTCTTCGAGATTGGCAACCCCAAGGAACGGCAGTTCCAGAACGGTGATGGACGGGTTCTTGTCACGATGGTAGCCCGCGCAGAACTGTGCCATCTCAAAGGCGCCGATGGAAATGCCGTCCAGGTTTTCCTTGTTCTTGGACAGACCGCCGTAGCTGATGTTCATGGTGAACGCGCCATCGGTTTTTTCTGACACCAGCTCTGCCAGCTTTTCCACATGCTCCGTAAAGGCGCGGCGCTTGCCCCAGACAGAAACATTCCATTCGGTCGCAGCAGCGCTGCCTGCAATCGACAAGCCAGCGATCGCCGCGGTTGCGGCGGTGAGATAAGTCTTCATGGTATCCTCCCAATTTGTGCCCTTCGCCGACGATCCTGCCCTACCCCAACAGGGTCTGACAGGCCGCAAGGCGGGCATCTTCGTTGAAGCTAGCGCCAAGGGCGCCACCTGCCAACCCCAAGGCGTACCGGGGAGTCGGACAGCCTGTCGCGCCCGCGCACAGAAGCGGACAATTCGGTCGCACTGCGCACATTTTAAGCCATCCAGACGGCCCTCACCTGCGCGTTGCTCTTCCTGAACTTGCGGGCCCGGTTGGGGCAACCCGGGGCGACTTTGGTCGCAGAGAGGCACAAGATGCCGCAGGCGATGACGCCAGTCCGCCCACCTTGATAGCGCCACCTTTACGATGCACTCGCGCCACGACGGTTGCCTGTCGCCCGATACGTTTACATGCAGACTATTGTAAAACATACATATTTACGGGTGCCGGGACGTTTTGTTTACGGATTGCGGCGGAAATCGGAAATAGGTTTACAGGTAAATCCTTATTCCTTAGTCACTTATTTCCTTATTTTCAGCCTCGGGTATTATCGCATCCGAGGATGGAAAAGATTTGACACCCACAGCCTGTCGCTGTGGTGTGCAGGTCAAAGAAGACTTTTAGGGAGGGAACCAGCATGACCCAAGAGAGGGACAGCACCACCTATGCGCCGTCGGCAGAGACCGTCGCCCGCGCGCATGTGACAGCCGCACAATATGACGAGATGTATGCCGCCTCCATGCAGGATCCCGAAGGATTCTGGGCCAAACAGGCAGAGCGGATCGACTGGATCAAGCCGTTTTCCCAAGTGAAAGACGTCAACTATGATTTTGGCAATGTCTCGATCAAATGGTTCGCTGACGGCTCCTTGAATGTTGCGGCCAACTGTATCGACCGCCACCTGGCAACCCGTGGCGATCAGACCGCCATCATCTGGGAGCCGGACGATCCACAGGATGCCGCGCAGCACATCACCTACTCGGAACTGCATGGCAGCGTCTGCCGCATGGCAAATGTTCTGCAGTCGATGGGTGTGGGCAAAGGCGACCGTGTCGTCATCTACCTGCCTATGATCCCGGAAGCCGCCTATGCCATGCTGGCCTGTGCCCGCATCGGTGCGATCCATTCGATCGTGTTTGCAGGCTTCTCCCCCGACGCATTGGCGGCGCGGATCAATGGCTGTGATGCCAAGGTCATCATCACCGCGGACGAGGCCCCCCGTGGTGGCCGCAAAACACCGCTGAAGTCCAACGCAGACGCCGCTCTTCTGCATACCAAAGACACGGTGAAGTGCCTCGTGGTAAAGCGCACAGGCGGACAGACCACTTGGATCGACGGGCGTGACCACGACTATAACGCGCTGGCGGCCGAGGCATCAGACAGCTTTGAGCCTGCGGAAATGAACGCAGAAGATCCACTGTTCATCCTTTATACCTCCGGCTCTACCGGCCAGCCCAAAGGGGTTGTGCATACAACCGGCGGCTATCTGACCTATGCGGCGATGACGCATGAGATCACGTTTGATTACCACGATGGCGATATCTACTGGTGTACGGCCGATGTGGGCTGGGTCACGGGCCACAGCTATATCGTTTATGGCCCGCTGGCCAATGGTGCCACCACCCTGATGTTTGAAGGCGTGCCGACCTACCCCGATGCAGGCCGTTTCTGGGAGGTCTGCGCCAAGCATAAGGTGAACCAGTTCTACACCGCCCCCACCGCAATCCGCGCCTTGATGGGTCAGGGTCCGGAATGGGTGGAAAAGCACGACCTGAGCGATCTGCGCACCCTCGGAACTGTGGGCGAGCCGATCAACCCAGAGGCCTGGAACTGGTACAACGACGTTGTCGGCAAGGGCAAATGCCCGATCGTCGACACCTGGTGGCAGACTGAAACTGGCGGTCATCTGATGACCCCGCTGCCCGGTGCCCATGCAACCAAACCAGGGGCTGCGATGAAACCGTTCTTTGGTATTGCGCCGGTGGTTCTGGATCCGCAGACCGGTGTGGAAATCGAAGGCAACGGGGTTGAGGGCGTCCTGTGCATCAAGGACAGCTGGCCCGGCCAGATGCGCACCGTTTGGGGCGACCATGAGCGTTTCGAGAAGACCTATTTCTCTGACTACAAGGGCTATTACTTCACCGGTGACGGCTGCCGCCGCGATGAGGATGGTGATTATTGGATCACCGGCCGTGTTGATGACGTGATCAACGTCTCTGGTCACCGCATGGGCACAGCCGAGGTCGAAAGCGCACTGGTAGCCCATGCCGCCGTGGCCGAGGCCGCGGTTGTCGGCTACCCGCACGAAATCAAGGGACAGGGCATCTATTGCTACGTGACCCTGATGAACGACCGCGAGCCCTCGGACGAGTTGATGAAGGAGCTGCGCACGTGGGTGCGCACCGAAATCGGCCCGATTGCCTCCCCGGACGTCATTCAGTGGGCACCGGGCCTGCCGAAAACCCGGTCCGGCAAGATCATGCGCCGCATCCTGCGCAAGATCGCCGAGAACGATTTCGGCTCTCTTGGCGACACCTCCACCCTGGCGGATCCGTCGGTTGTGGACGACCTGATCGAAAACCGGGCCAACAAGGGATGAGCACCGAAATGGACACCACAGTTCTCACCCGCCCTGCCGTATTGATCCTGCTGGGCCCTCCGGGGGCCGGCAAGGGCACGCAGGCCCGCAAACTCGAGAGCCATTTTGGCTTTGTTCAACT
>Ga0098068_1000638_pt1 | contig 13543 bp, 10 predicted proteins | sample 26BtaG_FD_75059 | JGI IMG/M metagenome (GOLD analysis project Ga0098068, IMG submission 75059) | Marine viral communities from Cariaco Basin, Caribbean Sea - 26B_WHOI_OMZ_CsCl | ecosystem: Environmental > Aquatic > Marine > Oceanic | place: Caribbean Sea: Cariaco Basin | collected 2014-11-09 | reverse complement strand
GAATCTCTGGGTTCAGGGTGGGATACGTGAGCGGGTGTTTTTTGCCCAAGATCCGCGCCGGTCGCCCACGCTGAACAAGGTGCCATTGATCAAGTGGAACCGGCGGTTTGCCTACACCAACTCTACCCATGCGGCGCTGCCACGACGCCTGAACAGCCTGTATGACGGGCCGGGTGGGGCAATGGCATCCGGGGCTCTTCTGCACACAAAATTCCTGCCCGAAGTGGTGCATAAATCCCGGATTGAAAAACAGCGCCGCGAGCATTTTCACCAGCCTGAGCTGTTTGACGAATATTATGACAAGATCGTCACCTCTCCGGTTCTCTGGCACGAAGGGGCGGTTCGCTATGACGGACCGGAGGAGCTGGAGCGTTTGGGCCTGATACGGTCACCTGAGTGGATATAAAAAGGAGCGCCTGATCAGGCGCTCCTTTGGTTCGAATTCATTGTGTTACGAACGTTCAGCGTTCTGTTCATCCCGGCGTTGACGCACCATTTGGCGCTTTGTCACCAAAGAGGCTGTCACGACCCCAACAGTCACGATCCCGATCATAATTGTTGAGAGTGCGTTGATCTCGGGGCTGACGCCCAGACGCACTGCCGAAAAGATCTTGATCGGGAGAGTGGTCGCCGATGGGCCAGCGGTAAACGATGCAATCACGAGATCGTCCAAGGACAGGGTAAAGGCCAAAAGCCAGCCCGATATTACTGCCGGGGCAATGATTGGGAGGGTCACAAGGCGAAACGCTTCTGCCTGCGAACAGCCAAGATCAAGCGCGGCCTCCTCCAGGGAGCGGTCAAATGTAATCAGTCGGGAGGAAACAACCACGGAGACGTAACACATCGCGAATGTGGTATGCGCTAGCACAATGGTCATCACGCCCCGATCCAGACCGATGCCGATGAACAACAAGAGCAGCGACAGGCCGGTGATCACCTCGGGCATCACCAGCGGTGCGTAGATCATGCCGGAAAACAGGGTGCGGCCCAGGAAACGGCCGCCGCGAACCAAGACATAGGCCGCCATGGTGCCAAGGACGGTGGCGAGGGTAGAGGATAGCACCGCCACCTTCAGTGTGACCCATGCAGCCTGCAAAAAGGACTCGTTCTGAAGCAGCTCGCCATACCATTTGGCAGAGAAGCCACCCCAGACCGTGACCAACTTGCTTTCGTTGAAGCTGAAGATGATCAGGATCACCATCGGGATATAGAGGAACGCAAAGCCCAGCGTCAGTGATACGGTGTTGAACCAGCTCAATCTGTTCATTGTTCCGCCTCCTGCTGCTTTTGCTGGTTCCGCTGGAATAGAACGATGGGGACGATCAACAGCAGCAGCAGGACCACCGCCACCGCAGAGGCCACCGGCCAGTCACGGTTGGAGAAGAACTCTTCCCACAGCACTTTGCCGATCATCAGCGTGTCAGAGCCGCCAAGCAGTGAAGGAATGACAAATTCGCCCAATGTCGGAATGAAGACGAGGAAACACCCTGCGATGATCCCCGCGCGCGACAGCGGGATGGTTACCAGCCAAAAGGCTTGCAGCCGCGAACATCCCAGATCTTCTGCCGCTTCGATCAGCGAGCCATCCAACCGTTCCAGCGCGGAATAGATCGGCAGGATCATAAATGGCAAATAGGTGTAGACGATGCCGATATAGACTGCCGTATTCGTATTCAGAATGGTCAGTGGGCTGTCGATCAGGCCGGTCCAGATCAGGAACTGGTTCAGCAGCCCCTCGTTCGACAGGATACCCATCCAGGCGTAGACGCGGATCAGGAAGGATGTCCAAAACGGCAGGATCACCAGCATCATTAGCGTTGGGCGCCATTCCTCAGGCGCACGCACCATGCCGTAGGCCATCGGATAGCCAACCAAGAGCGTCAGGAACGTGGAAATGACGGCGATCCGCAGAGAGCTGAGATAGGCTTTCCAGTATAGATCATCCTCTGTCAGCCAGACGAAGTTCTCAAAGTCGAGCTCTGCCAGAAATGCGCCGATCCCTTCGACCCAGTCAAACTGAGGAAAGTAGGGAGGACGGGCAATCGCCGCGTCCGACAACGCGATTTTGAACACGATGGCAAATGGCACCAAAAACAGCGCCAGCAGCCAAAGATAGGGAATTGCGATAAGGACGAAGCGGCGCATCATTCAGCCAGCAGAACACCGGCGGTGGCTGTCCAGGACAGCCAGACCGGGTCTTCCCAGTTAAAGGCGCGGCGTGCGATACGACGGGTGTTTGCGGTCTGCGCTTTGATCACCGCACCGGTAGGCAACTCTACGTGGTAGGTAGAAATGTTGCCCAGATACGCGATGTCCAGAACGCGCCCCTGCACCGCATTGTCGGCATCTGCGGGTTTGTCTGCGCTGATGGTGACTTTCTCCGGGCGGATTGCCAGATGACAGGTCTGTCCGTCAGAAAAGCTGTTCTGGCTTTTGACATTCAGCGGCTCGGCGCCCTCTTTCCAGGCGATGTCATATTGATCGGGGCCGGTCGGTTTAGCCGTACCTTCTATGATGTTCACGTCACCGATGAAATCCGCCACATATACAGAGTTCGGGTTTTCATAGATCCGATCCGGGGTCGCGACCTGGACCAGTTTGCCGTTGTCCATCACCGCAACACGCGAGGCGACGGTCATCGCCTCTTCCTGGTCGTGGGTTACGATCACAAAGGTCGTTCCGGTCTTTTCTTGGATGTCCATCAGCTCAAACTGGGTATCCTGACGCAGCTTCTTGTCGAGCGCGCCAAGGGGTTCATCCAGAAGCAGGAGTTTTGGTGCTTTTGCCAGTGATCTGGCAAGTGCGACACGCTGGCGTTGCCCACCTGAAATCTGGTGCGGTTTGCGGCGGGCGAATTTCTCAAGCCGTGTCAGGCGCAGCATTTCCTGCACCCGTTCTTCGATGTCATGTTTCGGTTTGTTTTCCCGCTTGAGACCAAAGGCAATATTGTCCCAGATGCTAAGGTGGGGAAACAGCGCGTAGGACTGGAACATCATGTTGACCAGCCGCTTGTTCGGCGGGACGGGGGCGATGTCCTGACCTGAGAGATAGATCTTTCCGTCGGTTGGGGTTTCGAACCCCGCCAACATCCGCATCATGGTGGTTTTGCCACAGCCAGACGGGCCCAGAAGCGCAAAGAACTCCCGTTCGTAAATGCCGAGAGTGAGATCATCAATCGCGGTGAATTCACCAAAGCGCTTGGTCACATTCTGGAATTGGATCAGAGGCTTGGCCTCTGGATCGTTCCAGGGTTCGAATACGGGAATGGTCAAGATTGGCCCCCACGTCTGGTCTTGTGGTTGGGAGGAAACGGGCACAGTGCGTCAGCCGGGTGCCGCGCTCCCGCAAAGCGAAGGATGGGGCAGTCCGCAAGACCGCCCCAAACTATCTGCTGATCCGGATCAGGTGCCGGATTTCACCTTGGTCCACATCCGGGTTGCCTTGCGCTGTACCTTCGGCGGGTAGGCTTCCTTGATGTAGAGGTTCTGCAGGGTCTCTTCGTTCGGGTAGATCGCCGGATCGCCGATCACATCCTCTTCGAGGAACTCCTGGCTCGCCTTGTTTCCGTTGGCGTAATAGACGTAGTTCGATGCCGCCGCCATGTTCTGCGCTTCCATGATGAAGTTCAGGAACTTATGAGCCGCTTCAGGGTTCGGGGCGTCCACAGGGATCGCCATCTGGTCAAACCACATCAACGCGCCTTCCTTTGGGGCGTTGTAGACGATTTCAACGCCATTGTCGGCTTCGGCGGCGCGGTCACGGGCCTGCAGGATGTCGCCGGACCAGCCAAAGGCCACACAGATGTCGCCGTTTGCCAATGCGTTGATGTACTCGGACGAGTGGAATTTCTTCACGTGCGGGCGCACGGCGGTCAGCACTGGCTCGGCCTTTGCCACCACGTCTGCGTCCATGCTGTTGGGGTCTTCGCCGATGTATTTCAGCGCCGCCGGAATCATCTCATCCGGGGCGTCCAGGAAATAGACGCCACATTCTGCCAACTTGGCCATGTTGTCCGGGTTGAACACCAGATCAAGAGAGTCGATCGGGGCGTCGTCCCCCAACACTTCCTTGACCTTGGCGAGGTTGGCGCCGATGCCCGTGGTGCCCCACATGTAGTTGATGGAATAGACGTTGTCCGGGTCATAGCGGGCGGTGCGGTCTTCGATCACGTCCCACATGTTGGCTGCGTTGCTCAGCTTGGATTTGTCCAGCGGCTGGAATGCGCCTGCCTGGATCTGGCGGGCCAGGAAAGACCCGGTCGGTACAACGACGTCATAGCCGGAGCCACCAGCCAGCATTTTCGTTTCCAACAGCTCGTTGCTGTCGAACACGTCATAGATCAGGTCGATGCCGGTTTCTTCTTCGAACTTGGTCAGCAGGTCTTCGTCGATGTAGTCGGACCAGTTGTAAACGCGGACCTCTTCTGCGACGGCGGCCGCACTGCTGAGCGCCACGATGGCGGTCAATGTCATCGTCTTCAGTGTCATAAATGTCTCCCTGTGCGTGCCGGTTTCCGTGCCCGGCTGATAAGGATTTGATCAAGTTTTGCCTCATTCGGCAATACTGTTTATGTTTTCACCTAGGGAAACTTGGTGCAAGCTGCCCAAAATTTAGGAGGATTTCCGAAGGTGAACCCGACCCAGACAGACGCATCCAGCGACGCTCAGCCCGGTGCGAAATTGCCGGCGCATGAAACCGTCTACCAGACCTTGCGCGGCCAAATTCTATTTGGCGAACTGGCGCCGGGTCAGGCCGTTACGATCCAGGGGCTGGTGGAGTCGCTGGGCGCGGGCATGACACCTGTCCGCGAGGCAATCCGCAGATTGATCTCTGATGGGGCATTGGTGTTCCAGGGAAATCGCCGCGTTTCGGTTCCGCTGTTGCGGGACAGCGATCTGGATGAGCTGATTTATGCAAGGAAAACAATAGAATGTCAGCTTGCCCGCCTTGCAACAAACAAGGTGAGCGATGAAGATATCGCTGAGTTGGAAGCCATTGACGCCGCGCTGGACAAGGCGATCTCTTCTGGTGACGTGGCAGGCTATCTGGTGCAGAACTATCGGTTCCACACCCGCCTCTATTCCCATGCTGATGCCCCTATCCTCAGCGACCTTGCTGATCGGCTATGGTTGCGGTTCGGTCCCTCCTTGCGCGTGGTGTGCGGACGCCTTGGCACACAGAGCTTCCCTGACCGCCACAAGGACATCATCGAAGCGCTGACTCGCAAGGATGCGGAATTGGCGGCGCTGGCGATGGAGCGAGACGTGGCGCAGGGCATGGAGCAGGTCAGTCAGGGGTTGGATCAGGGAAGCTGATTCGATTGACATGGTGAAATTTGATCATATTCTGGGCGCAATCTGTTTCTCAGGAGTCGTCACATGACTGCGATCACCAATCACCTGCCCACGGCAGAGCTTCAGGCCCTTGACGCGGCCCACCACATGCATCCGTTCACTGCCAATGGTGAACTGGCTGAAAAGGGCGCGCGCGTCATCACACGGGCCAGCGGCGTCACCCTTACTGACAGCGAGGGCCATGAAATTCTGGATGCGATGGCGGGCCTTTGGTGCGTCAACATCGGCTATGGTCGCGATGAGCTGGCAGATGTCGCCGCGCGCCAGATGCGGGAGCTGCCTTATTACAATACGTTCTTCCAGACGACCCACGCACCGGCCATCGCCTTGGCGGCAAAGATTGCCGAACTGGCGCCCGAAGGGTTGAACCATGTTTTCTTTGCGGGCTCCGGTTCGGAAGCGAATGATACCAACATTCGAATGGTTCGGCATTACTGGGCCTTGAAGGACAAGCCATCCAAATCGATTATCATCAGCCGCAAGAACGCCTATCACGGCTCGTCCGTCGGCAGCGGCAGCCTTGGTGGTATGAGTGCAATGCACGAACAGGGCGGAATGCCGATCCCGGATATCCACCACATCAATCAGCCAAACTGGTGGGCTGAAGCCGGTGATATGAGCCCGGAAGATTTTGGTTTGGCGCGTGCACAGGAGCTGGAGCAGGCAATTCTGGAGCTGGGCGAAGACCGTGTTGCGGCCTTTATCGCAGAGCCGGTCCAGGGGGCAGGGGGCGTTATTGTGCCGCCGACGACCTACTGGCCTGAGATCCAGCGTATCTGTGACAAGTATGAGATCCTCCTGATCGCGGACGAAGTGATCTGTGGGTTTGGCCGGACCGGCAACTGGTTCGGCAGCCAGACCATGGGGATCCGTCCGGATATCATGACCATCGCCAAGGGTCTGTCGTCGGGCTATGCCCCGATCGGTGGTTCTATTGTCAGCGACGAAGTTGCTGCGGTGATCGGCTCGGGTGAGTTCAACCACGGCTATACCTACTCCGGTCATCCGGTGGCCTCTGCCGTGGCGCTGGAAAACCTGCGTATTCTGGAGGAAGAGAATATCGTCGGTCACGTCCGTGATGTCGCCGCGCCCTATCTCAAGGAAAAATGGGAGGCGCTGACAGATCACCCCCTGGTTGGTGAAGCCAAGATTGTTGGAATGATGGGATCGATTGCCCTGACCCCCAACAAAGCCGCACGCGCGGCCTTTGCATCTGATGCAGGTACGGTCGGCTATATCTGCCGTGAGCGGTGCTTTGCGAACAACCTGGTCATGCGCCACGTCGGTGATCGGATGATCATCTCTCCTCCGCTGGTCATCACGCCTGAAGAGATCGACACTCTTATTGAGCGCGCCCGCAAGTCGCTTGATGAGTGTTATGAGATCCTCAAGGAAAAAGACATGCTGCAAAGCGCCTGATTCTCAGGATGCCAGTTTCCGTAAAACGCCAGCCTATCGGGCTGGCGTTTCTCGTTCGGCGGGGCTGTGGGATGCGGCGCCCCAGGAATGCAGTTGCAGCGTTTCCGATAACATTCGGCTGATTTCTTAAATGGCCATTTTAGATAAAAAATTGATCTGAAAAGTAGCGCAATTTAAGTCGCTTTCTTTCGGCCTCATGTCGCAATTTGGCCCGTTGGCGGGTTTTTCGGCCCTAAGGTAAATCCAACAAGGATCTGGACGATCCGGTTGCACATCACTTGTCGGGTGTGCTTACATCAAAGCAGAAGTGCAGAGCTAATCTGCCGAAGCAAACCAGGGAGCCTCCATTGGCTGATGCGTCAAATACGAACGCGTTCGTTGAGTTCGAACGCGTGCAGAAGAGCTACGATGGCGAGAATCTCGTTGTCAAAGATCTCAACCTCACCATGCCGAAAGGCGAATTTCTGACAATGTTGGGCCCGTCCGGTTCGGGTAAAACAACCTGCCTCATGATGCTGGCCGGTTTTGAGACAGCCACCCACGGTGACATCCGGCTTGATGGCGTCTCGATCAACAACATCCCTCCTCACAAGCGCGGCATCGGGATGGTTTTCCAGAATTACGCGCTGTTCCCCCACATGACCATTGCAGAGAACCTCAGCTTCCCGCTGGAAGTTCGCAACATGGGCAAATCCGAACGCGAGCAGAAAGTGAAGCGCGCGTTGGATATGGTAGAGATGGGTGCATTCGGTGGCCGTCGCCCTGCGCAATTGTCTGGTGGTCAGCAACAGCGTGTCGCCTTGGCGCGTGCTCTCGTGTTTGAACCGGAACTGGTTCTCATGGATGAACCTCTTGGCGCGCTGGACAAGCAGCTGCGTGAAAAGATGCAGTTTGAAATCACCCGCCTTGCGCACGATCTGGGGATCACCACGGTTTACGTGACCCACGACCAGACCGAAGCCCTGACGATGTCCGACCGTGTCGCGGTATTTGATGACGGCCGCATCCAACAGCTGGCGCCGCCAGATCAGCTCTATGAAGAGCCCGCAAACAGCTTTGTTGCGCAGTTCATCGGCGAGAACAACACGCTGGAAGGCACTGTCAAAGAGATCAACAATGGCATCGCATTGGTCCAGCTGGATGATGGCGAGCTGATCGACTGCAAGCCGATCAACGTTTCCAAACCCGGTGAGCGTACCCGTGTTTCGATCCGTCCAGAGCGTGTCGAATATAACAAAGAACGCATGCAGGAAGGCGCACATACGCTGAAAGCGGAAGTGCTGGAATTCATCTACATGGGTGACATCTTCCGCACCCGTCTGCGCGTGGCCGGCAATGATGAGTTCATCATCAAGACCCGGAACGCACCAGACCAGACCCGTCTGACACCCGGTCAGCAGATCGAGATCGGCTGGTTGCCTGAAGATTGCCGCGCGCTTGACGCCTGAGGCCTGCTCGGCTGACGCAACGCGCGACGAAACCCCCGGCGCAGAATGACCGGGGGACTACGATCCGAAGAATTACAAATTCAACAAGGAGTAGAGTGTCTATGAAACTCACCAAACTGACTGCTCTGGCAGCCACCACGGCTCTGTGTGCGCCGATGGCAATGGCCGCCGACATGGCAAACGAAATGACTATTGTTTCCTGGGGCGGTGCCTATCAGGAAAGCCAGCTCAAGGCCTATGTTGAGCCCTATCTGGAAATGCACCCCGATCTGAAAGTGATCTGGGACGAGAGCTCGGCTGAAGCGACCGCAAAAATGCGCGCGATGACCGAAGCAGGCAACGTAACCTGGGATCTGGTGGATGCCGTTGCGTCTGACGCAATGCGTATGTGCGATGAAGGTCTGATCGCTGAAATCGACCACGACGAAGTTCTGGCTGCTGCGCCTGATGGCACGTCGGCAAGCGACGACTTCGGCGACCTGCTGGTCAGCGACTGCTTCGTGCCGCAGATCGTTTACTCGACCACCTTTGGTTACCGCATGGATCTGGTTGGCGACACCCCGCCGTCCACAATCTGTGACGTGTTTGACACCGCGAAATATCCGGGCAAGCGCGCGCTGCAGAAGCGTCCGATCGACAACATGGAATGGGCTCTGTACTGCGACGGCGTCGCCAAGGACGAAATCTATGACGTTCTGGGCACCGACGAGGGCGTAGAGCGCGCACTGGCAAAGCTGGACACCATCAAGGATCAGGTTGTCTGGTGGACTGCTGGCGCAGAAACCCCGCAGTTGCTGGCTGACGGCGAAGTTGTGATGGGTTCGACCTTCAACGGTCGTCTGTTCTCTGCAATCGCAGAGCAGAACCAGCCGATCGACATGCTGTGGGACATGCAGTCCTTTGACCTGGACGGTTGGGTTGTTCCGGCTGACCTGCCTGAAGACCGCAAAGCGCGCGTCATGGACTTCCTGAAGTTCGCGACCGACACTCAGCGTCTGGCAGATCAGGCAAAGTTCATCTCCTACGGTCCGGCCCGTGCCTCTTCTGCGCCGCTGGTTGGCAAGCACGCCATCCTGGGCATCGACATGGCACCGCATATGCCGACCGACCCGGCCAACTCTGGCAACGTTCACGTCTATGACTACGAGTGGTGGGCGGACAACCGTGATGATCTGGATGCAAAATTCCAGGCATGGCTGGCCAAGTAATCCGTCCCTGATCTGACGGAACGATAAATGGGAGGGGGCCGACGGCCTGCGCCACGGCCCTCTCTCCACCAACAAAAAAGTATTCCGACGGGGGCTCCTACAATGAGCGATACCACCCACACCGGACCGGTCCTGGCCGCCGATGGCACACCGCTCAAGCGGAGCCTGGCCCGAGCTCTCCGGATGCAGAAGATCCGCGCCCTCATGCTGATCGCGCCACTTCTGCTCTTTGTTCTCCTGACATTCATTCTCCCGATTGCCGATATGCTGTTCCGCTCGGTCGAGAATAAGATTGTCTCCGATACACTGCCAGAAACCGTGGTTGCGGTGCAGGATTGGGATGCCGACAGCGGCGTTACCCCTCCCGCGCCTGTGTTCGAGGCGCTTGCCTATGACCTCGTCGTGGCGGCCGAACGCAAGGAACACACACGTGTCGGTTCGCGCCTGAACTATGAGAATCCGGGCATTTCGTCCTTGTTCCGCAAGGCCGGCCGCCGCGCCGACGACATCGGCAAGGTCTACATCAAACAGTTCGAAAAGCTGGATCCGGCCTGGAAAGAGCCCGCGACCTTTGTGTCGATCTTTGCTGATCCTGCGTGGGTGTCCTCTCGCAGCGATGATGCAGAGCCGCTTTTCGAGGTATCCGAAACCGCAGTGGCGGCGCTGCCCAAAGCAAGCACCGCCTACACCCGCTGGGCCCGGACCATTCAGCAAGAAGACAATGACAGCCCGACCAAGGAAGATCCCTGGGCGCCTGTCTATCTGGCGCTTCACAACGATCTTGCGGCCAACCCTCAGGCTCCTTCGGCCTTTGGTGGTGATGCCCAAGCCGCACTGCAGGCTGTGTCCACCGCGATTGCAGCGGGCGAGGTCGAAACGACCACGGCCTACGATGCCTTTGTCAAGATCGACGAGGATTGGGCCGATCCGGAAGTCTGGCGCACGCTCAAGACCTACTCGGGCGCTTACACGAACGGCTACTTCCTGAATGCGGCTGACTTCCAAAAAGGCGCTGATGGTGCTGAGCTGCGTCCGGAATCCGAACGGATCTATGGCACCCTGTTCTTGCGGACGCTGCTCATGTCGCTGGCCATCACGGTGAGCTGTATTGTGCTCGGCTATCCGGTGGCGTGGATTCTGGCGAACCTGCCGTCACGCACCGCCAACCTCTTGATGATCCTGGTTCTGCTGCCGTTCTGGACGTCGCTTTTGGTGCGGACATCCGCATGGAAAGTCATGCTGCAGCAGCAGGGCGTTATCAACGACACGCTGGTTTGGCTGGGTTTGGTTGCCGATGATGCGCGCCTTGTGATGATCAACAACCAGTTCGGCACCATCGTGGCGATGACCCACATCCTGCTGCCGTTCATGATCCTGCCGATGTATTCGGTGATGCAAACCATCAACCCATCCTATTTGCGTGCTGCCAAATCTCTTGGCGCCACCAACTGGACAGCCTTCTGGCGGGTTTACTTCCCGCAGTCGGTTCCCGGAATTGGTGCGGGTTCGATCCTCGTGTTCATTCTGGCGATTGGCTACTACATCACGCCGGAACTGGTGGGCGGCACCAAAGGTGTCTTCATTTCCAACCGGATCGCGTTCCACATCTCGCAGTCGCTCAACTGGGGTCTCGCTGCGGCACTTGGCAGTATCCTGCTGGTCGTCGTTCTCGCGCTCTACTGGGCCTATGACAAGATTGTCGGCATCGACAACGTGAAACTGGGATAAGACACATGGCTTTGACACCTGTTGAAAACCAAACCCCCGGTTTCGTGGCGCTTGTCACAGCCGCTGCCGGGGCCTTTTTCGGACTTTTCGTCGGTACGGCGCAGGGTTCGGGACTTCTGGGCATCGTGATTGGTGCCGTGCTCGTCGGCGGTCTGGGGTTTGCCCTCGCCGGGATGCGGGATCAGGAGCGGATGCTCCGCTGGGTTCTGACGGCAGCCTTTGCAGTTGCAGGCTTTGTGCTGGGCGGGCTGCCGGCCGCAATCATCGGGCTTTTGTTCGGTGCTTTTGTTGGCTGGTTCATCTTCTGGCTCTCGACATCGCGCTACCGCATGCACCTGGCGCCGTACCTCACACCGGGTCAGGTGCTGTGGCACTATGCGTTCCGTGTGATCTGTGGCGCAGTGTTCGTGTTCCTGATTACGCCGATCCTCGTGGTGATGCCGCTGTCCTTCAACGCGCAGGACTTCTTTACCTTCACCCCGGAGATGTTGCGGTTTGATCCCGAAGGCTACTCGCTGAAGCATTATCGCGACTTCTTCACCAACGACGACTGGCAGCAGGCGATGTGGAACTCCATCAAGATCGCGCCAATGGCGACGCTCTTGTCGGTGGGCTTTGGTACGTTGGCCGCGATCGGTCTCAGCCAGCCGCATGTTCCGTTTCGCCGGGCGATCATGGCGATCCTGATTTCGCCGATGATCGTGCCGCTGATTATCTCAGCCGCTGGCATGTACTTCTTCTACAGCCGTATTGGTCTGCAGGGGACATACATTGGCGTGGTTCTGGCGCATGCAGCCCTTGGTATCCCGTTCGTGATCATCACCGTGACAGCCACGCTGGTTGGTTTCGACCGGTCCCTGACACGAGCCGCTGCAAACATGGGAGCCGGTCCTGTGACCACGTTCTTCCGTGTGCAGATGCCGCTGATCCTGCCTGGGGTCATCTCTGGTGGTTTGTTTGCTTTCATCACCTCCTTTGACGAAGTTGTGGTTGTGCTCTTCGTCGGCTCGGCCGGTCAAAAGACGCTGCCCTGGCAGATGTTTACTGGCCTGCGTGAACAAATTTCGCCCACCATTCTGGCGGTCGCGACCATTCTTGTGGTGGTCTCCATCGGTCTGCTGACAGTGGTGGAAATGTTGCGCCGCAGATCAGAGCGTCTGCGCGGAATGAGCCCCAGCTAACCAGCGGATCACTCACAAAAAAGGCCCCGGTGAAAACCGGGGCCTTTTGCGTTTCAAGGGGTTGGATCAGAGACGTTCGATAGCAAGGGCAATGCCCTGACCGCCACCAATGCACATGGTGATCAGCCCTTTGGAACCGCCAATTCGCTCCAGCTCATACAGGGCCTTGAGCGTGATGATCGCACCGGTGGCACCGACAGGATGGCCAAGGGCGATCGCCCCGCCGTTCGGGTTCACCTTTGCAGGATCCAGCCCCAGTTCTTTGTTCACCGCAAGCGCCTGCGCCGCAAAGGCCTCGTTGGATTCGATCACATCGAAATCGGATACTGACAGGCCGGTTTTCTGCAGCAGGTTCTGGACGGCTGGCACCGGACCAATGCCCATCACCTCGGGGCGCACGCCGGCATGGGCATAACCGAGAACCCGTGCCTTGGGCTTTAGGCCGGCCTTTTCTGCAGCATTCGCTGTCGCGAGCACCAAAGCGGCAGCGCCATCATTGATGCCGCTGGCGTTGCCGGCTGTAACGCGGCCATCCTTTTGGAACACAGGTTTCAGCCCGCTGAGGGTGTCCAATGTGCTGGCCTTGGGATGTTCATCGACTTCAAACGCCACCATGTCGCGCTTTACCTTCACCTCGACCGGGGTGATCTGGCTGGCGAAATATCCGGCCTCGATCGCCGCGGCTGCGCGGGTCTGGCTGGCCAGTGCGAATTCATCCATCTGCGCGCGGGTGATGTCATGCTCATCTGCGACGTTTTCCGCCGTGACACCCATGTGCCCGGTTCCAAATGGGCAGTTCAGCGCACCTAGCATCATGTCGAGGGCCCGCGCATCGCCCATTTTCTGACCCCAGCGTGCGCTCGGCACGATAAAGGGGCTGCGCGACATGTTCTCGGCGCCACCCGTCAGGGCAAATTCTGCGTCGCCCAGCATGAGCGACTGGATGCCCGAGACAATCGCCTGTGCCCCGGACCCGCACAGCCGATTCACGTTCATCGCTGGCGTACCGTTGGGGATACCAGCCTGCATGGCCGCCACACGGCTCAGATACATGTCGCGGGGTTCCGTGTTGATCACATGGCCAAAGACTACATTGCCGATCTGCTCAGGCTTGACGCCAGACCGCTCCATTGCGGCCTGGGATGCCACGGTTGCCAAGTCCATTGGAGTGGTGCCTGCCAGCGATCCACCAAAGGTGCCGATGG
>Ga0098068_1000637_pt1 | contig 13578 bp, 21 predicted proteins | sample 26BtaG_FD_75059 | JGI IMG/M metagenome (GOLD analysis project Ga0098068, IMG submission 75059) | Marine viral communities from Cariaco Basin, Caribbean Sea - 26B_WHOI_OMZ_CsCl | ecosystem: Environmental > Aquatic > Marine > Oceanic | place: Caribbean Sea: Cariaco Basin | collected 2014-11-09 | reverse complement strand
TTTGCCTTGGGCTTCCTTCAGATTCCTCCTCGCGAGGGACACCCTTGCCGTCGGCTAGCACTTCCCCCTGCCGGGCGTGCAGGGGACTTTCACCCCCAAGTCATCCTGAGGCACCACCCTCAGGAATAGCGCCTGTTAAGGCGCTGCGCGCCATGCCTGGCGCACAACAAAAAAGCCGCTGAAATCAGCGGCTTAATCTATATTCTTGGCGGAGAGGGAGTCTGCCATACATCCTTTAATTTCAATCACATAAACATCAATAAAGACAAATACCAACATTAGAGCCAACATAGATGATGGTATTGGCTGATACCTAATAATATCAGATTCCACACAGGTTAAGCCCTGATCGTAAGGCAACGCCAAGGGGGTGATACTACGAAACTTTCGTAATACCCAGCATTGGGGGGGTGCGAGTATCTTTAAGCGACTCTGTTGTGAGTGTCTTTAAGTCACGCTCACACTACTGGAATATCGCCCGCGTGTGCCTGGGGCAATCAGCGCAAAATTGCGCCCGTTAGCGTTACCCAGTTATCGGGCATCGCCGGGGCGGTCAATTTGAACATGCAGGTCTTTGATTTTATTTAATTCTGTCTCTGAGACACCTTTTCCCTAAAGTTGGGGAAAAGACGGGTACTCCGGCATCAGGGGATTAGATCGAATAACCTCCTCACATCAAGACAGAGTGTCTTTAAGCGACTCTGTTAATGCCTGTGCAATCGGCTAGGTTCCAAGCCCATTAGCGTTACTCAATAAACGGGCATCGCCGGGAACGCCAATTTGGCCGTCTCGGTGCAATCGGTGCAATTTTCTTCGCATCGGTAAATGCGGGATTTTCACGCAATTAAGGAGGCTCCAAGCTGAGCCCACCTTTGGGCTGGTCGGTCAATTCGACTGGGTAGGGGTGTGCAAATTGCTCACGCCTAAAAGTGTCTCAGGCTCACATTTAAAAGGAGGGAATCCCCACCTTTAGGCTGCTCGCTTTTGAAACGCGGCCAAGAAAAACTATTGATAGACTTCAATTCCTGCACGTTTCCCGGTTTCAAACCGCAAAACCCCGCGCTTTTACTCAGACTGATCAAAAGCCGGAATCCCGGCCTTTAGGCTGGCTATAAGAGGAGCCCTTGAAACCAAGGGCTCAGCCCTATGCTTACGGGCATCAATAACCTTGAGTTCAAGGAGAGTACTACGAAACTTTCGTAATACTCGAGACCAGGGGCATTGCTCAGAATAATTCCCCCGATTGGGGGTATTTAATTGGGGGAAATCCCGCATTTAGAAACGTCCAACTCTGGACGCATCTAACTTGGCAGCATGACCACACAGGCTCTTTGAAAGATGGAACTCCCGCAGGCTTCCGCGCTTAAAACGCGGTTTTTCCAAGCTGATTTCAAAGTATCTATTACGTACAGTATATATAATTTGGGGCAGGCCACCTTCTCCTCAGGCTGAGTAAATACCAGGTTTTCTGGTAATTAAACTGCTCTGATTTCAAATGAAAAAGCCCTAGCGTTAGCCAGGGCTTGAAGTGCCTGCCACCGCAGGAGGGCAAGGCGTGCAGGCTGTCGGGGTTCATTGCGGGCACTCACCGACTAATCCCGGTGTAGGTTTTTCCGAAGTTGTCACGCGCGCGTAGCGACGTCAGAAAAACCTTCGTTACTGCGCCAAACGCCCTATCTGCTCCTGCGCATACTCGTTTACGTCAACACTTGGCGGGCACGGCTCAATAATCAGCGCATCGTCGTCAGGTTGGTTGGTTTCCGTTGCCAGAATCACCCGCTTACCTTCGGGATAAGCTAGCCAGTACATAGCGGTCAGTACGTTCTTGCTTTCGCTGGGGTCGCCGGGAAAAAATAGTTTCTTGCCCAGCATGTCCAGCGAAGTACCGAACGACTCTGAGTGATCATGGGGCGATACAAGGCGAATAATCTTCACCGCTTCACTGGCTGGCACCTTGGCCTCTTCCAGCGCCTCCAAGCGCTTTATTACGTCACGAGTAGGCATGCATTTCTCCTGTAATTCATCAGCGCTTCCAGTGATTCATCAGACACGCGCTTAAGCCATGCCGGGGTATCTTCACCGGGCAGCGGTTCCGGCGCTTCAATGCCGTTATTCGCCATCACTTCATGGATGCGTGCCGGGTCACTAGTGCCATGCTTGCCGCCTAGCCGCTCCAAGGCTTCAAGGCGTCGTTTCATTGCGGTATTCACCCCATGATCTCCTTGTAAACGCGCTCAGCTTCCTCTTTGCTGCACTCTGGCTGGTTGTACATGCAGCCCATTTGGCGCTCCATGTCGGCTGCCGATAGGCTGTAAAATGCGTCAAGGCCACCGGCTACGCTTACCTTTTTGCGGCGTTGTTCTAGCGCTTCCAGGCGCTTCATCGTGGTGTTAAGCATTAGTCTTGCCCTCCAGTTCAGCCAAGCGGCGTGTTATGTCGTCGATCTCCGTTACCTTCACCAGCGAGCCTATGGCATCGATCAGGCCTTTGCCGGTCTGTGGGTCTAGCTGGCCAGCAGCGACAGCGGTCAATACGGAATTGGCCCTTTCGGTCAGCGTTTCTCCACTCAGCTCAAAGCTAACGGGTTCAGCAGCAGGACGGTAAGCAGGAATAGCGCGATCAATGCACAGCTTGAGCGCCTGGGAATCGCCAGCTAGGGCCAGCTCTAAAGCCTTCTTAACCAGCTTGTCGCCATCTTTCTCAAACGCCTTACGCCAGCGCGTGCGGGCGTCTGCGCGACCCTTTGGACGCCCCGCCGGATTACCGCTTTGGCCTGGTTTAAATGATGCCATGTGGTTCTGTTATTTCCCTGTTCAGATCAGACGAATTTCACCGTGACCAGATTGGTGCTTGAGCTGGTATTAATGCCTTCAGCGGCGAAACAGTAGGGTTTATCTCGCTATTGTGCCCAAGCCGCTCTTGAATTTAAGAGCCTTGGCGGTTCGCCCGTCGGCCATGTAATCGGCAATCCATAGGTCAATGATTTGCTTCCCGTCAGGCCCTGTTTTTTGCTCTACGCGTGCATCTTGGGCGCCCGGGCCGATCAGATTGACCGTGACGCCACCGACCATAGCCTGCATATCACGGTTTGATGCCGCGCCACTGCTGCTCCCAAGCTCTAGGTACTGCCGAGTAGGGCCTTCACCTCTGCGCATGGCTTCTAGGGTTTGGCGCATTCCTGGCTGATCGACAATGTGCTTGGGCATGACGTACTCACCGCGGTGCACAATACCGGCAGGCGTATTACGCGACCCTGTACCGGTATAACCGCCCGATGCGAAGCCCGTCATGCTGGTGGACTGAATACTGCCGAGAATCGAGCTGGTCGCGGCGACGGTCGACGCGATAGCGCCAAGATTGGCGGGCCAAGGGAGTGATGCAGCGTTGGCAATGCCTTGCTGTATTTTTATGGCAGCGTCCGCAATGGCAAACGCCTTTGATGCGGCGAACATAGCCCTGTAGATCCCGGACTGTTCGCCCGCAAAACCTTTAGCCATACCAGCCAGCTCGCCAAACATATTGCTAGCAGTAGAGGCCATCATCGACGACTTAGCCTGCTCGATCTGCATCAAACGATCAGCGTGAACCTGTGCCGCTTCCTGCTCTCGCTTGTTGTAGTCCTCTTGGGTAAGCAGCTCTTGTTCACGCGCCTCTTTAAGGCGCTCAAGCTTGGCCTGGTAGCGCTCGCGTTCAATCTCTGCGTCACGCTCATAGCGGGAAAACTGATCATCATACTGCCCGCCTGTTAATGGGTCTGGGCCTGCACCTATATGCTCATTCGTTTCACGATCACGCGCCTGGCGGTTGCGTTCCAGTAAGTCATCTTGCTCGGCACCGGGGGCTGTAGCGTTTAGTATTTCTTGGCGGCGACGCTCGTATTCTGCCTTGATCTCTTCGGTTTCGGAGCGCAGCCCTGACAGGAGCTGTTCGGTGATTCGGCGCTGGCGATTCTCCCGCTCGTTTGCACTACGCTCCAGAAGCTCGATCTGTTGGGCACTACCCGCCACGGTACTTTCCCGAATGATGCGATTGCGCTCTTCGTATTCCCGGGCGATTGCTTCCCGCTCGGTTTCGAGTTGGCGCTTAACGGCATCGAAGTCGCTTGCGCGGCGTTTGGCTTCACTGTCGGCTTTTGAGGTGCTGGAGGTTGGCGGTGTAACGGGAGGATTGTTTCCACCTGAGCTGCCTGAATTGGCTAGCTGGTCCTGAATTTGCTCCAGAATTCGTTGGCGTGCCTCGATATCATTGCCGGTTTGCTCGAGCTCCTGCTCAAGACGCCGCACTTCGGGAGCATTATCTCGACGCTGATCGATGGCCCGGAGTGCCTCACGCGGCCCCTGGCTACCGTTAATTGCGCTTGTGTCGGGCTGAAGCTCTTCCAGCCGAGACTTCGTGCGCTCTGCCTGAAGCTGAAGGCGGAAGAGCTCAGCAGTGAAGCCTGCCATTTCGAATTTTAGCGCCGACTCTGAGAGACCATCGATTCTTTGACGCAGCTCATCGACGATATCTGACGCGGCCCTTGCAGGCTTGGGAACTAGACCAAGCTCTTCTCTGAAACTGTAAATTCCATAGGCAGCAAGCGCGATGACTCCTACTGGACCTCCTAAAAAGGCCATAACAGTTCTCAAGCCACCCACTGCTCTTGTGGCAATCTGCGTCGCTCGCGTGGTGGAGGCAAGTGTTGAAGCGTTTGCCTTGTGCGCCACGTTAGCTGTGATGGTAGCTGCTGCCTCTGCGTTTTCAGCCGCCACCAAGCGCCCTTTTGCCGCCGCCAGCGCATTATCCATCGCTACTAACTCGCGCTTGATAGCGATCTGCGTTCCCTTGGCTTGATTGGTGTTCAGCGTAGCAGCGAGCGAGGCACGGTCGACCTCGATTTCTCGAATCGTGGATTGAATGATGGCTCGGCTGGCTTGAAGCTCAGCGACCTTCGCAGTAGCCGCTTGGTTGGATGCTTGAGCTTCCGCGCGTAGCGCCTGCATGCGCCGGACATGAGCGCCTGCCAAGCTGATATTGGCGATAGCAGCAGCGCCCAGCGAGGTAGCGTAGCGTCCGGCGATCACCGCCGACAAGGCGATAGCGCCTTGTGTAACCGTCTCAAGATTGCTGCTCAAGTAAATTACTGATTCGCCAAGCTTTCCGACTACGCCTTGGGCGCTGTCGGACGAACCGATGAACTCAGTCATGTTGTTTTGCGCGACCGTCAGGTTGTCGGCGAAGGTGTTCGTGGATGCGGACGCCCGGCGGTTGATCTCATCTGAGTAATTGCTAACTGCGCGGATCAGCATTTGGATACTCAGCTCTCCATCGCTGCCCATCTTTTTGAGTTCGCGCGTCCCTTTACCCGTTTCTCGCTGCAGGGCATCCAGCAGCAGCGGCGCTTGATCGATGATGCTATTGAATTCTTCGCCTTGCAAAATGCCAGCGCTAAAGGCTTGGGATAGTTGCAAAATCAGCGCCGATGCTCCCGCAGCACTAGCGCCATTTGCTCGAAGGCTTTTAGACGTCAAGTCGACAAATTCGACAAGCTGAGATTGCTCAATGTTGAGGCCGCGCGTGGCTTGTGCAACGCGTGCATAAAATCCAGCGGTGTTCTCAAAGGCCACTGCCGAGCGATTGGATACATCCATCAGCTGCTGGTTGATATCACGCAAATCAGCGGCGCTACCTGTTACTTGGCGTAACTGGTTTTGAGCACGGCCCCATGCGTCGCTGTAGTTAATAATCGCGCGCGTCGCCATGGCTGAGCTAACGGCGGTCACTATGTTGCGAAGGCGTAGGGCAGCACCGCCTGCATGATCGAAACCGGATGACATGCGGCGGGAGGCGCGATCCGTTTGGTCGAATCGCTTTTCCATGCGACGCGATGAATTATCAACGTCTTTTTCGGCCTTAAGTAGCGCCTCAGTGCGGGCATCAACAATGTAATGTATCGATCCGACGTTTACGCTCATAAATTATCCTCAGTGAATACGGTTCGTATGAGCTTCGGCCGCATTCAGCCGAGCTAGTAAGGATCTGCATTCCTTCCTACTAAAACGCTGCTGTTGCAGCTCGTAATCAAGCCCCGCCCGGGCGGCTATAGCCAGGGTTCGAGCTAATGCGTCTTGAGCCATTCCGGCATCTGAGAACACCTCAACCATCTTTACGGCGTTCTCCAGTTCCAGGGGCTTCTCTTGTGATTTCATCGCTCTAGCCTCCCGGCCTTATGTGCTATTCCGGCAGCGTGTCTTGAGGTGTATTTGCACCGTTCCAGGCAGCCCCCCAATGGTTAGCAGTCACTCCAGTGGCAGGGGGTTGCCCCTGTCCAGCATCTCCTCCGATGCCTTCCTGTAGCTTATCGAACCGCGCAGACAGGGCTTCGGTTTTTAGTACTAAATCGTTAGTGCGTGCTAATAAATCGGCAATCGGCTTACCTAGCGCTTGGTTAATCAGTACCTTCATCTCTGCTTCAGACATGTTCTCTTCTGCCTTTGGTTTGTCATTGGTATGGATTGATTGGAGGTCTGCACCCGGAATTTTTGCAGCGAAGTAGGGCTGGCCCATGTCGATCTCCTGGTTAAGCATCGTCGCTAGACTGATACGTCAAGCCGTCTGCGTAGCCTCTGTTTGGATACTTGCCGCCATTAGCGACGCGAAGCCTTGTTGGTAGGTCTGCCACAAACGGCATCAGGTCTTTTAGCGGCTCGTAAGTGCGGATGGCTAGGGGTGGTATTGCTACTGGCTGGCCAGTGCGTTTTTCAGCGCGCGCCGATTCCGATGAAGCCGCGAATGCTAGATTCTGCATCTCTGCGAATAATTGGCCCATTTCATCTGCTTGCTTTTCTAGGGCTACCAGTGTCTTGGTTATCCCTTCAGCTAAGGCGTGGTGCTTGCTGATCATGCCGTTATGCTTCTCCACTAACTGCCGGACATTGCTAGTGGCCTCGCTTAAAGCTACTTCCGGTAATGTGCTTTCCAGCGCCTGCCGCTCTACCCGGAGTCGGCGGGCCAAGCGCTCAGCCTGTAAGTGCTGTTCTTCTAAAGCGTCTACGTTTCCGCCATTAACGATTACCTGGCTTAACTCGGCGTCAAAGTCGCGACTATCAAAGGCCGCTTGCTCGCTGTCGATCTCTGCCAGTCGGCTCTGGATTTGTGTAGCGGTCATGCCTTTCATTGTGCTGCCCTCGGTTGTTGGGATAGTTCGATTAGTTTGGCGGCGGCATTCACGTCGCCTTTCTTAGCCGCACTTCTCAGTAGTCGAAAGTAGTTATCGATTTCTGACTTTGAAGGCCTGGCGTTCGGTATACCTTTTGGACGTGCCATCTCACTCACCAATACTGTTTTTACATACATGTATCTTAAAGCATAAATTACGATAAAAACATTATTTATGTTGGGTATTTTGTTGGTAAATCACAAAAATAAAACATAAGACATTGATATAAAATCAACAAAAGGGGACTTATACTCCGCCGCATTCTTAAAAACCCTTTAGGGGGTTTAGAGGGGGTGCTAGATCGTGCGTAATTCATATTCACCACCAAGACGTGTGATAAGCAGGTTGGCAGCACGGCGGCCAGCATTGTCACGCTTGTGATACGTAGATTGTTCTTCTGCAGCGGCATGCCACTCTTCTATATAGCGTTCAGCGAGGCGTTGCTGCATTTTGGGGTGAAGACGCATAAGTCCCACAGCAACATGGCGATAGTCTTCCGGCACCAGGGGGCAGCGTTCAGCGATCCATTCCAGCCAATCGGTAGACGTTACCGGGTGGTTATCTTCGTTTTTTTCTGAAAAAGGCCCATCTACCTCCCCCCCTAAAGCCCCTAAAGGGCTTTTAGGTGGTTTACGGGGGGTGTCACCGTCCCCTTTTTCTATTTTTTCAAGCCAGCGTCCCATTACTCGCCCTCCCGATTCGGCACGTACTCCGAATGCCAATAGAAGTCGATGCGTGGCCTTCCGGTTGTCGGCACCTCCATTTCAGTCAGGTAGCCATGTTCAACAAGCACATCTAATGCCCCTTGCACGGCCTCGGTCGTGTCCAGTCCTTGCCAGCCGCGTTGTTGTACCTGCTTAACCTTGAAAGGGTTGGGCAGCTTCTGGCGGCGCTTCAAAATCAACTTGGCACCTTGGATGCCGCTGTTGGTGGCTGCGCTATACAAACGCTCAGCATGAGCGCGGAGGAAGTCGGCCCACTCAAGGGCTCTTGCGGTAGAGGTCTTGCCTACGCTGCCTTGCTCCCCATCTATCACGGCGAACAGCAGCGCCAAGCTACCCACCGTCTTGGGCATCTTCAGCAAGTGTTCAGCCATCAGTGGGGAAAGGTTGCCGGAACGGCACTCGACGTTGATCTCTGTCATCCACTCGATGAATAGCTCTTGAGCATCGGCGGTGAAGCGCCAAGCAGGTGGATCCCCATCTTCATCAGCACCCAATTCCAGCGAGTGCAGGCGGTAAAAGACCTGGGAAAAACGCTCTTTGGCTTTAGGGTCAGGTTTGCGGTCGATCCACTGCCATGAAGGCTTTCCATCAGGCCAAACAGCCAGTTGAAAGCGCTGTATCAAGCCATCGTTTACCGTGCCCCTAGCACCACGAACGATAGGGGCTAGCTTGCTTGGTTGAATGCCGCCAATGATATTTAAAGCGCACCGATCAATGGCCACCGTTCCCCGGCCAATGCGGTCATAAGTAAAGCGTGAGTCACCGTTGAAGCACTCCAGGTAGAAAGCACGCTCGGCGGCGTTCTCCTCTTGCTGAAGCTTTGCCAGTAGTCCGGCCAGCTCATCCCGCAAGATGGTCAAGTGATGTTCAAACTGGTTCATCAGTTCGCCCGCTTTTTCCACCGTTGCATCATTCAGAATGTAGCGCTCAGCAGGGCTGGGAGACTCAGGCTCCTTGATACTCCCCAAGGTCTCCTTGGCTGCATCCATTTCTCCTTTGGCGGCCTGGTCCTTGGCCTTCTTCTTAACCGCTGCTTTGGCTATCTCGAATAGCTCTACCTCCTCCTTGTAAGCCTTAACAGCCTTCTCGTGTTCTCGCCTTGCCTCTGCCTCAATGGCATCTAAAGCAAAGCGCATTGCCTTAATTGCCGGAGTTTTCATAGCCGAAGGGTCGCCCACCAACACCGCCCACAGCACGATGACAATTTCCCAATCATCATGCTGTTTTGGGCGCATGCGCACCTTGTGACCTACCAAACCAGCTAAAAGGGCTAGCGCCGATACTGCGCAGTATTCGGGCGGACACTGGATGCGCTGGGCAACATCTAGCACATAGCCGCGCAGCTCTTCCGGCAACATTTCCGGTTGAAAGCTAGGCACTTCGGGCAGACTTTGCGGTAACGCCCTCGGGGGCGTCACCTTATCGACTTGCTGGTCTAGCCAGCTTTCAGCCGTGTTAAACATGAGCGCCCACCTCCTTTGCGGCAGCCCTCAGACGGCCAGCAGCCACCGCCAAGCGGTTGCGGTCTTCATCAGATAACAACGTCCCGCTATGCACAGCCTCAGCCGCTAACAGCGCAATTAGGGCTTCACGCGCTACCGCTGCCAATACGTCACGGGGAACCCACCGCTCACCAGGCCGCTTGCTAGCGGTGTAGGCATCGTTATCACGCTGAGGGAATAGGTCTTTAAGCTCTAAGCCGATAGCGGCTAGCACGTCCCCCGTTGGGCATCCTGCGAAGCACTTCATCAAGATGGTGCCGTCCGAGGTTTCACGCACCGCCAAACTAGGCGAGCGGTCTTGGTGTGCCGGGCAGCACGCCAGCCAACGCCCCGGCCCGTTTTCTTTCACCTTGTCGAGTCGATCCAAGATGGTGTAAACGTCCGGGCGGGTGCTATTATTGGCTTGAACAGTACTTTTATGCGCTCGGCTTCGGTCGGGCGTTTTTATTGCTCGCTGCATACATAGCCCTCCTCTTGCAGCCAGTCGCGGCGCTCCTCGAAAGTGCTAGACAGCAGCCACAGCGTTTCAATCAGCGCTTCACGTTTCAGGCCATCAAGGTCATGGTCGTTCAGCAGCATCGCCACGCCTGCAAGGATTTTTGACGCTTGTTCCATCTGGCGAGCGTCACCAGTAAGGGCGGCCTTCAGCAGGTAGGTTTGATTTTGAGGCGTCATAGACCTGTCTCCTTGCTGAATGCCTGGGCTTCGCGTTGCATCTCCTTGAACTCAAGGCGATTGACTAAACCGCTAGCAAGCGCCTGCTCGGCTGTTAAGAAGCGATCCGGGTTAGTGAACTGAAAGCGAATAGTTCGGGTGCGTAGGTCGCAGTTAATGGCTATGGGCATCATTGGGCCACCTCCTGAGAATCCAGGTAGGCAACAGCACCAGCCAGCGCGCTCTCTACGGTGTGGGCACCGATACCGTGCGGCATATCGGCATCAAACCAAGCAGCAACTGGGACGGCGGCCTTTTCGTGGTGGGTTATGTGGCAAGCGTCACTACGGCCAGTCTGGCGCACAGCATCACGCCAATCGGTAGCTTCAACGACGGTTTCTTGACCAGTGCGGGCGAAGGTGATCTTGAATAGGCTCATGACTTAGCCTCCCCTTCAATCTTCTCCTCAAGATGGCCGAGCTCTCGGTGGCAGCTCTCAGCCACTATATTGATGGCCTCTATTAGCGAGCTGTAGTAGTAGTCGTTGAGAATGGGCGCTTCGCCTTCGTTGCCATCACGAATTCTGTCAATGTTGATAATGTTGGCGAGGGTGGCCATTAGGCCGATACGGCTTTCAAGAGTGTCGATGTGGCGCTTTGCGTTGCTCATTTGCGCACCCCCGAGAACTTAAGGCGTGCTTCATCAAAAGCTCGCATAAAGCGTTGGCGGCAAGCGTGGACTTGTTCGGCCTCTAAGGCGCGTGCTTTTTCGATGTGGTGGTTGTAGCGCTTGAGCCGGACGGCGGCGCTTGAGTCTGAAAACAGCGCAGATTTCGCCATTGCCCGGTGGGCGGCGGCGCGTGCAGACGGATTGCGGGTAGGGAATAGGCAGATTGCCATTGTGGAGACTCCTTGATTCATGGAGTCGCCAACATCGCTGCTAAACAATGGAGGCGACTGTACGCGGGTTAGCAGACCGGGAATCAAGGAAACCGGCAGGCCGAAGCCTCCCACGCACAGCCGCCATAACGGCATAGAAAAAGCGCCGTGCTGGTTGGCGGCGCTTTTGCGCCCTGATTCATTCAGGCTGCTAAACCCGGCTAGCGATTTTGCGCCAGCAAGTGAAGCATAGCGATACGGGATGGTATGCGCAACCATTACGCCACCCCCTTGCAGCCAGCTTCAAATGCTTCAACGTCAGCCAAACGCCAGCGGGTACAGTTCGGGCCTAATTTGGCGGGACTTGGGAAAGGGTGCTTGGGATCGCGTGACCAGCGCCAAATAGTATTAACGCCAACGCCACAGCGTGTAGCCAGGTCTTTTACTGCGATCCATTCACGGGGGCTTTCTGGTGACATACTTGATACCTCATGCGGTGGTATTGCTTGGGTTTGCATGGGTATCGTGGCGGGGTGTGGTAGAGAGGTAATGAACCCTATTTCTGAGAATTACTGTGCAGTTGGATGAAGCGCTGCCATGACTCCGTATCCTCTAGCTTCAGCTTGGTATGGCGCATTATGGCTTGCCTCATAAATGATTGCTTATCCTCCGACTCGCCTAAGCCGCGCTCAGCGCCGTCTAGAAACGCGTCAGGCATATAAAGCCTGGCGACCTTGTCAGGCTTATAGCGTCTAAAGATGTTACGGATGCTGCCAGCTTCCATGTAATAACCATATCGCTCCAATTCCTTTTTTGTCCGATGAAAGGAGCTGTTCAGCTGGGCGTCACCGCTCCAACCAGGCGCGCCATAACCTTCCCAATAAGCGACAATTATGGCGATGTCGCGATTTCGCGTGAGATTATCTTGAGGGCGCGGCCCTTGACCTCTCACGGATCCCTTGCGCAGTGATCTAGCAATCATGCGACGGTGACTTGGGGTAAGAAATTTATGGAGCGTTTCCAAGCACTCCCCACTCTCGAACAGCTCGGCTAGTGGCTCGGAGTCCCCGGCCTCCAGCGCATCCAACGCACGTAAAACTGGCGGGTCTAAAGGAAAAGCCATCAGCTCATAACTCCTTGCGTATCGACGTTACAGCACAGACTCGAGCTGGCTCAGTGATGATAAAACCAGCCCACTGCTCCATTAGCCGCGCCCGCTTCGTTAATAGATCGCCGCGTCGATAAGCACCCTCTACGCCTTTAACAGTGTGGGCCAAGGCCATCTCGGCAATCTGATTAGGGGTTGATGTCCGCTCAGCAGCCCAATCGCGGAAGGTAGAACGGAAGCCATGGACGGTAGCTTTAATATTCATCCTTTTGAGCAAGGCACTCATGGCGGCATCTGAAAGTTTTCCGCCTCGGGGTGCAGGAAACACTAAGCGGTTATCTCTCGGCTGGGCCTCTAACAACTTGATAGCTTGGTCAGATAGCGGTACCCGGTGTTCTTGGCCTGCCTTCATTCTCTCGGCAGGAATAACCCAAACCCTAGAATCCAAGTCTATTTCGTCCCAAGTAGCCCCTCTCGCCTCTCCTGACCTTGTGGCGGTTAGAACTGTAAACTCCAAGCACCTAGCAGCGTTTCCGGTTTTATTGCGAAGATCGACCATAAAGCCATACATATCATCAATGGGCAGCGCTCGGTGGTGCTCTACCTTGCTAATGCGATTGGGTGCAGGCAGGATGGCGTCGAGATTGCCTTTCCAGACGGCCACGTTGGCGGTGTCGCGGTAGCCATGGGTGATGGCATAAGCCAAGACGGCCTCAATCCTCTGACGCACGCGGGTCATGGTTTCTGTTTTAGTAGACCAGTGAGGCTCTAGCACCTCCACAATATGTGCCAGCTCAATATCACCAACGGCTATTTTTCCAAGTACCGGGTAGGCGTAGCGCTCAAGCGTAGATTCCCACTGTTTGGCATGCTTTCTATTGCCAGCCTCAGCTTGCTTCTTGGCGATGACGCGACGAGCACAGTCTTCAAAGGTGACAGACTTAGCTTGGGCAGCAATCAGTGCAGCACGCTTGCTCTTCTTCTCAAGAACAGGATCTATACCTTCGACCTTAATACGCTGCTTGACTTCAGCAGCACGCTCTCTGGCATCCTTTAGCGCAACTTCCGAGGCACCACCAAGGCCAATATCGCGGCGCTTGCTGCCTACCTTGGTGCGTAGTATCCAAGAGCGGCCACCACGGTCATTGATTTGAAGGTGAAGCCCTGAAACACCGCCCACGGCGTGAAAGCCGGGGGCGCTCAGGCGCTTAACCTCAAGCGGGCTCAATTCTTTAGCTATTTTCGGCATAACTAGCACCCAACCATATACCCAACATAAAAAGACGTTATTGGATGATAGTAGGTGATACGGCGTGAGACAAGGAAAACCAGCAATGACGGGGCTTAGAATCGAAAAACCCGCCTCGAAGGGCGGGTTAATCATGTATTCTGGCGGAGAGGGAGGGATTCGAACCCTCGAAGCCTTTCGACTTACACACTTTCCAGGCGTGCTCCTTCGACCACTCGGACACCTCTCCACTTTTTTGCTCGGTTGTTAAGGCGTTGCCTTTCC
>Ga0098068_1000620_pt1 | contig 13764 bp, 22 predicted proteins | sample 26BtaG_FD_75059 | JGI IMG/M metagenome (GOLD analysis project Ga0098068, IMG submission 75059) | Marine viral communities from Cariaco Basin, Caribbean Sea - 26B_WHOI_OMZ_CsCl | ecosystem: Environmental > Aquatic > Marine > Oceanic | place: Caribbean Sea: Cariaco Basin | collected 2014-11-09 | reverse complement strand
CATGGCAAGGGAGTTTTCCAGTTCTCTAAAAACTGGATTTTAAAAAATGAACTAAAAGATTTTAAAAGTAGGGAACCAACCACGAGTAGTACCATTACCCGTTAAAATCTTAATGGGATAAGATTAAACCCCACAACACAACATTTAAATACTCCAAATAACTTAATATATCATGAAAATACAAATAGATTTACCAAAAGAACTCGGAGATAAGTTAAAGATCTATAAAGTAGAAAATAATTTTGAGAGACAGGCAGATGCCCTCGTCGATATCATAAGAAAATTTTTTGGAGGGAGTAAATGAAATTAGATATGAACCTTTTATGTGAATGGATGTTGGCAATTATTATTCCTATGGTCGTAACTATTGGGATCATGTTTCTAACAGGTAGCTTAATGTTATCACTGTTTATCTGTTCTCTCATGGCAGCTTATTTAACACTGACATTAATAGAACACAATAAAGAAAAATTCAATTATAAATTGATAAAACCAAAAAGATAATGAAGGCGTTTAAGGTAAAACTGAAATTGAAAGAAGGTGTAAAACCACACTTGACCCTAAAAGAGTTGAAGGAGGGAATAGAAAAAGATGGTTACTTACATCCACTTATGGAAAACTCTTTGAAGGTAATGAAGAAGAGTAGAATGCCTTATTTACCTTTAGCTCATGTAAAAGAAGTAATCTTTGTTCCTGAAAAGTTTCTACACCTTGAAGCAGGGATAGAACCACAACACACAGGGTTTGCTAAAATAGAATGGTGTGAAGAAGAGATAAAAGAATATAAGGAAGATCCAGATAAGTATTTCAAGGGAATCTTCAACCTTTACAAGTCATTAGGATATAACATCGTAAAAGATAGCGAAGTAGATGAAGAGCAAGTAGAATTCTTAATCAAAAACACTGGTAAAAAAAAACGCAAGAAGTCTATTTTCCGAAAATGAGAATTGAATTAACAAAATCAACTGCAGAAGAAATAATAAATGTTCTAAGGAGTTTTCCTGACGGGGAGTTACTTTCTGAAGGTAAAATAATCTTTTGGGAAACTTCAGATGATCCAAGGATGTATAAACCAAGCCAAATAGTGCCCGCACGACCAGTCCAAACTAATCAACCAGTTGCTCAACAATCAAAAGGGAAAGATCCAATTAAAGGTATGAGGGATTATTTATTTGAATCATTTGCTTAACATGGAATTAGATATTTTAAGGGGTTTAACGGCGGGAAAGCATTTTTTTGGAGGATTATTACACTTTTCCAAATTATTGCTTCAAGTAATGATGGTTTTTTCTATTTTTGTGTTCTGGATCCTTATAGGAATCACAACACCACAATTTCTAGACATTTCAATAGTAGTTTTAAAATTATTACAGTTATTAGTTTCAACATTCTTAATATCTTTATTTTTTTATATATCTACAAATATATTTTATGATATTTTTTATAAAAAGAAGTTTAGTTTGTTAGAAGGGGCCATAAAAAGTGGAAGAGACACAAAAAAAAGAAAAAGAAGTTCTAAAAAGAGATAAAAACAAGAAGTATAGGTTCAATGTTTTTAGAGACTTAAAAAATGTGAAGAAAAACTGGAGAGTAGTTAGTTCTAACCCTTATGCGGCCCTTAAATTTAGGTACCATGTACAAAGACTTATGGTGGTTTTATTCACTGTCTTGTTCATCTACCAATTTATTGGCATAATAAATAAATTCAATGGCGGAAGTAGTTTAATGACCTTAATGGGCAGGAGTATAATGCTGCTCATTCTGGTCTTATTAATTAGTAATACTTGGAAAACTCTTGGACCAATAAAAAGGTCTATGAAGTATTATGAAAATGAAAAAAGTTATAAACATCAACAGCTCTCATTAGATAATAAGGAAGTAAGGAAGGATATAGACGATATAATCAACAAATATGGAAATAAAAGTGAAAGGGGGGAAAATAAAAAATGAGATTCTTAGAAAGAGCAAAAAAGAAAAAAGAAGAAGAAGCTAGAAGGGTAGAAATGGAAAAACAGTTAGCACAATCTAAGGCAGAACAACAAGTTGTAGCTGAGCAACCAGCCCCAGGACTAGCCGTCATAAATTCAGAAACAGCGTTAGGGGAAGAGGTAAGTTACGGGGGGACCCAACCACCAGTACAATTACCTCCAAGCAATAATCCTCCACAAGTAGACCAAGAAAAAACTTATTCTGAAGAACCAGAAGAAGGTGGACAAGAAGGAGAATTAACAGAAGAGCTTCTAGTAGCCCACATTAATCATCTTTATAACGAGATTAATAAAATAAAATATCACTGTAGATTAATGTAAAATGGAACAAGGGGAAAATAGAGGTCAAGAGATCTTAACAGCTATAAGTAAAGAGAAATTTAGAAGATGTCTGTTAATTGTATCAAGAGCCCTTGCAGTTGCCTTAATTTTGGCAATTGTTTGGGTTGGATACGTTCAAATGAATTATGCTAAAGAAGTAGAGATGATTAAAGGAGAGTATGGTTCATTGGGGTATTGTTATATGTGCGGCCTTGAAGCTATGCGTAGCTGTTCTTGTGTTTACTTAACTAGTTATCTTGGTCAAGATCCAGAATTTACTAAAGAAGAATTTGCAGAAACAATGGCAGAGACAAATATCATGGCTTGCGAGGCCGAGAAACCAAGAGTGGATGATAAGATAGATTTATCTAGTCTTAATAAAAATATTACAATAAATCAATAAGTTTTAAGGTAATATCAGAAGATTTCTTCCATGGCATCATTTGCACCCTTCATAAATCTATCCGTAGCTACAACCGCTCTTCTGATTTTTTCAGATGCTTTCATCTTTTTTGGTTTAGAGTATTTTCTCTTTTTTGGTTTAGAGTATTTTCTCTTTCTTTTTCTAAATCCCATTTTAATCTTATTTTTTTCTTAGGTGGCCTTTCACCCTAGTTTTTTTACTAGAACCAGGAATCTTTCTTAGATGACCCCTTACTCTGCATTTTTTTGATTTCATTATTTTTTATCCTCCTTTCAGCGAAAGTTTTAAGTTTGTTTTGTAAATTGGTGAACCGGGGCCCCACAAATAGGACATACTCCAACAATCATATTTTGACCTCGTTTTGTTTTTTTAAGTTCAAAACTACTAACGCCAACTTTCTTCTTACATCTTAAACAATATATTTGTTTCTCTTCCATTCTTTTTTTTCTCTCCCAAATCAAAATAAAAAAATTAAAAAAAATTAAAAATTAGTAGTCATATCTCATTTCTTTACCGAGACCGACATCAAATCTTCCAGACGCAGCTTTTCCAAGTCCGCTCGAAAGCATTCCTAGAACTATAACCGCAAATCCAACAACAACCAGGATAGTTACCCATGAAGTTCCATTAGATAACGAAACAACTAAGTCTCCGGATGCGTTTGAAGCAGATGTGCCAAGGCTATATGTATAAGTATAACTACATAACCAGTTAGTATTATTGTATGTACTGGCTGCTGTAGTCGCTATAGTTGTCGTTCCTACGGTATAATTACCTGCGGTAATCGTTTCAAAACCCGTAGCATTGAGACACTCAGTAACTGCTAAACTTGCGAAGTTCCGATTGGAACTTGCAGAAACAGTTTCTCCGACTTCAGTAACAGTAGTAAAAGTTTCGTTGATAGCACTACCTGCAGTATTATCTGTATCTAGCACTGTATCGAAATTACCAGCGATATAAATACCTATTACTAAGGTAATACCGACTATAATAATTCCTACAACAAACTTTTGCATATTCTCTGCCATTTAACATATCAGAAAAAGGGAGAATACTCCCCCTATTTTACAAATATGCTTAATAAACAGGTCCAACACCTTCTGCTGCTCTACCTAATCCACTAGTTAACATTCCTAGAACGATAACTGCGAATCCTACAACTACCAAGATAGTTATCCAAGAAGTTCCATTAGACAAAGCTGTTACTATTTCGTCCGAAGCATTTCTCTCAGCACTTCCAGCAGTCATTGTTGCTCCTATTTGAGCCGCAATGTAGATACCGATTACTAGAGTAATACCAACAACAACAATACCAACAATAAATGCTTGCATATTTGGCATATTATTCTTTCTAAACCCCCTTACAAATTGATTTATAAGTTTTACTTAGATCTATTTACAAAAAATAATACTTAAACACTATGGGCAATGGTATGTAGGGATAACCTATATAGATAACTTTTTAGTTTCTAGTAAAAAATTCTCTATTTCTTCTTTTTTTGGTTTATTCCAATAAGGTGAGTTGCATCTTGCACAATGTTTAGGGTTCTTTTTTTTTCTAGGGGTCCAGCTATATCCACACCTTTTACAATTTAATATTCTAACTTTCTTATATTCCATTTTTTAATTATCTATCAGTTAATAAGGCCCAGACTACAAAGAATGCAGTCATAATTATTGTGAGGAAAATAATCATTTCATTTACAGTAGTGAATAACCTAAAAATCATTGCTGTAACAAAACAAGTAAATGAACTAAAAGCCAGAACACCCGGCATTCTCCACTCAGATTTACTTAATACATAAGTCATAACCGCAAATATAAAGACTAAAAAACCAGTAACAAACCAACCATCCACAAGTAGGTTTGAATAGTTTAATAGGCCCTCAAAACCTTGCCCATGTATGCTTGGATCAAAATAAGATTCGTTAGCCATTTATGCCTCCTGGCCAGTTGCTCTGGCTGCTTGTATATATTTCATTGAAATCCATATTGTTACAACTACTAAGAATAGGCCGAATAACCCTGAAAATCCAGGAACCGCCAAACTTATTGTAGTGAATATTCTACCTATTAATGGGATTGCATCTAAAAATCTTCCTATGGAAGTTAATCCAATTACAAATACATTTATGATAGTTGCACCGGACCTCCAAATTGTTTTTAATATATTTGGATCTGTTATTTCTTCTTGTAAGCCAATTATATTCTCATTTTCTCCAGTAAGATTTCCATAGTATACTAAGTATTCACTACTTATGGATTGAGAATTATCTGTCATGAATTGACTATATGCATTGAATCCTGTTATAACTATAAAAACAAATATTGCTACTCCTATCATTGTCCATGTTAGATTGGCTTGGGCTGCTTTTTTATTCATTTTAATTTCCTTTCCTCTTTATAGCAAATGCTATTAATATTATTATTGAAATTAAACTATACATTACAGCAGGGAATAGTGTGATAAATCCTAATAGATTTGAACCAATAAGTACGACAACTATCAAAGCTAATCCGAGAATAATACTTCCCGCAGCAACACCTACCATTGCAGCAGTTCCAGCAAGAACTAATGTTGCTACTTGTCCAAAAGATCCAATTGTAGCAAATCTTGTAGGAAGACCAATTCTTACAACAATACTATCCACAACTTTTTCTGTACTACTATAATTACTATTTAAGGTAAATAATGCTTGTCCAACAAAAGTTCCATTTTTATCTACAACTTTACTAACACTTCCAGAAACGCTTTGTACACAAGATAGATCATATTGTGTTGTAGAATTTGCAATAAGTTCAAGTATTCTTACACACCCTGTTTGAACAGCACCAGTAGAATCAACATAGCTTAGTACAAATGTATCTGTTTCATTATTAAAAGTAAAAGTATAATCTATATCATTGAAACTAGTGAAGGGATTTGTTTCAGCAAGAGTTATTCTAAGAGTTTTTGTTGTTGAAGTTTCTTTTGCGGGTGTAGTTATTAAATATGTTATTCCATTATAAACAACAGTATATCTATACCATGCATCATTGAGCCTAAGATTAATTGTGGCCGTACCCCCAGAGGTCGTTTGTAGAATCCCGACAGTGTAAAAATTATTAGTTCCTATATCCCATCTTTGGACATATATATTTGCATCTTCAACTTCTACATCATCTTCATCATAAACAGTTATTGTAACAATATCTGTGGAAGCGGTTGTTGCTAGGTATAAACTTATTTCTTCTGTTTGGTTACTTACAGCATAATCATCAAATATATATTCCCTTGGATCGTAATCTTCCTTATAATAACTAATAACACCGTCGATATAAAAGGTTGCATCGCCTGGATCTATACAAAATTTATAATTAGTATTATTATCTGTGGTGTTCTTAAACAAAAAGGTTGAATAAGAACTTCCATTTCCACTTACCCAATAATTAATAACTGCTTCTAAACTTCCATTAAGTAAAGCAAAGGTAGCTTCTTCGGTTAGGGTAAAGTTTATTGCAGTAACATTCGAGGTCCCCCCACATTGTAAAAAGGATATTGGAGTTACAGTTTGGTTACTAAAAGAAGAATTAATATAATATGTTGCGGTACTATTTGTTAGTGCAAAATTCCAAGAAAAGTTATATATTTCTTGAACACCTAGACTAGGTACTTGGATTGATCTATCAAATCTTATGTTATCTCCTAAACCTGTTTTTGTTGCTATGTAGGTTGTTTGATTATAAAAAAGACTAGCTTCAATATTATCCCAATAAGAACTATTATAATCTATATCTATTACAAAACCTTCCTGTTTTGTTTCCGATGTTGTTAGATTATATGTTTGGTTATTTTCAAATACATTATAGTCCCAATAAATGGTTTCAAAATTAATGGTTCCAGCACTATCGTTTGCATAGAATATTGAATTCTTAAATGAAGTAACTACATTAAAAGTGGTAGTATTATCTGTACAGGTAACAGTGGTGTTTGTATTATTATAACTTTGCCAACAACTATCAAGATTTGAATCAGTCACAGTCCAATTTAGATTTAGGGTATCCCCTTCTTTAGCAAATCCAATAATTGATGGTGGAGCACTAAGAGATATTGTGGGTCCACTAAAGTCAAATTCAATAGTTCTATTTTCTGTAGCAAATCCACAGTCACCGTCCGCATCACAGCCTTCACAAGTCCACAAGATATTTCCTTCCCCAAAACTAGGACTAATTACTGTAGAATTTGAAGTTCCGCTTACAGTTGTTGTTTGGTTTATTTCCCAAACCCCAGAAGCATTATGCCATAAACTTATATTTGTTAAGGTAGAACCAATTAAGGTTGCAGAACAATTAAAGTTTACTTGACTTGAGGAAGTTATAAAATTATCTATTGGAGAATTTAAAGTAACATAAGAACCATATTCTTTTCCAGTACCACCATTATAATCTGCCGCAACTTGAGTATCTGTCCAAGCAGTCCCCACTATAACAATAATATTATCTAAATCTCCAGTAAAGTTATTTGAGTAGCCATCTGCACTTCCAATCTTAAAATCTTCTCCATTAGTCCAATTTGTAGTTTCTACTGGTGTGTTTGATTGTAATACACCATCAATATACATTCTCATATTAGTTGTAGAGTTTCTCAATATTACAAAGTGATGCCAAGCCCCGTCATTAATAGTATCATCCCCTTCTATTTTATATGAACCTGTATAGTCATTTCTAAAAGCTAATTTATTATTATGTAACTGAACACCCCAATTATTTGGATTAGCACCATCACTTTTTCCTAGAAGATTATTATATACTGCATTTGTTGAAGTATTTAACCAACCAGCTATTGTAAACTCTACAGCACCTAAATCTAAAACATTTCCTACAGTAAATAAATCGTTAGTAAAATGTGCTGCGTTATTTAGCTTTCCAGATATAAACGAAACACCACCATCGTTAGTACCATTATAATCTCCACCAGTTGTATCTGTGGCATTGCCTGAAGCTTCATTTAATTTCCAATAGGCATCAAAATCTTTTATATCATCCGAACTCCAAAGAGCCCATTCATTTAACCACTCCCCTTGAGATTGAATAATCCAATCAACTGTTTTAGAAGATTTCTTTTCCCCTACTAACTTCATTTCATAAGTTCCAGCAGGGAATTCTTCTCCTAAACTATACTTTCTCCAAATTGGTTTTTGTTTAGTAATAGTTCCAACCTTAATATAATTACAAACACTAACTATAGTTTTATTTGAAGGAATATATACTTCCTCACAAACATCTTCATAATTGTCTACTTCAACAGATTGGGAATCTATTTTTATATAAAATTGATAGCTTTTTATTGGTTGTTCAATTCTAGAACCATCACCCATAACTGTTTCAAATCTGATATCTTCAACTAGTGAACCAGGATCTTGAAGAGTAATTGTTTGTTGAGCCTCACAATTACTTCCACACCGATTTGTATTCTTTGTAAGTTCACCACTCCATAAAACCTTACCTAAACCAAAACTATTTTTAATTTCTAGGTTGGGATAACCTGCCCTTCCATTTCCTTTTACTCTTTTAACATTATCAAAATTAAAGGCAGAAACTGTTGTAATTAGCATGAGCATTATCATTACCCCAATCACTATCTTCGCTGTACGGCCTTGTATTAAAGCAGTTTTTCTGTGTTTTTCTATTATTTTCATTATCCAAATTGGTTATAATCAAAACCAGTGCTAGTCTCTTTTATAATTTGTTCCTCTTGTTTATTTCTACTAAACATCACCACACTAATTACAATCAACCAAAATAGAGTTAACCATTTCATATTATCCATTACAAAAACAATCATAGGCATATCGGTGGCTACTGTAGGAAATGTAGTTACGAATGTATCAAATACATTTGTATAAACGGCACTCATTAACATTGCCAATGCCCATAAGAATATGGAGATATAGGCATAAATGACATTGGCCCCAGTCTTAAACGCAAAGACTAGGGAGACAATTAGTAGTCCAACAACCATCAAAGGGAGCATGTAGTCTATGGAATTGTAGGCAACTCTTAAATTATCCATAGTAGTTAATATAGTTGCATTTGCTGGAGAAGTTTGAGCAGTCACTTCCATACCTTCTTGAAAAGCATACCACACATATATACTAACAAAAATAGTCATACACACAAGTAGAATAAATGCAGGGACAGTTATAGCATCAGCTACAGATCCTTTCTTATTACCAAATCGCAGTGATTTCATTCTTCTTTACTCCTTTTACCTTTTGGATTGCAATGTTTATATTTTTTTTGACCCCTTTCCTTTTCTTCTTTAACTCTAGAGCAGCTATCTTTGATACTATTGGCATGCCCCCATTTAGAGAATATCCGTTCCCTTTTTCTGCCAGTTTTTTTTCTAGTATTTCTTTTCTGATTTTTAACTCCTCTGCTAGTGTTGGATGGACATATATCCTTATTGGTCTTTCATTATTCATTATCGCCTTCTGGACTTGAGTCTTCTCTTGGCTTCATCAGTAGTGTAACCCATCTTTATGAGTTTTGTTAGTTCTTTCTCGTTAAATATTTGCGAAATCATATATAGGAATAGGAATAATAAGAAGGGTAACAATCCCCAGAAGAACATCAACCAGAATATATAGAATAATGTTCCTATTAAAGGTATTGATGTTAAAAAGTTAGAGGAGATTTGCCATGAAACAAATAGTACGCCAATTAAAAGGATATAAGATACACAAATATAAAACGCAAACCATCCAAAGTTAGATGCATTTCTAAGATTGGCTATTGAGATTACTAAGAAGACTATGAAAATTGTAAGGAGTCCAAGATAAAAGATTGCGTCTTGTATATCTATTCTTTCACCATTGGGGGTTACTTGAAATACAAAATTACTCGATAAATGATCCCCTGGTTGTGCGCAGTCCAGATTTACAGGATAAAGTCCGTTATTTGGTATAACTGAAGTTCCATTAACAAAGATAGTAAAATCACCATTACCTGCAAAACTCATTTGTTGGTTGTTTAAAACCACTACCTGCATTGGATTTTTTATAGTTAAAGAACAATTTGAGGAGGCCGTTGCTGGAGAGTTATCAGTATTTAGGACATGTAAGGTTATATTTGCATCAACCGCCCTTTCTAAATAGAATGCGGGTTCTGCAGCACTAATCATAACTAGTGATAAAATTGCAATCACAACAAAAATTAAGGTTTTCTTACCTTTCATAATTTTTAAGATATTTTAAACTATATAAATCTAATATCCCATACTCTCCTTTCATTTTTTTATTTATTGACAACTCCAACCCCCTGCGTTTGATACTCCGCATCTATATTTACTTCCATTAGGACTTGTCATGTAAAGGTAACCATTATTACAAATCTTTGTAATAACTTCTCCAGAACTTAAGTTTCCAATTAAATAACAGTTATTTGTTTCTGTCCAGTTTATTGCAGGAATTGTATCTGCATAAGTAATAGTCCTATTTGCATCTGCAAATCCAATGTTTCCTAGACTATCATTACATTCATAATTCCAATGGAATGTATCAAAATCTGGAAGTTCAAAAGTGTAGTTCATTATATCTGCTGGTTTAACTATCCCTGAAGCTTCTAAGTTATCTGCTGAATCCCAGATATAAAACTTCCCACTATCTAATCCTAAGCCACTATCTGAACATGTAGCATTAAATGATTGGGATGCACTATAAACCGTAATCCCATCTTCAGGAGATGTTAAAGTTACTGTTGGTTGAGTACTATCTACAGTTATAGTAAAGTTTCCTGTCTCAAAATAATTTCCAGCCATATCATATATTCCATAAAACCAATTGTAGATTCCATCTACTAAGGCAACTACAACCCCAATAGGCATAACTAATGCACCCGCAAATCCAGTTACAATAGTATTATTATATAATCCAGATTCATCAAATATCCATAGGGTTGCGTTAGATAATCCTTGGTCATCACTAACATTTGCTGAGAAATTCTGATTAAGATTAGAAGTGTTGGTTCCATCAGCAGGAGTCAATAATGTCCCATTAGGTAATGTTATATCTACAGAAAAGTTAACCATGTTTTGTCCTAATTGGTCTCCTGTATCATTTGCATAAACTATTACTAAAGTTCTTTCACTCCAATTTTGTCCAGTAATATTGGTTCCACAAGTTAAGGTTGTATTAGTTACTCCGGCATCATCTGTCCACCAACAAGAACTTAAGTTCCCTAAGTCATCTGTAGCAGTAAAGTTTAGATGAGTTACATTAGCACTATATGTTGCATTAATTGGATAATGAATGGTTATTGAAGGGGGGTCTCCTTCTCCTGCAATTGTCACAGGAACAGTTATATTTTCATGGTACAAATCAGAGTTAAATATAAATAGAAAATTAAGTGTATCACTTATATCCCTATTTGAAGAAGGAAATGTAGAATAAGCTATATCTGCCCACCCAGAAGAAGCCCTATCTCCTGCGGCTACATTCCTTATAGTCCAAGTTAAACCTCCATCAGAAGAATTAGAATAATATACATCACCATTATCTGTAGCTTGGGAGGGATAGAGGATAAATATATCTCCCTCATTTGTTACAGCCATGTCAGGACCAACGCTTGTATCTGCGTCTATTTCTTGTGTTGAAAACCCATTGTAGAAAGAACCATTAATAAATTGTAGGTCTGAGGCAGAAATATAGGCTATATAAATTGTATCGTCTTCTAAAACAACAATCTCTGGACTATAATCTCCAACCACTGTAGAAGAAATAGTTTGATTTGTAGTAAAACCATCGTGAGCTGAATAAACATAGACATCATCTGCAAAAACAGTTTCTACTGTTGAGATATATGCGTTATTTGAGTAGTTTAATTCTATTGAACACCTTGTTGTCTGTGTGTTTATTTCAGTATCTACCTTTCCACTGTTGTTTATATAATGTAAATCATTTCCCAAATCCTGATAACAGCAGTGTATTGTATCATCACTATCAAGGGCACAAGAAGGGAATGCGACATTACTTCCAACTAAAGTATATTTGCTCCAGTCTTCCCCCCTATTCGTTGAATTATAAACATCTAACCTTCCAGCTACTTCAGTAACAATAGAAACATTATCTCCTGCTTTACAAAGAATCCCAATTTTCTCAAAATTTCCGTCTTCTATTTCTTTAGTAGACCAATTTAACCCACCATTAGAAGAATTACCAAACCATAGGTCGTCTGCTCCACCAGCCCAAGCTGCATAAAGTGTTCCATCTTCTGCAATACATAAACTATCTGCACTTGAAGGCTTTATAGCTTCTTCTACACTTTGAGAATCTATCCTCGCACTGTTCCATCCTATTTGCAAACTTAATCCATCATCAAACATGGGATAACTTATATAAAAACAATTCTTTTCTTTAACCTTTATTTTCTCTAAATCCAAATCACTTTTCGTATTTATATCCCCCTTTACTTTAGTAATTGGAACTTTTTTTATGTCTTTTCCTAAATTATTAAGTTCTTGTTTATAAGTATTCTTTTTACCCTCTGTATTAAATTCTATACAAAACTTTGTTTGGGTATTACTTATGGTTTCGTATGTTATATCTAAATTAGACTCAGGTCCTGTTTGAGTTATCTCCCAAGCTTGATTAGTCATTCTTCCAGCACTAATAGTGCCAACTATCATCAATACAATGAATAAACTAATAAATAACTTTAAACCCATAGTTCTAAACTCCCACTTGTTTCATTAAAATAAAGATAACTATTAAAGGTACTATTTATTTGATTGGTTTGAACTTGGGCAAAACTGACATTGTCTGTTGTATTTAAGCTTTGGTCATAAGCAGTTCCACCACCCACACCCCCACCAGAAGTATCTGACCTACAAAGCAGAGTCCCATTAGCATGAAAACCATATGAATAATTTCCTGCACTGCAATTAGTATCTACAATGTTTATTACTCTAGTTGATTCATTTGTGTCCACCAAACTTATATTAGCATAAAGGTTATTTGCTAAACTTTGATTCCAACTAGAGTTTCCTAAGTCCATCCCATCTATATCTGTTTTATTATAGTACTGTGTGGTTGTTTCTGTTTTATTATAATATTGTGCGATTATTTCTGTTTTTGTAAAATAATTAGATATATCTGTCACCCAATCGTATATGTTTGCTATAATAATGTCATAAACCGATTGGTTTAAATGATACCTTTCTCCAACAGCCCCTCCTTGTTTATTAAATAAATCATTATGGTCTATATCTGCTGGAGTATCTAAACTATCCCAATAGTCACTTCTATTAGAAACACTATTATTAACAATGTATCTATACTCTACATCTTCTTGCCCAAACTTAAAAATCATGTTAGCACTAGCTAGTGAAATTAAAAAAATTGCTATTATTATTGTTATATAAATTCTATTGCGCATCCGAATTTTCCAAAAGGATAATGCCCCTCATTTATTCTATAAGTTTTTTTACATGTCCCTGCAACCGTGGCACCACCGTCCTGTGTAGTGAATGTATGATAATCACTTCCTATTAATCCCCCGCTATCATTAGCATAAGCCCACAAATTATGTGAACCTGCTGAGGCAGATATATCTATTTGATTAGTAAAAGTTGTATTAGCTCCGCCATCAAAACTATACCATCTCGTATCTATTCCTACAACATCTAACGCAGAAAAGTTAAATGGAAATGTTAGACTAACTGTTTCCCCTTGAGAAGGAGTTATAATAGAAACAGTTGGCGGAAGGTCTACAGTAAACGAAACAGAATCTGTAGCATTTCCAAAACAGCTTGTGAATATAGATGCCCACCAAATATTAGACCCTTCCTCACTGGTTATTCCTGTAACATTATCTCCACAGGTCATTGAGTTATTTGTTACTCCATTATCTGTAGAATATTCACAGGCAACAGTTCCAGGACAACCTTTATCATTATAAGTATAATTCAACTCAACAACATTAGAGTAGTAAGTTGTTGCAGTAGGGTAAATGATTTATATTTCTGCACCAACATCTATAATAAATTGTACTGTT
>Ga0098068_1000617_pt1 | contig 13775 bp, 7 predicted proteins | sample 26BtaG_FD_75059 | JGI IMG/M metagenome (GOLD analysis project Ga0098068, IMG submission 75059) | Marine viral communities from Cariaco Basin, Caribbean Sea - 26B_WHOI_OMZ_CsCl | ecosystem: Environmental > Aquatic > Marine > Oceanic | place: Caribbean Sea: Cariaco Basin | collected 2014-11-09 | reverse complement strand
GGCACTAGTCTCGGACCGTCAAAAGGTTCAATATATTTCCAATCGTCTTCCAAATAGGACAACGGTCCCATAAAACTTTCCTGTATAATTGATGTTCTTCCTTTTGTATTATCCCCTTTGAAAACATCTAAAGTGTTTTGACTATCAATAACATCGTTGCCTACTCTTCCAACACCTGTCAATGCTGCGAAAGAACTCAAAAAATCCACCTGACTTACAAGTGCATCAGAAACCATTCCTTTCCCTTTCCCATTTGGCCATCTAATAATTAGTGGAATTTTGCTACCGCCATCATAAGCACTATATTTCCCTCCCCTCAAACCGCCTGTTGGGTCATGATTACCAAGTAATTCTCTTGCTTGATCTTGATACCCATCATCTACAACTGGCCCGTTATCACTCGTGAAAACAACGATAGTATTCTCCAATAAATTTTGTTCTTTTAATGTATTGACAATTTCATTAACCGTCCAATCCAATTGTAAAATCACATCGCCTCTTGGACCCATTCCACTTTTTCCTTGAAACATTGAATTGGCAATCCTTGGCACGTGGATATCGTGTGTTGAAAGCAATAAAAAGAAAGGTTGACCTTTGCTTTCATTAATGAATTTTTTAGATTTAGCAACCAATTCCATAGGTATGGTCTCATCATCCCACAAGGCTGCCTTTCCTCCAGTCATATACCCAATTCTGCTAATGCCATTGACGATTGTGTTGTTGTGTCCTTGCGATGGCTTTAACGTCAATAGCTCTGGATTTTCTTTGCCTGTTGGCCAATCACCTATTTTCTCCTTATAATTCACAAAGATCGGATCGTTTGGATCCAAGTTGACAATATGGTGATTTTCGACAAAAACGCAAGGCACCCTATCACCTGTTGCAGGAATTAAAAAGGAATAATCAAATCCTATTTCCAATGGTCCCGGGGATATTTTTCCGTTCCAATCCGGTCCACTGCCATCGTCGCCCAAGCCCAAATGCCATTTCCCCACAATTCCGGTTTTATAACCAGCGGATTGTAAAACTCTTGGTAAGGTTGTCCTTTTAGTATCGATTAAAAGCGCCTCATCACCGGCTGCAACACCAGTTCCTTTTTTTCGCCACGCATAATTACCTGTTAATAAAGAATACCTTGACGGAGTACAAGTTGCTGCGGTAGCATAAGCATTTGAAAATAAAATTCCTTCTTTAGCCAAAGCATCTATAGATGGAGTTGAGACTTCGGTGGCTCCATAGGAACTGATATCCCCATAACCTAAATCGTCTGTATAAATAAATACTATATTCGGTTTTGGATCTTCTTTTGTAATGGTTTCTTCAGCAGATTTATTTTCTGAAGATTTATCCTTACATCCTATTGTAGTGTAGATGAGCAATATAAAAGCTAAAAAGATATATTTTTTAAAGGTCATAATTTTGAATTTATTTTATCAATGCCAGCAGACAAGTTGGTGATTTTTATCAGTGACATCATCATTTCTCTGTAAATTTTCGTCAAAATTAGGGACGAAAACAAATAAGCGCATTATAAGTTAATATATAAAAATCGTTAATTAAATTTTAAAATAAATATTAGTTTTAAATTCTTTCGATTTTAAAATTTTCGATTTCCATATGATTATTTACCGTTCTAAAGCCAAAATAACCTTGCTTATAAGGTTCAAGATCATCAACCTCATAAATCAACTCTCCATCTCTTGAATAACTTGTAAAATTATCCTTGACAATGATCTCAATACGCATCTTTTTATTGGCGGTAATCATATATTGCTTATCTGCCAAATCATGCTCTGGCAATAAAGGTCGATCAACATTCCCATTATAACGTCTAAATCTGGTTTTCGAATTATGATGTCCTCCATATCCGACATAGTAACCCGTAAAATGATGGTAATTTGGAAAATGGCCAGCTCGTTGATCAGAACCTTTAAAAAAATCATTTGGATTGTGTGGATCATTAGCCATCCAGAGGCAATTCATATCAGAAACCCTATCAAATTCACCACCTTCATCTATGATGGTAATTTCGTAGGAAATTTTTATTGGAGCCTCCAATTTATTTTTGAACCAAATGGTGCATCCTTTGGCATCAATTACTTCAATTTTTTGGTTGGCAAAGATTGTCTCTCCTCCCGGTTGCTGTTCTACCACCCAGTTTTCTGGATTACCGAGGACATTTTCATAAATGATAGTGTTGGTGTTGCAACTATAGACCAAAAATAGTAGAATAATGGCATTTACTGACTTTATCATGTTCTAATAAGGTTTATCAAATAATTCACTTGACGAAGTTTTGCTTGATGTTGGTAATATGACACGTTTCAAAAACTCGTTATCATTTGTTTTCTGACACCAGGCTATTAATTTTTCCCGATAGGTATCCATTAGAGGGGCAATCTCTTTTGTAGTTGCCAGATTATTCATTTCAAATGGATCCTCTGTGATGTCAAAAAATTGCTCTCTGTTTTTGCCCCAACTGTACAATACATATTTGTAATGTTTGTCAACTATGGCTCTACCTAAAGTACCATAGCTGTTTTTGTTATCAAATTTTGTTTCTGTGACAACGTAATCGTGATTCTTTAATTGGTGCTCAGTAGATATTATTGGTCTTAAACTTTTACCTAGCAATTCCTCAGAGGAGGTGATTCCGGCATAATCTAAAATGGTTGGATAGAGATCCAAACCTGTGGACACTAAAGCCGTTTCCAAAATATTATTAGAATATTGTCCAGCTTTGTCACATATAATAAAGGGTACATTAATGCTTTCTTGAAACAAAGCTGTTTTTTGGTTCCAACCATGAGCTGCGTTACCATCACCATGATCGCTTGTAAAAATAATGATGGTATTATCGCGCATTCCTAAGTCGTCTATGGCATCTATGATTCTTCCAATTTCCAGATCCACCTTTTCAATCAATCGGTAATAGGTGTATCGGTATTGACGCCAATCTTCTTCCGTATAATTTTGGGTGGGATAGGATAATTTGTCCGCCTCCTGTTCTATTTGTAACGCTTCCGGAAAACTTGCCGATTTTTCAAAATTAATTGGCAACTTGGGGGTTTTATCTAAACTTACAGGTGTAATATTCCCATAAGGCAGTGGTTGGTTTCTCGCCCACTCACATATAGTGTGCGGGTTGTCAAATGATGCTACTAAAAAAAACGGTGTTTTACTGTTCCTTTTAGATTTTAGATAAGCAATTGAATTCTCTGATAGATTTAAATCTCCAAATTCAGAGATTTTCTCAAAACCACTGTGGCAGTCGATCTCTACTTCCGGTGCATGCCATTTGCCGCCATAAGCACAATCATAGCCATTGTCTTTTAAGACGTGAGCTAAATTCGTTTTAATGATTTCGGGTTGTAATTCTTTATCACTATTAGAATTGATTCCCAATTGATGTGGCATTCGCCCAGTAAACATACTGGAACGGGAAGGGCTGCACAATGGAAAGGTCACATAAGCATTTCTAAACCGGACGCCTGAATTCGCCAATTTATCTAAATTGGGTGTTGACAAATTTGAATTTCCGGCAATGCTCAGCGCTTCTGCTTGATGCTGATCAGTCATAATCAGAACAATATTTGGCCGATTATCGTTTGCAGCGTTAATTTGGTTATTAGTTGAGCCGGACTCCTCATTTTTACATGACGTAAACCCAAAAAAGACAGCAACAACCATCAAGTAAAGTGTTCTTTTAAACATGTCTATGATTTCTTTTGAAGCCATTTAGATTCCATTGCTTGCCACTGTTTCAAACTTTCCAAAAGCCATTTTGGCGTTTTCTTCATACGGTATTTTAATTGCGCTTCATATAATGATTCTGGTAAAACAAATTCGCCTAAGCTTTCAAGATATCCTACATTTTTTTCATTAAATGTGGTCGTTGAGCCATGTAAACCAACAATAATAGGGTTGACAACTGAAAAACCCCAATACATATCCTTTCCTGACAATTTCCAAAAATCGTAGTTATTTATTGTGTCACCTACACGTTTATAATTCCATAAAGTCAAGCCTTCCAAATGATGCGGCTCGTTTTTATAGAATCCACCATGATTAGTCATTTTTGAACCTTCGTACAAATCCACTAAATTATTTTTAGGAATATCCGCATGAGAATCCCAACCTTGTTTTGGCGTTTTTACGCGCCAAATGACTGATCCCGAAGTCCAATGAGACATAGCAGCCCCATGAAATTGTCCGTTGTTGGTTTGGTCATTGATCAACCCCGTTAATACTCGTGAGGATTTGGTGACATTGGTGAGTTTATGTCCAGCATTACCATCTATCATTAACATTAAAATGGATGAGGCATGACTGTTATCCATCACTACTGCACCAGTAATATTACTGAACCGACATCTTCGTACCCAGGAATTTGCCATTTTTGACATTGCAATGATGGACCAAGCATTATCATGAATAAAGTCTTTGTGATGTATATATTCATCTTGAAAATTAGCCTTAAAATGAATATCTTCAACACCTACATTTTCCAATGCAGTATAGGGTTTCGCGTTCCAATGATACGCTAAATTGATATCATTTATTAGCGGGTCTTTTAAATAAATGCGACGTCCTTTAATATGGTCTATTTCATGGAACTCTATAAAAGTGACGCCTTTCTCATTGACTTTTTCCCAATGAGGTCGTGCCTCCTTACCTTTGAGAGCAGTTTTTGCCGCTTCTAAATTATAAGGCATGGTCAATTGAATGAATTTAGCGTCTTTAAACGGGTCTATCTTAGCCACTTCAATGACATCATCACCGGCTTTCGCACTCGAAATTATCAATGCGGCATCTTCACTGAATTTTTCTACAGGATAAAATTTAAACATATAGTTCACTTTCCATTCTTCTTGATCCGGATAACTTTGGAGCATGTGATCTTTCATGTTAATCGTGGTGCCATGTATACCCCATCCACTTCCTTTTAAAATAATATTTGAAGAGGTTATCGTAATTGGATTGGACTTAATGGGACTTACGTTGACCAGATACTCCCCAGGAGGAAAAAACACGATGCCACCTTGGTGCAATTCAGCAGCATTTATGGCAGCTTGAATGGCTTCTTGATCTGAAAGCGTATCATTGGGAATGGCTCCGTAATCCATCACATTAAAAACAGCATGGTATTCAAATGTCTCAGGAATACCGTGTTCTCCACGTTTGTATCCTGCGTAAGAATAGTCAAAAAGTTTAGGGATTTTTGGATCATCTGTTTCTCCAGTGTAGTTTTTCCAAATCATTGATTCCCTAGCCCTGGATTCTTCAGGAATGTTCTGATTATCCACTGCTACTTTTTTAGGAATGGTTTCACATGCGTTAATCAACAAAACGAATATGAGCATGTACCCGAGAAAGGGATGTCGTATTGAGCCATGGTTTGTTGGCAAAAGACCCATGCTATTGCAGTTTATTTAATCTAAATTCTCTTGGCAATCCGTCTACCAAACTCAATGTTATCACGGTTTGCCCGTCGATATGCGACGTCGATTTCACGAAATCCTCAGCATATGGGCTCCATGTTCCATTTAAGGTGATAACGAGTTCTACCGCCTGACTGTAGTTTCTGTATTTGCCTTTTTGGTATTCAGGGAAGTTCAAATCGGGTTGCACGGCACTGATCGTAATCAAACTCTCAGAATTCTCTTTCAACATGATAAGAGCAGGTTCAGAAACTTCATTCAAAAATGCATCGTTCAAGGTATGATCAACTTCAAAAACCACATACCCGGTTGTTTTACTTGGCACATCGTATACAATATGCGCAATGCTATCGACTCTTTTTATAATATATGAATTATCTTTTTCGGCCATTTTACCGAAGTTTTTCTGATCAGTTTCACTTAAAAACGGATAGATCACATATTGATAAGACGCGTTATCTGGTGCCATCCCATGGTCGATCCATGCGGAAGCATAATCACCCTCAGTCTCTTTGGCACCTTTGCCTTTGGTATTCATTTTCCCAGTGTTTATGGAGTATTTGTTATGATAAGATTTTTGATGTTCTTTTTTAAAATGTACCGCGTTGTCCGTTAGCATATAATATCCAGTTCCATATGGATCCACAATCCAAGAGTGTTGCTTTCCATCAGATTTCAATTCAGAATTCATCGGAAATTTCTTCATATCTCCTGCAGAAGAATATAGCGTCTGTTTGGAATCTTCCAAATAGGATTGGAATATATTGGTTTGCGTTGGGTTGTCCTTATCAATACTTGAAATGTTCGTACCAATGGCAATCAATTTATCACCAAAAGAAAACACGGATTTCTTTGCTCGTAACCGACCTGGGAAACCGACATTCACCTCTTTCCCATCGGCATTGGATCCTTTACCTTCGTTAAGAATCATTCCAAAGATGCCGTTACCATCCAATGTTGTAGCGCCGGCGAAGGACTCATTGGACCTGAACATGATCAACGGCATTTTTGGCTCCAATTCTTTAAAAGGTAAATATACAACGGTAGCTCCTGGATATCGGTTCCAGTCCCAGCCTTCTTGACGGAAACCACTGCCACTTTCGCCGTTTCTATTCAGAAGTTCAATGGTGCCATTAGCAGGATATCGGCCGTAGCGGTTTTCATCCACATAAATCTCTGAGGCCCATACATATTTGCTATACCCTTTTAATAATGCAGCCCATTGATTCCGTCTATGTACTGCCGTTGCTGCATAAGGCAAGGTTTTATAACCGGGCATGCGTTCTTTTTGAATACCATTGATTCCGGTAAAAATATTGGTATTGAAAAGATCATCGTCACCCCAAAGTCTGAGATAGGCCGAAGCCACCTCTTTATCGATAGCTTCCGTCCCATCCGGATTGCCCGAATAAGCGAGCATTAAATACTCATCTTTTAAGCTCTGGATGCCACCATCTTCCAAAGGATGACGACCAGAATTTCCAAAGCCCCAATTATAGAGTTGGCTAAAATCCTTCAGGGTCAAAAATGCGCGTTTAAAATTGTGATGGCCTTCTGGACGGATTCGGTACCGCGTAGTAGACAACATTTTCATGATTTTAGGTACGGTGCTGAAAGCTCCCAAAGCATAGGCAGGATAATGCCCGTTATGGTGCCAAGCAGATCCGTCTGGTTTAAAGCCCCACTCCTCATCTTCCTGAGCCATGGTAATGGATAAAAACTTAGAATAGGCGGCTAATAATGCAGCTTGATCTTCTTGTTTTTCAAAAAGAAAAATCATCATTAAGTGGTAATAGGCCTGGGTATTCAAGTAATCGATATTCACATGAAAATTGTCGGGATTATCCAAGAGCATTCCTAAGTTATAGATCCAATGCAGGCTCGCTCCAACATCATTTAAAAGTCCGTTGTCATAGAGCACGACCCGCATTCTAAAAAAAGCTTCGGTGATTTCCCGTACACCATAACCAATATGATGTCTGGTGCCTCCATTACTTCCGGCAACCCAACCTTGGTCCAAAAAGTATTTGGTTCCGGCAACAAACATGTCAGCGATTTGCTTTTTTTGCTCCGGGGTGGCCCGATCGTGAAATTTACTGAGCTTGTTCAATACTTTGCCCAGATCGGATATATCATTAAAGGTTTTTTTACCTTGTTGTCCTTCGTTAAAATATTCCTGTTGCTCTCTAAAAGTCAATGGCGGTCCTTGTACTGTCTCGCCTGTATCTTTAAGACCAAGACTATTATAATCCTCTTTCAACGTGTTCATATACACTTTGTACCGATCGGCAATGGTAAGGTCTTGATCAATCTGCGCTTCAATTTTTTTAAGGTCCATGCGGATGGCCATAGACACTGGACCAGCTTCCAAATTCCTGATGCGATCAAAGTTTGAAATCAGCGGCATCCAATGGTCATCACTCAAAACCTTATCCGCTTTTATAAACGGCACAAACTCATCGGGATATTGGTGTCTGTCATCCTGGTACTGTGCATAAATGATATCGTCAAAAAACAGTTTTCCTTTTGCAGAGGTCGTACTGACTTTAAAATAATCATAATCTACTTGTGCTCCTTTTTGGGGAGGATTTCCTTTCATTTCGTAAAATGGCACCCATATACGTCGCCAACCTTTAAAATCCAGATTCAGATCAAAATGGACCTCTTGCTTTCCATCCTTTTCAAACGCTATGGTAATGCTGCCATCTTGCGGTGTTTCACTATAAACTGACAAATGAAGCGTAGGCGATGCAGGAAAATGAGCACCATATTGTAATGGGCTCTCCTCCATACTCAAAATCTTAAAATGTGAAGTTCCTATGGCACTTTCCCCATGCCAGGTCCATTCCAGTGACGATTTCCCGAAACGACTGTGCGCGTTGGACAAAGACAATTTCCCATTAGTGCTGTCAAAAGAACTCAAAGCGGTTGGGGATTCAAAAGATTCCACCGCCGGACGATAGTTTTGTTGGGAAAAACTGACTACCGAGGTGAGCAAAAATAAAGTTGCTAACATTAGGGATTTGTGGGTATTTTGGAAAGCGGTCTGTATCATCATCATTTTTTTATCAATTTAATTAACGCCAGGGATGCATCTTTCATACCAAAGGCTGAATGGCACCCTCACTTATTTTTTTTGAAGCTCCATATAACGCTCCAACCACGGATCTTTTTTCAATTTTAATTGCTCCAACAAGTCTTGATGCAATTTCTCTTTGATATCGGGAGCAGAATCGGCGATATTATTCATTTGATAAGGATCTTCCTGGTTGTCAAAAAGTATATCCCGCACTTGGTCCTTGCCATCTAAAGTAATCACGTAGGTATATCTTTTGGTGCGCAAACCGCGATGTCCTGAGGCAGGCTGGCCTTCCTCAATAAAATAATACATGACCGATTGTGGTTCGTCGCCTTTATCCTCCAAAATAAGACTGGAAAGATCCTTTCCATCCAAATCTGAAGGGATGCCTTTGGTAGCGCCCATCATATTTAAAATGGTTGGCATAATATCCGTAGGGCTGATCAATAGATCCGATTTTTGCCCCGCTTTTAAACGTTCTGGCCAGCGGATAATGAACGGCACATTAATAGATTCTTCGTACCAGATATTTTTTGACATCAATCCGTGACTGCCCATCATTTCACCGTGATCGGAAGTTAGCACCACAATGGTATTGTCGTCCAAACCTTCTTCTTCCAAGGCCTCCAAGACACGGCCGATTTGTTCATCAACACCGGTAACCATGGCAAAATATTCGGCAACGTGGTCTTTAGCCAAATTGGTGCGGCCTCTGGTAGCGCCTTTATGGAATGCCAAGTCTTTGGCAGCCGTTTCCAAATCGACATTATCCCTTACCAGCAATTCATCAAGAGATTTGTCTTCATAGGATTTCATATATTTTTCGGGAACATAATGATACGGTGGATGTGGTGGATTTACTGACCAAAACAAAGCGAACGGCTTATCTTTACTGCGTGTTTCGGCAGATGGATTCTTTAAGTAGTCAATAATCACATCGGCCTCATGTTTTGCCGACCATTCATTGATTTGAGTCAACTCGTCCTCTTTGGCGTCATTGATCCAATAGTGTGGGTTGTTGTGCTGATCAAAGGTGCCGTAAGCATACCAGAAATTGAATCCGTGGCGGAATTCCTTAGGGGTATAGGCATCCCAAATGACGGAGTCCTTACCTTCAATGGGTGGTGGTGAGGTCAAATGCAATTTACCAACGTATCCCGCATCATAACCATTTTCAACTAACACATCAGAAAAACTGATATCGTCCTTTTGCCAAGAATTATCGTATTTATAGCGCTGTGAATTACTGTTGGTCAGTAGATTGTTGTGATAAGGCAATAGGCCAGTCATCAACATTCCTCGATACGGACTGCACAATGGGTAACTACTGATGGCATTGGAAATAATCATGCCCTCTCCTGCCAGCTTATCCAAATTTGGTGTATTGACCGGATCTTGATTATTGACCCCAATGGCGGCATTACGAAATTGGTCCGGAAAAATGAAGAGTAAATTAGGTTGTGAATGACTTTTATCCTCTTTTACCAATGAGGCATTTTTGTCCTTACAATTCAAAAAGAATATCACCGTTAATAAAACTAGAAAACTGTAGTTAGTAAATTTCATGCTGATAAAAAGGTTTTATTGTTTATGCATTTTTTGCAGTCTTGCCAAGGCTTCAATATAATAATAATCGGCATAAATAAGAGCTACATCAATTTCATGCCCTAATGATTTGGCTCCTGTGGAATGTAATAAAAATGAATCTGCTTTTCCAACACCTGAATAATTGCTTGACGCCAATGAAGCAAGCATTTTTATAGCTGCGTTATAATAGCGTTCTTGATCTTCCTTAGACTCAACCAAAGTACTTAGATCCAGCAATGCACTGGCAACAATAGCTGCAGCAGAAGCATCTTTTTCTTCATTTGGATCTTGAGCCACATCAAAATCCCAACATGGAACCATGTCTTCTGGAAGCAACTCTAAATATTTGTCGGTTATTTTCTGTGCAAAATCTAAGAATTTTTTGTCCTTTGTTTCCTTATATACCATCGTATATCCATACACTCCCCAAGCCTGGCCTCGTGACCAGCGGCTATCATCACTAAAGCCCTGCTTAGTGTGTCTGTTTAGAATATCACCATTAAGGGAATCATACTCTATAACGTGCCAGGAAGTATAATCTGGTCGAAAATGATTTTTCATAGTCGTTTCAGCATGTGTTACTGCAATATCATATAACTCTTGACCGCCCCCATTCTTCGCTGCCCAAAATAACAACTCCAAATTCAACATATTATCTATGATGGTAATATGCTGTTGCCAACGTGGATGCATCTTATTTGACCACGATCTTATCGTGCCAACTTTAGGGTTGAATCGAGAAGCCAAAGAATTGGCAGATGTTAAAAGGATATTTTTGTATTCTTTTTTATCACCTATTATATAACCATTTCCATAAGCTGGAAACATCATAAATCCGATGTCATGATGCTCAGTAATATTTTTAAAATCCTCAAAAACCTCCGTGCGTTTTATCGCTTCTTCTTTCCACTTGTCTTTACCCGTAACCTCATAAGCATACCATAAGATACCAGGGTAAAAACCAGAAGTCCAAACCAATTTATGATTATTCACTTCTTTCCATTCAGTTTCATTGGTTTCAATCAATCTTGGATGTTTTGTAAGGTCTGTTAACTTGGGAACAGAAATCTCCAATTGTGAATCGCAATCCGCTATTGCGCTTTGAAGATCAAAAGTGGGTACTTCCAGAATTCCTGCAGTTACTAAATCCTTCTTGTCGGCATTTTTACAACTGACACTCAACATTACAATACATATAAGAGACATTATATAAACTCGATTTTTTAGTCGAAAAGATTTGAATAGGTTCTGCTCCATTGTTTTAAATTTAAAGTGATTTTGTTTAAAATAGTTTCTTGTTCAACAAATTAAAGAAGTATTGAGCTCAAGGGAGTGGTGTTCAAAGGTCATTAGAGGGGCATCTTTTGGTCATTTTAAACATTTTTATCTTTAAAACAATATTAAAATGATACAAATGAACTGATTAACAAAAACCATCAATGGAAAGAGGACAGCTAAGTCATTTGAAAACTTAGCATAAGTAATCACGATTGGCTACATAATTTTAATATGAACATTTTAGCCCCAAAATTTCTAAAAAGCAAAACGCTTCATTCACGAACGAAGTCTGAACAAAGCGCTTTGCATTTAAATAATTAAAAAGGGTATTAATACATTGTTTTACTTAAGCAATACTTTTTTACTTGTTACAGCTCCGTCATGAGATTCGATTTTTAAAATATATAAACCTTTAGAAAAATTGCTGACGTCAATAGGTTGAGCATTCAGTTGATTAAAGATTTCCTTACCGGTCACATCCACAAGAGCAACTCTTTTAATAGAGACGTTTGCATTATATTTAATGTTTAGAAAACTTTCTGACGGATTTGGATATACCGAAAAGTCATTTTCAGATATTGAATTATTGGCTATGGACAATACGGTACTGTCCACGGTAAAATCCAACTGGTGCAAGGCGGTAAAATTCTGATTAGGCGTCCAATCAGATGCCAAAACAAAACGATAATATCTATAGGCCTTATTAGTCGTTAAAGCCATAGGGTATTCGGCACCAGCACCAGAATTGTTAGAAAACATACCAAAGGGTGCGCATAAATCATCCCAATTAGCATTATCATTACTTCCTTGAACTATCCATTTTGATTCACCTTCATCGCCCTTATTGGACGTTCCATTTGCAAAAATGTATCTTACTTCAGTAACTGCAATAGGATTATAAGCTCCAGAAACTTCAAACTTATAACCTTCTCCTGCAGGAATTGTTATCCCATTAGCCAATCTAGGAGTAGCAGTCGCAGTAGTTAAAACATCCGCCCATTTTGAAGTATTGGTAAAATTATCCTCTGAAATAGACGCGCTTGGAGTATTAAAGATATTAGCTTGTCCACTTGAACTTGTATTCAATGCTGAAAATGCACCATTCGCTACAGTTTGGGGAGCAGCGGCAAATGCCACATCCGAAATATAAAAGGTGCCATGCTGCATCACCCCTTCTTCAAAAGCGGCATCGTTGGTTTCCATTTTAAAAGCCACGGTAACGGAATTCCCCGTATAGGCGGATAAATCCAGTTCACCTTTGACATAGGTTTGAGGAGCAACCCCTGAGGTAGCTATAGCTCCCACAATATTGGAAGTTTCATTGGTCCAAGTAGCAGTACTCGGTGCATCACCGTGAGTATAGTTTTCAGACACCCAAACCGTTAAAGTAGCGCCAGCCCCAAATACAAAACGTTGTTGCGTCCAGAATGAAACCATCGGAGAATTGACTGCTGAAAGATCTTGATTGGTCATTAATGCCCAAGCCTCAATAGCATAGTTGACCTGATTGTTATCATCGGCTGATCCAGAGGTATTGGTAAATGCAATGGCTCTTTGATCGCGTGTTCTACCATCAGGGATTCTCTCGTCCGGCCTTGAGGCAGGATCGAATTGGCCATTGGAATCGTCTCCAGCAGAGCCTTGTGGCCCCACGATATCATTGACTCGTTTTCCAACTTGACTGGCATCATGGCCACCCAAGGATACTTTCTGAACGGTAAATCCTCTCTCTGTATTTTCATACCTGAAATCCTCGTAATAGGTGACTTGGGCATTCATTGAATATGTTACTACACCCAATAGGAGTAGCAGTGAGATTTTAAGGGTAATTTTTTTCATATTGATTTTGTTTTAAGATTAAAAGATTTGTTTTAGTAAATATATCATTTTAGATGTGTTTAAAAGGGGGGCTAACTCGTAATGAAAGGGGGCTATATTGTTCAATTCTGATGTTATCCATTGATTTTCAAAAGTATAATGCTGTTTTCCGATCTTTAAAATTCATATTTTACTTAAACAGCCAGTAGCGCAGTCTTCCTATTTTGGCCTATGGATATAAACGTAAAAAACCCAAACTGTGGCAAAAAATGTTTGCACTGTTTGGGGCTTTCTAAATTCTATAAGACACGATCTAATAAGACGTTTATCTAATAAAAACCTTTATTCGGTGACGGTGATGGTATATTCCTTCACATTTCCTTCCTGTCCATAAATAGTCTCATTACTACCTACAAAAGTGATGGTGTAAGTACCGGATTTTTCATAGGTATACTCAAATGTCTTCAACTGTTCAGAATATGTTTTTAAAGGCATCCCTTTATCCGGGTTCACTTTTGTGAGATTAATGGCATTCGTAATGAGCCAGTCTTCATTTACTATTCGATCACTAT
>Ga0098068_1000611_pt1 | contig 13893 bp, 10 predicted proteins | sample 26BtaG_FD_75059 | JGI IMG/M metagenome (GOLD analysis project Ga0098068, IMG submission 75059) | Marine viral communities from Cariaco Basin, Caribbean Sea - 26B_WHOI_OMZ_CsCl | ecosystem: Environmental > Aquatic > Marine > Oceanic | place: Caribbean Sea: Cariaco Basin | collected 2014-11-09 | reverse complement strand
TTGCCACGGTAACAAGTGCGGACACCACTGATGAGGTTACAATTAGATTAAAGAATGACACAGCGGCCATCTTTGAAATTCGCAACATGCGTGCAGTAGACCTCTCAGCCCCATCAGCCCCATTCGTTGACGGAACAGGCGCAGGCACAGCGGTTGGCGTTGACAAGTTGACGTGCACACTACCTAACTTTCCTATTGGTACGATTATGCAATGCGTAAAAGCAGAGTGGGGCGGCCTCGGGAATCCTAGCAATATATCTGCCTATTGGTTCGATGAGACGCCGCTTGAGCTATCTGTGTATACGTCGTCAACACTTGCAGCTAGAGACGGTACCGCCACAGCAATAGCAGGGCCCGCCTTAGTTGCTGATACCTCAAGGGTGACAGCTGTTGACTGGAATGGAGTAAATGTTGGCATTCGCAACTCGACCACTGCAAGGGTTACAGATGCTTCAACAAAGATCCCCACTGGACCACTGATAGTCGGTAATAACGATATTGGTATACGCCCATTTCACGGCGCGCTCTGTACCCTCATATTTGATTGGGTCTTGAGCGATGCTGAGTATGAGATTGTACGCGTTGGCCTGCTGGCTGCAATGAATGGAGTAACATTCCGATGAGCAATATACCAGATGCCGTATTTGAAATAATGCCAAAAGAGTATCCTGACACCTTTACATATTACGTAGGTGAGGACGTGCCGTTCGGTGATAGCTACTGGAATATACCCCATCAAGAATGGGTTCTTAACGATCATTGGGACAAAGATACCCTATGTCATTATGAAAATCTATTGATACGGAGTCCGAAATGAAATACCTTGCACTACTATGCCTGTTGACAGGATGCGCGACACACACAGCGCCTGAGCTATGTCGCCATCGTTGGCGCTCAGTTAAGGCAGCGCTTGCAGAGAAGTATGGCGAGGAAAATGTTACACCTGTGAGACTGGAGAACTATGACAAATCGGCGTACACATATCATATGCAAATCAAGGTTCGAATTGATGGTGAGGACTGGTGGGCTGAATGCCCGTCTGCTACTATCGAGCTTTTACCGTACCATAACCCAAAATGTAAACCCCCAAGGGCCGAATAATATGAGACTACTCTTACTATTTATTAGTCTCATGACTCTTGTGAGTTGTGGGACTGTACCAAGGCCTGACCTTCCAGTAGTGAAGCAGGCTGGCAAAGTGTACGAACAGTATCAGTCTACGTTGTGCGGTGTACCGCTGGGAAAGCCCAAACGGAGGGCAGTGCCCTCCAAGATGGACAAGACACAAGCAGTGTTGAGAGTACCAGCCAAGTGGCTACTGTGGTTAGCACTACCAGCAGCAGCCCTAGCGGGTGCAGTGTGCCTAGTAGCAACAATCTACCTACAGAACGTGAAGCTTGCAAAGCTTTGTGCAGTGGGAGCAGGTGCTCTATTCTTAGCTGCCCTTTTTGCAACGGCATGGCTGATAGCTACAACATGGATGTGGGTGTTTGCCCCACTGCTAGCATTACTGCTCATTTCAACTGTAGTAGTAGCGTACAAGCTCACCAAGGGTACACGTCCAACACTGTTACAACAATCATATGGTTAGTCCTTATCCTCATGATAGTGGGTATAATAACTATAATCAACTGCAGGGATAAGGATAATGACTAAATACGCTAAGCGTGATGAATGTGATATACAACATGCAAAGATCGAAGAACAGTTCAAAGAAGTAAATAGCAAACTAGATTATATTGTAGGAAAGGTTGATGGCATGTCAGAGCAGAAGAAACATGATGTTAGTTTCTTTGCTATGTTGGCTGCGTTTGCTCTTGGACTGTGGAACCTTTTAATTAAGAGGTATGGATAGCTCGACGGAGTGAACTATGTCGGCTGCTTCAAGGGCTTGGAGCGTGCTATTGAACAAAGAGACAAAGCATTGAAGGAGCACAAATTATGGCGGGTGCTAGTATAGTAATAGGAAAGATCTTGCAAGGTGCTGGCACTACGCTAGGGCTGTACGGCCAGTACCAAGACAAGCTGAGTGTCAGCAAGAAGCAGGCGTTTGACGCACAAGTTGCGGCTAACAACGCAGAACTTGCGAGACAAGACATAGACGTGAGGCAGGCGGGTGGCCGCCAAGAACGCTCATCTATCAGTAAGGGCGAACATGTTACACGTGGTGAAGCGAGAGTTGGCAGTGCAGCTGGTAACGTAGCTGTAGGAGAGGGGTCTGCTCTAGAAGTAGACATAGCACTTGCAGAACAAGCAGCACGAGAGCGATCTGCTAGTAGGGACCAGGAAGCTGTGGACGTGAAACGTCTAGAGACTGAGCGAGACACGCTCCTTGCAGAGAGCAGGCTCTTAAGGAAGGCAGCACGCCGCACTAAGAAGAGTGCACGCATGGGCTTTATTGGAGGCAATTTACAGGCTATAGGCAGTAGCATTAGCAAATAAGGAATAGATTATGGCAAATATACCCAGACCAAGAACAGGCATCAGACCTGTTAGCGGTAGTGTTGGTCGTCAACGTATCAACGCACCACTCGCAGCGTTTGGAGGTGGATCAGGACTGGCTGACCTTGGAAGGGGTGTAGCTAGTCTTGGTTCGGGACTTGAAGAGCATCAACAAAGAAAGGATAAAGAGGCTGCTGTTGAAGCAGATCTAGCCGTTGTTGATAGGATGGACAGGTGGTACTCAGATAACTCGCTAAGGAAAGGACCAAACGCCAGGACGCTTGTCACTGAATTTGATAAAATGCTAGGTGGCAGTGTACAGGAACTAACTAAAAACCTTTCTCCAAACGCAAAGCGTATAGTTGAACTTGCGAATCAGAAGTCTGCTCAACGATATCGCAGGCAGCTGATGGGAATAGAGTCACGAGAGCTTAATAACTCCGAGAAGATCAATGCTCAGATTGGCTTAAAATCTAAGGTACAATCTGCGGTAAATTCCATTGGAACACTTGAACACTACAGTGGCGATTATGACGCGTTTTTCATGGACCATCAGGACGAACTCCTATCGAAGGTCAACCTAGAGGCTGACAAGGAGCAGATGACTGACGAGCAGCGCGATGATCATCTGAAGAAGAGGGTTAACGAGTTTCATTTTGCTAATCTAAACAGATTGCTGAAGAACATAGAGATTAATGAAGACATTGGACTAGAAGGCACAAAGAAAGATATAGATGCGTACAAGCAAACTATTGAGTTCTCAGACCTTAATGACGCACAAAAAGGCGCGCTTAGTCAGGAAGCTGATAAGGTGTTTAAGCGCAAGCGTGATGGAGTTAAGGCTCGACAGGTAGAGTTCAGGAACCTTGAACTAAAGGCCCAAGGAAAGGTTGCTGAAGACTTCGAGAGTAGCGTTGATCAAAACGGAGCTACCAGCTGGTCATGGGACAAGATTGAAGCTGCTAACATGTCCACCAGTGCTAAGCGTTACGCTAAGAATGTTTGGCGCAGCAGTAACGACAAGAAGAAGAAAGCATCGGAAAGCTCTGAAGAAGTTCAGGAAAGCGCACAGACTGCTGTGGACCTTAACAAACAGATTAGTGCGTATAATGTTACGGCTGACATGGACAGGAGTGAATGGGCACACATAATGACTGCTATAGACAGCATGCCTAGCAACCTCTCTGGTACAAAGACTGCCCTAAAGGAGAGTCTGAAAGCTAAGACAATGGCCCCGTTTGACAATAAGGACACGCTAAACGTTGTTATTGACAACCTCAAAGATGTTTATAAGTTAGACAAGCCTGAGCTAAATAAATTCTTTGCGATAGATGAAGAGAATCTTGATAAGCGCATGGCTATTTACGGAGCGGCTGTCTCAAATCTCAGAGCATCAGCAAAAGACATGACTAAGAGTCAGTTCGCTATTGAAGTTGAGAGGGTTATTAAGAATGCTAACGAGACTGTAAAATCTGACGAGGCTGTTACAAAGTCATTCAATAACCTAACAAAGAAGCCGGAGGTTGTAGATACAACTGAAAGGCTTGCGCCATCAGAGTTAACTGGTGCGCCAACAACTACCCGTATAAAGTTTAAGGGGCAGCCAGCTGGAACCAGGCCGATTCAATTAAAGGACGGTACGAGGGCTTGGTATAATATTACGACAGGCGATATTACGCCAATAAAAAAGGATAAATAATCATGGCAGATAATGTAAAGCTACCAGAAGGTGCTGTGTTCTTAGACGAGCAGGAGGTCAGACCCCCAGAAGGCTCTACATTTCTAGATGAAGTTCCTACAGGTTCAAACGTAGACATCAAGAAAACTAAGCGGGCGCTGATTGACAGTGACTTTGGTGATAGAGAGAATGAGGCACGTGTTGCTGTTGGTGCTTACATGGCCCATCAGCTTAAGATGCCTTTTAACGGTGCTAATGATTACGCAGGGATGGCAGATGCGTATTTTGGTGGTAAAGGCATAGTGCCAGCTAATCAAGCAGCTAAGAAGCTGAAAGACATGTTGGCTGTACAGGAACAACCAGACGCACTGGATGAACTTGACGCCATTGATGATGAAGAGAAGAAGCTTGAGAAGGCAGCTGATCTTGCGCTCCCAAGCTTTGGCACACGACTGTGGGGATGGTTTGCTGGTGGTGATGAATCTCCGCATAGGCTAGACCCTAGAACACTTAAGAACCGTCCAGACCTTAAAGAAAAACTACTGGTAGACGCACGTATAAACGCACTGCAAGGTAGTCGAAAAAGACGTTTGCAGTTTCACAGCTCAATGCTGTCTGATAACGCTAAGCGCTTTGCAGAAGCTACTATGCTCACAGAAAAGGGTAACATACTTCAGTTCAACCAGTTATCCCCAAAGGATAAGAGATTCTTCTACGGCTATCTAAGAGAGCTTGAGCCGGAGATTGACGAGCGCTATAGCACTGAGTTTGTTCAAGCATTGGACAATGCTAGCAAGCGTACTGCTCACGCCTTTAAGTCATTCGCAGAAGTTACTACAGACACCATTGCTGGAAGACAGTCACCATTCCAGATCTATACATTTATCAAGAACAAATATCGTGATGAGAAGATTGATGGTAAGCCCATCTTCACTAAGGACGGTAGGTTTGCTAGTGAAGAAGCACGAGCACAGATTGCTGCTGACATGAAAGAGAGGTTTGGTGATAAAGTTCATGCTATGCAGATGAATCAACCTATTGGTGGTGCCGGAGCTACAAGTACAGTTACCGTAGAAGACATTCCAGAAGAAGAGATGCTGGTATTGCCTGACATGTTTGAACAAGGCCGCAAAGAGTTTGAAGAGCGTGCCCATGAAAGAGCTGTGTTTAACTCAACTATGGAACGCTTTAAGGAAAGCGGATTCATGCATGACAACAGTCTCAAAGCAACAGAGATGCTGCTTGATATGGGGCTTGTTATGTCCACTAGTGCCGCAACATTTGGCGTTGGTGGTGTGGCGTACAGTGCTGCACGTTTCCAAGGTGAAGCTGCCCAAGACCTAGTGTTTAATCATGGTGTTAGTCATGCAGACGCAAATATTATCAGCTGGTGTGCTGCTGCTCCATATGCAGCCACAGAACGAATTCAGGTTGCTCAGCTTAGTAAGGGAGCGCAAGGCTTTCTTAGTGGCTGGAAAACTGGTGGTAAAAAGGCTCTTATGTCTGCGCTTGCTAAGCATGGCGCTAACTACGCCAGCGAGGTAAGCGAGGAAACTGTGCAGAGTATCTTTGAGCAGAGCGCTAAGCTATATGCAAAAGAATATGCAGCTGCAACAGGTGTAGACTTTGACGAACTAATGAAAGAGGTTGGCACAGAGTTTATTGAAGCTGCCAAGACTATGCCGTTTTTAACAGCACCTGGCGCAGCAGCAGATATATACAGTGCTGCAAGGGGTGGATCTTTCAATGTTGACTCTGCCAAAGAAGAACTGGCACGTATTGACGCTGAAAAGGTAGAGCCTGTTAAGATAGAAGACATTGACACTGTAAGTGAAGAGGTCAAGGATGAGTATGACCTTGGTAAGACTACTGAGGAAAAAATTGAGACTCTTGAAGAAGCTGGTATAGAAAACGCTGAACAGGTTCATGAGCAGATTCAAGAGGAAGAGGCCTTTGAAGAAGAGGTCGCTACCCGACTTGAGCCAACTGAGCAAGAGATAGTTGCACGTGAGCAACGCTTTGACGATCTACGTATTGCTATGGAAGAGCTTGGTGTTGAGCGTAAGCTTGTCGATCAGCTAAGCAGTACGCTAGACCCTGAGAACGTAGGACAATACGCTAATAGCGTGATTGAAGTGAAGGACGGGATAGCAGATACTACTCGTGTGTTTAATCACGAAGTGTTCCACTTCCTCAGAGACTCAGGTCAAATCACTGACAAAGAATGGGAAGCATTACAAGCAGCTGCTGCAAAGCCAGAATACAAAGCTCTCAACCTTCGCTATTCATCGTTTGAAGGCGACGCACGTGTTGAAGAGGTTATGGCTGATGCGTGGGCCACGTTCACTCCAGAAGAGCGTAGTGTATGGAAGAAGGTCGTTGACTACATTAAGAGTTTCTTTGCAGTTAAGACAGAGAAGCAAGTGTTTCAACGTCTAGACGAATACCTACAAAGTGCAGCTAAGGCAGGCCGTGCAAAAGGACTTACTGGTGAGTTTGATACAGCGTCTGCTGCTGCTGTAAAACTTGGTGTACAACGTGTCTCTGACAAGCCTGACACACAGCAAGAGCGCTTCGCTCGTAACGGACAGGTCAGACCAGACGCCCGTGATAACGCAGCGCGTGTGTACGCTCTTGCAAAAGCAGAAGGCAGTCGCAATCTAGACAAGATAGCACAAAGCCTATCTGAACAAACAGGTTCTGATGCCAGGGATATTGCTGCTATTGGCGAAAGCCTCTATGAAGATTCTGTGGATCAGCTTGATGAAGGTGCTACACGTCTACAGAAGCGCGTAGCTATACAGAAGCGTAGTGCTGAGCGCTCTATTCGTTCAGAGCTTCGCAAAGCACAGAAAGCTGGTGTACGACTCGCCAAAGAAGGTACTCGTGCTAAAGAGCGCATTGCTAAGGATAAAGCTAAGCGGCTGTCTAAGGAGATGGCAAAAGCTCACACTGCATCAAAAGAATATTTAGACCAGGCTTCTATAGACAAAAGCATGTCAGAAGCGATTGAGTCTAATAAAGTAACCCCTGTGCTTAATAGCGCTGCTGAGGCAGCAAAGAGATATGCAGAGGCCAACGACATAGCAAGCAAGGCTGCAAAAGATGCTGTTTACAAAGCAACACTATACCATACCCTGTGGTTTGGTGCTATCAATAAAATGAAGTTTGATAGAAGTAAATCAGCATTAAAATCTAAAATAGATAAGATGCTTGACAAGAAAACCAATGCACTTGAAGCTAGTAAAATTGCTGGCAATGTTTTTGATAGTATTCTAGAAGTTAAGAATCGCACAGAGCTTAAAGAATTGACGAAAGACTTTAAGGCTATCTTGAACACAAAAGCAAACAAGCGTGTTAAGTCAACTACACTACTGAAGGATAGGGAGATTAGCCCAGAGAAGGCTGCTGAACTATCAATTATTAAAAGTGTATGGCAGAAGGGTGATAAGGTTCTAGCTCCATTGTTGAGCAAAATAGAAAATGCCTTACACTTCCAACCTTCTGAAACTAGTACTGTAACTGTCGAAGAGTTTCAACAGGATGCGCTTGATACTATAGCTAAGAAGATTCCAGCTATTAAAGATGACTCAATTATCCGTGAGCTAGACACTGGCTTGCAGTTAATTATGCTTCAGCAAATCATCTCTGACTATGGGAACTTGAAGAATAAGGGAGTTAACGCTATAGCAGAAGCTACCATGGTTTTACAAGCTGAGATTGATGAGAGTGCTCGAACAATCATGGAGATTGCCAAGAAGCAGTCTGAACTTATTAAAATAAATAGGGAGCGTGCTAATATCGCTACAAAGCCTGTTCGCAAAGGCGTAAAGTCTGCGTTTAGCGGGGGTGCTATTTGGGGCTCCATTCAGTCAAGGCTTAGGGATATGACACGAGTGTCAAGTGATGCTGGTAAGAAGGCCATGGAGCTTCTTATTCAAGACCTGGACTTCCAGGGCGCATCAAGTGAGTTCGATAAGTTGAAGGGAGACTTTGCTCAGGAATGGCAGGAAGTTTTTGTCAACGCTTACAATCTTGATAAGCTTGGTTCATTTGCACGTATACAGAAGCGTATCATTGACCTCAATGTACCACGAAAGAAGTGGGCTAAATATACTCCAGATGGCTCAGAGCTATCTACTGGTCAGGTCATGCAAATTGTAGCTACGCACTGGCAGGGCGTGTATGAAAAGCAATTAGAAAACGCTGGTTATACGTTTGACAAAATAGAATCCATGCAGGACGCACTGTCTAACCAAGACATAGCATTTCTTAATTCTATGGTTGAACTGTACTCTGAGTGGGGTAAAAAACTTGATAGCAGGGCTTGTGAGGTTTACGGTACATCACTGTCAAACCAGAGTGGAAGGTATTTGCCAGTTGTGATGGATGTAGTAAGGCCGTATAACGCAATGGAAACAAGATCAGTACCACTACTCCCACCATCATTCAACAAACGGAACCCTGGCAAGAACTCAATCATTGACACAACTGCAAGTTTCTTTGAAGTGCTTGACGGAAAGGTTAATGAGAATGCCCACTGGATTAGTCACGTAAACAGCAGCCTATTAGCAAGGTCTGTGTTTAATGGATCTAAACTTACTAGGCAGCTGGTCGAAACGTATGGCAGTGAGGCTGTTAGGTTCTTACATGAACATCTAAATGATATATACTCTAACCAAGCAGTAGAGGCCGTAAAAGATCCAGTTATCAGAAGGCTGTCCTCTATCGTATCAATGAGATATCTAAGTGGAAGCTTAAAGCAGATATTCACTCAGCCTATGTCATTCCCTGCATTTGCACATAATTATGGCATCTTCAAGGGTACTGGTATGTTTGTGAAAGGTGTGTTTACTCCAAGGTCATACATTGAGAGTTTTGCTAAACTCTGGAAGTCTGATCAGTTTAAGTCAAGGCGTAAGCTTGGCCAGACCGAATACATAGAGACAGCGATGAGGCAACGCTTTGGTGATAACTGGGTAAATAAAATAGGCTTACCCGAGAATGCTAAAGTTGCAGCTGGTGTTGTTTCTACGGCAATTAAGCAAATGTATAAGATGGGAATGGTAACTAACACGCTAGGCGATGCCATTCCAATCATGGCCATTGGCCCAACCATTTATATGGAAGAGTTAAGGCGTGCCAGGGGTAATGAAGAGCTTGCCATGAAAAATACATGGGATGCGATAGAGTCTAACCAGCAGAGTCATGCGGTTAAAGATCGTTCGCGCCTATCAAGGCGTGGCGGATTAGCAGCACAGCTTGTTGGTCAATTCATCAACACACCAGGACAATATGCTGCGTTTGAAGTTGCTGCGTACAAGCAGTTAAGAGATGACGTAAAGGTGTATGGAGTTGGTGAGACATTGCTAAAAAGAGAAAGCACAAAGAAGCTGCTTAATGCCTTGATTATTAATCATGTTATGCTACCAGGTTTGTTCTATGGAATGTCTACCCTATTCAATAACTTCTTAGATGATGATGATTGGGATGAGGATGATACCATTGGAATGTCCATTCAGGCACTCAGTGGCCCAGCATCTGCACACATGGTAAGCATGGCTCTCAGCGAGTCGTTTCTTTATGCAGCACTAACTGGAAAAGCAAAGTGGGGTCGTGGAATGATTCCATTACAAAGCTTCATTAAAGACGCAAAAATGATGGGTGTACTTATACATCACTTGTCGTTAGACTTTGACCTTGATGAGGCCTTTGAAGATGCTGTAGATCTCATTCCTGAGTTCGTAGCACCTGTTCGACAAGTTAAACGTGCAGTAAAGAGCAGACAATAACTAAACTCATAGGGGAGGGCAACCTCCCCAACCAGGAGATCATAATATATGGCAGTTAGTAACACTACACTGAGAAGCCCTGCGTCAGGTGGTTACGCCTGTAACGGGTCAGTCACAGACTTTGCAGGAGCCTTCAGGCTCTTAGCAGAAGCAGACGTAAGCGTAATCCTACGAGACAGTGAAGGCAATGAGACCACACTAGTGCTTGGTGCAGGAGCAGATAAGTACACTGTAGCACCTACTGGTGGTGCGTATCCTTGTGATGCGTTTACTGTGACTACAGGTACTACCTACGCAAGTGGTAACACCATCACACTCATACGTAGTATGGATCTTACGCAGCCTAGTGGCTACGGCAACCAAGGGCCGTACCTTCCTCACAATCACGAGACCTCGTATGACCGCAACCTGTTGCTCATTCAACAGCAGCAGGAAGAGATTGATAGGTGCGTTAAGGATGCTCCGTCAGGAACGTCAGTGACTGACCCAGACTCTTATCTTGCTGCTTGTCAAGCTGCACAAGGTGGAGCAGAGACTGCTGAGACAGGCGCTGAAGCGTCTGAGACAGTGGCTGCTGCTAGTCTTGCTGCTATGCAGGCTGCTGGCTATTACCTTAGCGAGTACGCCAGTCTTAGCGCTGCTATTACCGCGATTGGCGCTATGGAGGCTGAACTTATTATTGATCAAGATGATACGATGGCCGGAAGTTTAACTGTTCCATCTAACATTACGTTGAGATTCATAAAGGGAAATACGATTGACACAAGCACTTCAACACTTACGGTGAATGGCGTAATTAGCGCTGGACACCAACGATTGTTCGCAACTGGTTCAACCGTAGATCTAAGTGGTATTAAAAACGAGTCAGCACTTGTTGGCTGGTTTGGGGCTGTTGGCGATGGAAGTACGGATGACGTAATGCCGCTAACTGAACTTCTTACATGTGGTGCACTTGTTTGTCAGCTTGAGCAAGGAAAAACCTATATAACATCTGACGAGTTATCTCCAGTAGCAAGTAGCATATTTGATCTTAACAATGCAGTTATTAAGGCTGACCCTGACCTGCCAAACACAAGTAATATTATAATTGTCGAAGCGCTTAATATTACAGTAAAAAACGGTGAAATTGATGGAAATAGGGCAAACCTAAATAATGTATTTTCAGCTGGAAGTTACGGCAATGGAGTGAGAGTTACTGATGGTGGTGACGGTGCAAGAATTATTAGCGTAATCACGCACGACTGTCCAACAAATGGACAAGCTGTTATCAGCTCAAGCGCTGCAATAGATGACGTTAAGTTTATTAACTTTGATAGCTATGACAATGCCTTTACCGGAACTGGAGGTGAGTCTCAATCAAATGGAAATCCAATAACTGGCGCGCAATTCATAAACGGTAGAACATCTGGCAATGATCTTGGTGGCGGAATACGTATTCAGGGCTTAGATAACTATCTTATAGATGGACACATAGAGGATGGTTCTGACCATGGCGGTGTTGTAATAGGGCCAGGAGAGGCTTATAACACGTGCAGAGGTTCAGTAGTGAACTCTTATATAGAAAACACAAATGCAGGTCTTGCCACGTTTGAAATAGATGCAAAAGTTGGTGGCGCAGGCCCAAATGCTGGAAAAATTGCAACGGTTGAAGTAAATCTTGATAATGTTGAGCTTGTTGGTTCTGGTACTGGTAGTGGTTTAGTTACTCGTAACGGAGCACTAGTTACTGGTGGTACAGTTATATCTCGTGACCACACAAACAACGGATTCTTCCTGACAGAGTCTCTCGTTATTTTTGATACATTTATATCAAAAAACTCGGTAACGCAGGGGATTATAGCAAGCGCAGTTGCAGATATAAGGAATCTTATCATTACAAGATGGGGTGCAACATCGCCAGCCGTTACCTTTAATACTGGCTCTGACGGAAGTGTTATTAAAGGAAGGTTTGGCGCTACTATAGAGGAAAGTGGAACACATGATGGGCCAAACAATCAGTCTGTGATGACGGATAGCACTGCATCGTTTGTCGCTGACGAGCATATTGGAAAGGTGATACGCAATACAACAGATGGATCAAAGGGTACAATCACTGCCAACACAGCAACAACCGTAACCGCAACACTTGCTGGTGGAACTGACAATGATTGGGACACCAGTGATACATATGAGATAACGGCGGAAACTGGAAAGGACGGAGTGTCACAGTCGGGCTCCCCATCAAATATAGAACTTCACATTAGGACATTTACTGGCACTGGTCTAGACAAGGGCTTGGTATCTGGTGCCACTGCAAATACTTGGATGATTAATAATCAGGGTGCACTAAATATGGTTGAGATTGAAGATGGAATAGCCGCCCCATCAGCAGAAATTGGTAGGGCGAAAATGTACATCAACGCATCAAATGGAGATCTCGAAATAATATTCGGTGATGGTACGACTAAAACAATAGTTATAGATACCTAGAAGCTTCGGATTGTTAATCTAGGATTAACTTTCCGATCGACAAGGTGACTCGCTACCACCTAACGACAAAAGGCCGTACCTAATCTGGGGTATTTAAACCCCAAACTGGGTACGGCCTTTCTTGTTCTATCGCAAATCATCTCTGTACTTCTCTACAACACGTAGAGCTTTCTTCAGCGCTTTATGCTTCTGTATGTTTATACACTGCTGTGTTACGCCAAGCCTCCATGCTATTAGCTTTTCAGACTTGCGGGTAAGGTACGAATCTATTAATAGTTGCGCGTCATATTCATCCAGAGTGAGTAGTGTTTCCACTATAGCTTTGTTTCGCGTCTCCCTGTACTCCTTACGCTCTAGCACATTACTAGGGCTAGGATACTTCTTATGCTCTATCATCTTCCAGTCAACTGCTCTAGGCCGAACACGCCTGTACATCATGCTTGCACCACCCTTAGCAGTGTTGTAGATGTAGTTGCTCATTGAACCGCTACCGTCATAGTAGTGCAGGCGTTTTGCTAAGTACTCTACAGCGCTCTGTACGTCATCCTTACCTCCAAAGCCTACGCCCTTTATTGCAGTGCGTATAAGCCCCATGTTCTGCATTATAAGGGAGTTGCGTAGCTGTCTATTTCCTCCCATAAGTTCTAGGCTCATTTCTTCGTTAGTCATTCTAATGCTTCTCTTATTGTTGGTAATCCTGTGAACATCCTGGACCACACTGCGTACAGCTTAGTGCCACAGCGTTGATAACACTCAGGCGGTAGTTGTTCGGGCACTCCGTTGCTAGCGAAGAACCCACTCTGGCACTTTTTGTCAGAGTATTTCTTTGTGTCATACGCTATTACTACTCTATTGGCGTACACTCTTTGAGTGTGCCATAGCATCTTCTGTGTAAGACTAAACTTAGCAGCAGAGCCTGGTGGCTGATGCGCCCCCTTCACGTCTATCGTATACACTACGTCGCTCTCTGAGTGATACTGCCCTTCTAGTAGGCCAAGGGTGTTAGTGCAGTGCACCATCACACCAAAGTCTGCTGTGTACTCACTGCCTTGCAGGAGAGTCCTCTCCACCTCCTTGGTCTTAGTCTTAAGCTGTTTAGTAACAGTATACTTGGCGGGTTGTGTAAGCTCAAACTTTGGTTGTAACCAGAACTCTCTGATCACACCAAGAGCTTTAGCTTCTCGGCACCAGCAGTAGTAACAAGCTTCTGCTATACTATCAAACGTAGTACCGTCTATCGTACACTTTTGTGCTCTAGCTCCTCTCATCGTATCTTCCTCAGTGTATTTATTGCTTCGTTTACAATTATTCTATTATGATCAAGATCTTCGCAAAGCCTGTGTACAATAATCTCCCATGCATAATGATCAAGAATAACTGGCCCAAGCTTCCTGCCTCGCCACTTGCCACACTCGATATCTGTCAGCGTCATAACCTCAACGTTCTTATCAAGTTCATCACGCTCATTCATGTATTTGACGTGTTGCTTATTTGCTACTATAAGCGTACAGT
>Ga0098068_1000596_pt1 | contig 14009 bp, 21 predicted proteins | sample 26BtaG_FD_75059 | JGI IMG/M metagenome (GOLD analysis project Ga0098068, IMG submission 75059) | Marine viral communities from Cariaco Basin, Caribbean Sea - 26B_WHOI_OMZ_CsCl | ecosystem: Environmental > Aquatic > Marine > Oceanic | place: Caribbean Sea: Cariaco Basin | collected 2014-11-09 | reverse complement strand
TTTTACTCTTAGTGGTTTTAGAGTTATTTCCTCTTCTCCTATCTTAATAGTTTTACCTAATCCTATATGTTTTGCAAATCTACCCATCTGTTCTCACCTCTTTTCCATCCAGTGTTTTGATTACTTTTTCTTCTGGATTCTTTTTCTCAAGAATGTTTAATCTTTCTTCCATCTCAAGAAGCTTTACATATAATCTACTATTATCTAATAACCATTTCAAAGTCATTCCATAATCTGAACTGAATTCTTCGTCTGCTATTTGCTTGAATTCTTTCAAAGTTCTTTCTGGAATTCTTGAAATAATGAGAGCAGGTCTATATCTAAGTACCCGCTCTCGTATCTTTTCAATCTTTTCACTCATTTACATCACCTACGTGTATGGAGCTAATGCTACCATAGCTGCCGTATTATCGCATGAATCTTCTTGGATATTTCCTGCTGTTCCACCTACGTTTTGTGCTGGGAATTTCATTTGTACTGTGAATTTCAAAAGTCCATCAGTAAAGGATGGTTTGCATGATGTTACATATCCGTCCTTTGCATAGAACCTATATCCTTCAGATGCACTAGCTACTCCTGCACTTCCTGAAGCTGCTGCTGTGTCATTTGTCCAGAGTATAGATACAGCCATTTCGTCTCTATAGATTGTGTTTGTTGAAGTCAATGGTTCGCTTGTATCGTATGTTCTATTTAAGAACTGGGAAAAACCACCACCAGTTCCACCAGCCCCACCTATAGCTACTGGATAGGCTTCGAAAGTAACTGTTGTGTCTCCTTCTGGTACTTTCTTGACGTGTCTTCCACCAGCTAGATTAGCCACTGTTTCTATGTCTTTATCTCCTCTGTCTATATCTACAGTTTCTGTTATTCCTGCATAACTTACCCATGCTCCGTTTTGGCTAGCTATTGATATTAAGCAAGTCTCACTCCAAACACTTACTGTATTGGCAATAACAATCGCCTCCTTTGTTTTTTTTATCTAAACGCTGTTCTTATAGTTTTTGTCATCTCTTTTCCAGCTACTTTTCTAAAACTCTTCATAGCACTATCACTTCCTTTCTTAAGGAATTTGTAAGTAGGACGTCCCATTCTTTTTGATGCACCCGGATGGTGAACCTGTTTTGCAAACCTACGTACACCATCACGTCCAATCCAACTCAATCTTCCAACTAATTTTGGGGTTTTTGGGATTGGATGTGGTGCCGTTCCATCATGTACCATACCAGCATAAAATACAGAGCTACCAACTCTATATCCATTCTTTATCTTTATTACTTGTATGCTTTTTGACAACTGTCTTTGTTTGTGATATTTTCCTAAATTGATTAATTTCTTTGAAACATAACTTGTCCTTGTTGCTGCCCATCTTAATATATTATCTGCTGCTCGAGGAACACTTGCTCTTCCACTTCCTCCAAGTCTTCTCAATCCTCTAGCTACTTTATCAGCTCCTATTACTTTAACACTAACGACCATAAAAATCCCATTCCACTATCACATCAGTATGATACTCTGTAGTATTATCATCTAAAACAACTTCAGTAGTGGCAGTTGAGATAAATCTCATATTATAGCAAAACTTTGCTTTATAAGCAGATTGATTAGTTCTGAGAGCTTTCTTAACAGCATCAACTAATGCAGGAGAAGTGTCTCCCTTTCTAGTAACACAAGTTAGAATAACTGAAATAGTTGAATCGTAAATTGGGTCATCACTTTGAGTTAGAGAAACTTCTGGTGTATTTGGAGTCATAATCTCTACTCTAGAATATCCTTGCTTGCCTAATTTAGTAGGTCTTCCTTTTAGAATCTTAGAAGTATATGCACTAACATCTGCAGAAGCAACCAAATGTGTTCTTATTAAATCTCTTATGTCATTCCCTAAAGTTGATATACCAGCCATAATCTCACCGCAATAGCTATCGGGAAGGAAAACCATTCCCTAGTGATTTATTGATAATTACCCATATTAACCATGTCAGCTCCAATCTGCTTAAGCTCTATAATCTTTCTTTTAATCCTTTCTGTTCTTGTAGCTTCTGGATTCATAAAGTCTGCTACCATATCCATACAAAGTGCTTTAATATCATCTGTGGCAGCAGCTGTTCCATAAGTGTAAGTTACTTTAACTGTTTGATTTCCTAGTACAAATGTTCCGGGAGTTGCACTTGCATTAAGTTTTATTATTCCTTCTGGAAGGTAAGTATCATACCAATTCGAACTCATCTGAGTAAAAACATCATCGTTATCGTCATCTATTCCCAAGTAACTTACAGCAGCTATGTCCATCTGTTTTAATTTCAAAAACTTACTACCATTTCCATCATAAAGTTCTTCAGTAGCGGTTTGAGTTCCTTGCCATGTTCTACCAGTTCTTGCGTCTATTTCCTTAGTAGCACCTGAAATAAACAAAGCAATTTGCCCATTTCCCCATTCTGCTGCTTGAACATTTGTCCAGTTTCTCACCTCAGCTACTGTACAATACAAAGCCAATTTAAACACCTAATAGTTTTATACCAGCAAATGTAGCAATAGCTCCAATTAAGACCATAATAACTCTACTAAATAAGTTTTTTAATTCACTATGTTCTGCTTTAGTTGTTGAACTATGAGCTATTAAAACATCATTCAATTTGCCTGTATTCGCTGCTATATTCTTTACTGCTTCTGCTGTAATAGTAGTGTTATGATTAATAGTTTCCATACTCTTTGATATTCTTTCTAGATGTGCATCTGTCAAGGTTTTTCACCTATAATCTTTCATTAAACATACTTGCTCTTACAGCATCAAAAATCTGAAGTAAATTTGCTTTTGTTATTTTCCCAGCTGGTTCTACTACTGGTTTTTGTACTGTTCCATTTTTAACTTCCAAAATTATCTTCACATTTAATGGCTTTTCTTCTTTCTTCTCTTCTGGCATTTTAATCTACCTCCTATTTTACTAAACTATCTAATAGTGCCTGAAACTCATTCTTTGCGTTTGTATGTCTAGCCTTTAGTGCTACAGCAGTATCGTAAGCAGCTTTTAATTCATCGTAGTTTTCTACTCCTTCCTGTGGTTCTGCTGGAATGCTTACTGCATTTGCTTTGGTTGTCAAACTAGCTATTCTTGTTGATACAGCTGATTCTTTAAATTCCCATGGGTCTGCTCCATGTTGTGTTACTGTCCATGAGTTTTCATCCCAAACTCCATTATCAGCTTCTCTTATGAGTTTTTCAGGCGTTCCAAATCCATATATGTCTCCCATTTATATCATCTCCTATCTTAGTTTCCTATTGAAGTCCAGTCTGTATCTGCGACTGTTCCAATGTAAGTTATGCTTGCTCCTGCTGCTAAAGCTGCTGCTGTGTTTGTTCCTGCTCCCAAGTCGTCTCCTGTAGCTGGGAATACATCACAGCTCTGCGCTCCGTCATTCTTTATTTTCACAATAGTCCCGACAGGGAAAGTCGCTGGCAAAGTTACAGCGTCTCCTGCATTTGCACAAGTAGAAATTACATTATATGTAGATAATAAAACTCTATCGCCCTGAGAAGAACCAGCGTCTGCTGTTAGTCCTACGTTTGCTTCATGTTTTTGGAGTATGTGACTTGAGACTTCGGTCCATCTTGTCCCTTCGACTGCTCCAGCAATCATAGAAAGTGCGTCTGCTGCTGCGAAACCTATTCCAGTATTGCCATCCCCCGCAGTTGTAAAAACAGGATTTGTAGCGCTTGCAGCTTCATCCATTATAGCAGCGCCAGAAGAAGTATTTGCCCTAAACTCCCCCCCGTCTAATAAAAATCTTCTAACTCCAGCGATTGCAATACTTAAAATATTAGCGCCACCTGAATAAAGCCCTTTTTCAGTTGTGCCAATCCTCAAGCTAGGTTTAGCTGCTGCTCCAGCTGTGTTCGAACCGTCTATAACAACTTGACAACCCTCAGTGTCAGAAGAATTTTCAATTACTTTAAACCATTCTTGAGCTTGACCAGCACCTGCATCTATTTGGAATAAAGCTCCTGTAGTTAAATTGTCGCTATCACCAACTATAATATGTGCATTTTGGGTCGTGTTAGCGGTTGCATTTTGAGAAGCTGTAACTATGCTTGATGCTTCTGTAAACCTCATGGCTTCCACACCGCCAGCAATAAGTGAAAGTTGGTCGGATGCTGCCCTGCCAATTCCTGTATCAATATCACCTCTAAAAGAAAGCGCTGGTGAAATTGCTGTTGCTGCAGCTACTTTAAGATAATATCCTGACGGTGTTCCACTCTGTAAATATGTCGTAGCTGCCTGATGTCTTGCATTTCCCGCAATATTTAATATTAAAGTTGTTCCTGATTTTACATTTAAACCTGTTCCTGTTGTTCCGAACTCCAGGCTTGGTCTGAATTCCTGATTTGATAGAGGTAGAATTAACTGACCTCTTTCTGTATCATTTGAATTTTCAATAACTTTAACCCACTCTACATCTGCACCTGCCCCACCAACTATTTTAAGTAATGCACCTGTGGTAAGATTATCAGAGTCTCCTGTTATGATGAGAGCATCTTGAGTAGTATTCGCAGTTGAATTCATTGAAGCAGTTACGATTGAAGATGCTTCTGTGAACCTCATTCCTTCCACACCGCCAGCAATTAAACTTAGTTGGTCTGCTCCTGCCCAACCAATTCCTGTATCATCATCTCCTTCAAAAACATATACTGGATTTGTTGAGGTTGCTCCTTCTGTAGTCATTATTTGGAATTGAACTCCTGCACCGTGACCTGTGAAAATCGTTGAGCTAAATTTAGCCACATGAGTTCCGCCAGCAGCAATATTAAGAAAATCTGCTTGTTGATTAAAGAGTCCTGTTTCACTGTCACCAATTCTCAAACTTGGCTTTGTTGTATCTCCTATTGTATTACTTCCGTCAATTATTACCTGACAGCCTTCCGTGTCATTTGAATTCTCTATAACTTGTAACCATGATTTGTCTTGTGATGCTCCACCAATGACTTCAAATAAAGGTCCGGTTGTTAATGCATCAGAATCTCCTTTAATCAATAATCCCGTTCCTGTTGTTAAACCTGCATTTTCAAATATACATCCAGAAGCAGTGGTTACAGTATCATGGTCGAAATTAAATGCTCCAGTATTAGCTCCAGTAGTAGGAGTTGTTGTTACGTCTGTTGTGTAAGTTGAGCCTGTGCGATTTACTCCAAGGACTACAACTCCCTCTTCTCTAACATTAAAATTCTGTCCAGCTCCAACTTCATTAAGGAAAGTTCCAGCACCGTACAATCTGATATATGGTCTGGCATCCTGATTATTTGCTAATAATTTCAAATCATCATTAGCAGTATGACCACCATGAATAGGACCAACTGCTGCACTAGGTTCTAAAGTGATTCCACTAACGAAATTTAATTGTTGAGCTTCTCCACTTGCATTTTTCCTAAAAAATATAGGATTAATCATCTGTGCCATTTAAATCGCCTCCTAAGACGTTATTTCAACTATCCAACTTACACCTTCATTGTTTTGTTCTGAATCTATGTAAACATCGCTTACATTATCTACTTGTAAAGCCACTCCTTCTCCCGGATTAAGTTGATATCCATTAGTTGAACTAACTGCTGAATTTCCTACATAAACCATATCTGTATTTGCAGTTTTTGCTTTAAGTAAGACTGAATGTCCATCTGTTATAGCTAAACTTCCCCCACCATTTAATTGAACTGCTGTTCCTGCTGTTGCCACATCCTGAACTCCTTGAGTCAGACCAGTTGCATTTATTCCCATACTTGTTATTTTTGCGTGTAATTCTCTATCTGTACTCATTGCTAGAGCACCAACATCTCCAGAATCTACTGCATCGTTAGTAGCAATTCCCATTATTGCTAATCCTTTACTTGATGCCACTGTAAATTCATCGGAGTCGTCTGTATAATCGTTTAATTCTATTGTGCTTATTAATCTTCCTTTGTTATCAAATTGAGCAATTGCAGCTGTTCCATTACTATATGTTGGAAGAGTAGTATTGTATTCACCACCAATAGCCATAAAGGCTGGTGCTGCTACTTGATTTGCACTAGAAACTAAAACAGGTGTTTTTGCTCCATCTTCAGTAACAACCATATTGTATAAAACACCATTTAAACTCGCAGCAGGTCTAATTGCCTGTCCTTCTGTTACTGCGTTTGGTAAAGCAGAACCATCAAAATCTTTAGCTTCCCAAAGGGTTTGTATAGCTCTCGCTATGACAGAAGCACCATGAGTATTATAACCACCAATCTTCAAATGTCCATTTACATCACTTTGAAGAACTGTTGCATCTCCATCTGCGTAAGTTGTTACGCTTGCTCTATATTCTCCACCAGCTGGTATAAATTGAGGATTTGCTGGCATTGCTCCATCATCTGTAGGAATAGGAAATGCTCTAAATGCGTTTGCTGTTTCATCATATCCACCAATACCTTGCCAATGTTCTGTTACTGTTGCTAAGGATTGGTCTTGTGTGAATACATACGCATCTGTTTGCGTACCATCTGTTAACTGAAATGCAGAAACATCTACCTGAACGTTCCCAGAAATAGTTACATCTGCATCTTGTAGCTTTACTCGTACAGCTACATTTCCTTCTGCATCCTCTACAAAAGAATTCCATCTTCTATCGTTTAAACTTGTTGGAAGTGCCATTCCAATCGCCTCCTGTATATTTTACTAATCAGACCCCTTAGATAGGCATGGGTCGTCATTCTAGTTAAATTATTATTCTTTATTCTATTTAAAACCTTATTTTGTTGCGTAAACAATCATTCCTACTTCATCATTGTTAGTACACGATATAGTTACCTTAGTTGCGGTTGTTCTAGCCACTTTCAAAACATTTGCAGTTGTTTCATTATTTGCTGCTATCCCAATTATACTCTTTACTGGGAATGTCAAAGTGTCATTGTTTTGACAATCTGTTATTCTAACCACATACAATCCCGGTACTGGTTCTGCATAGCTAACATTACTTGAAGCTAATGTATAATCTGCCATTTAATCTACCTCCAAATATTAAAATGATGGGGTCTAAAAAACCAACCCCATATTAAAACGCTTAGTCTAGTCCCCAAACACGAATGTATTTGACTGCTGTAGATGCTGTTCCCGGAATTGTTATTGTTGTTGTACTCCATGTTCCTGATGCAACTGCTGCACCATCTGCACCTATTATATGTACTCCATAAATTGTAGCAATTTTTCCTGATACGGAAATTGTATCACTTGGTGCTGCTGTTGATGGGGTTACAATCAAATAGTCTTTGACACCTGCATTAGGTGCGATTTGGGTAAATGTCGAAGTTGAAGTTATATCTGTCATCTTTCATCGCCTCCTATAAATAACTGTAGAATCGGTAATTCCAATTCTCAGCTTTACAGACAAGTGAACCATACCACTTTATCATGAATTTGCTAGAGTCATTGGTCTTTGCCAATTCTTCCATTGTTTCGTCTTGAAGCACTCTCAGCTCCCATGTATTGGTGTCATACACATGGATTTCTTTTCCACCGCTTGATGTTGGCATTGCCAAATCTGCGATGATAGGGATTCCATCGACTTCTACTGCTGTTATTCCAAAGGAAATTTGTGTTATACTAACGTATCGTAGATGTGATTGGATTAATGCTTTTATGTCGTCCAAAGTCTTGTAGTCTGTAACTATCAAGTCTGGATGTCCATAAGCATTCCTAATTGTTCTTACTGCAGTTCTTAGCAAATCTATTGTTATTACTGCTGTTGAACTTCCATCGCTTGTGTTTGTTGTTACCCAATTAGTAAATCCATCAAATCCAGTTGCGTCATTTGTTGTTCCTGTACAGATTTGTTTCTCTAAATGCTCTACTAAAGAACGTCTCTTTACAGAGATTTCCTGTTGCATTGCATTCAAATACTCAGCTGAAGCTGCTAACATTGGACCAGTTACTCTACCTACTGCGTAACAGAATTTAATTGGTTTGGTTACTCTTGTGTAAGTATCGTCTGCTTCAGTTAATGCTCCATCTTCTGCTGTAAATCCTTGTATTGTTCCTTTTGCTGTTAGTTTGTTAAAGTCCGTAAATGCCCCTCTATTTGTTCTGCGTTTTATTATTCCGCTATATAATGGCGTATCGAAGTTTGTTATGTCTGTTATTTCAGGGTCTAGATATATTGGTAATAGTGTTGGTAAACTTCCACTTGTAGTTGTATAACTTGTGCCTGTTGCATAAACTTGTGATGTTGTTTGTAGTGCTTTTGCCTCAGTGCTTTTTACAAAGCTTTTAACTTCAAGTTTCAGTTCTTTTCCTTCCCACTTACCAGAAATATCTATACTTTTTGCTTCCCGTTTGACTGGATGATGTCGGTAAACAGTCCTGTCTGGAAGATTGCCAAACGAGGTCATGTATGCTGCCCCGGGAACGAGTGAGCCATCAGCGTTTCCAAATTGTGCCATATTCATCGTCCTCCTTTTAGTTGACCCCTTTCATCTGCTTCCATGCTGCCATTGCATTGAACGGGGTTGCCTTTTGCTCAAATTTTGATTCATTTGATACCAAAACTCGAGATTCTGGTTTTACACTCTTCAATTCTTGTTTTAATGCTTTAATCTCTTCTTTTAAGACTTCCTGAATTAACTCACGAGCTAATGCCTTCACTTCATCTGTTGCAGGTTTTTCTTCAGCTGGTTCTTCTGTTTTTGGTTCTTCTGCTGGTTTTTCTTCAACCTTCTCTTCAGGAGTTGCTTCCTGAGTCTCAGGCTGTGAAGTCTCCGAAGGCTCTTCTGTAGGTTTTTCTATTTTTTCTTCCTCTTTAGGTTGCTCTTGAGCTGCAGGTTCTTGTTTTATATCCTTCATAGACTCAACCTCCATGTTGTCTTTTAAAATTTCATTTATTGCTTTTGATTTTATGAACATATCAGTAATTGTACAATTTGGGTTTGCAGGTCTTCCTGTAAATGCTGCTCCTCCAAAATTTAAATCATCTAATATTCTAATCCTTTTTCCATCCATAAACTCATATCTATAATTCAATGGTTCAAATTCAATACTAAACGCATCTAAGAATCCATTCTCTAAACTCCCCTTTACTGAATCATAACCCGGATGGAATTTATTAAGCATTACTTCAATCATAAGACCTTTATTATCAAACATAGAATCTGTTATTTTTCCAATAGGAAGATTTCTAGAATCTTCCAAAATATGCTCATGGTCTTTTCCTATTTTGAAAGTCATTCCAGAATCCTTTATTTGTTTTGCTATAGATTGCAAACAATGTGGAGATACTATGTCATCGACTAGGTCTAAATCAGATGTACTTAAATAACCACGTACATACATATTTCCATCCACACTTTTTATTTCAATAGAATCAGTATAAATAATATCTCCAGAAATTTCTGTCTTTTTCTGCCATTTATCCCCTACTTTTTTATATACGTTTTTAACAGCTGCCCAAGCTACTTTAGCAGCTCTTTCTTCGCTTTTATATTGCTTTAAAGCAGCATTAAAGGCTTTTCTATAAATAGTCTGAGCTGCAGAAGGCAGATTATTTCTAACACTAGCCGGAAGCCCAGCATTACTTGCGTATGGCATACATAATTATTGTATTAGGTAGAATTTAAGTGTTACGGCTTCTGTCGAAGTGCTGCTGTTTGCTTGTCGGTGTCTTCTGAAAGCTTGTCTGGAGACTCTGTTAGTACTTGATGGTTGTTTAAAAGATTCTGATTCAATTGTCCTGTTTTATTAGAATTTGCTTTATTTGGTTTACCTCTCATTCCTTCTGGTATTTTAAGCATATTCCAGCACCACTTTGGATTAACTAATCCCAATCCCAATAATTGTTCGCAAGTATCTGCTTTTATTTTTAGAGTTTGAACTTCACGAACTTCATCTTGCCTATATGCTTTATTGAATTTTAACTTCACGCCAAATTCATTTAAAAGCTGGCTGTTTATCACATCTTGAAATATGTCTTGCAAATGTGATATTTTTCTATAGTATCCATCTGTTCCCGTTGTACTTCCTTTTACTCCTTTAGAAATCAATAAATCCGAAAGTCTGCTTGATGGTATGTTCCAAGCCATTACAATTACTTGAGTCATATATCTTGCCAATTCTCTAAATTCCATATCTTTTGACATGGCATTTAAAGGAACTGCAGTAACCTTTCCACAAGTAACTATTGATTTGTGTTTATTTCTATCTGCTTGCCATTGTTGAAGAGATTGTTTAAATGCGTTATAATTTGCACTTGTCGGAACTTCTTCTTCCAAATTAAACATCATCTCAGGAATTCCACCTTTTTCAAAAAAGAATTGTGCAAAATTCTTTATATGTATGAGAGTTGACAATTCCTGAATTAAAGTTTGCATTGGAGTAAATCCATAGAACTTTCCATCTATCTGCATATATCTAAAGTGAATTACTTCGTCAGCCATAAAGGTTTGTTTTAATTTAGGGTCTGGTCCTACTTCTTGAATATATTTAAGAACATTCCCAAACTTGTCCCATTTTGCTGTCATTGTAGATGAAGGAATTATTCTAAAAGACCTAGTTTTTGTTATATCCTCATCTTGGATTTTTATTTCTTCAATAGCATTGTCTATTATCAAATTCTTTACATCTGACTTTATGTTTATCTTTGGAAACACTCTCAAAGCAGCATTTTTAATATCTGTATCATTTAGTTTAGCTTTCCAGATATAAGCATCTCCAGTAACAAGAGCATCTATCCAAAAGGTTGTAAATTGTTGTTTTGCAAAATTATCTTGTAGGAATTTCTCTGCTCGTTTCTTACCATTCCTTCCTCCATCCAATTCCCAACCATCACTTAGTATATCTTCAGTTATAGCAGAAATTATGGACATTATCTCTGGTGAAGTCTTCATATAATTGTAGAGCATCTTATAGTTAACTTCTGGTCTTTTGCCCCCACCAACTGTTGTAAAGAAGAAAGGTGTATTTAATAGAGGAGTTCCTTTTATTTCTGTTTTTTTTGGATTTTTTCTTGTTTTTCTAGATTTTATTGATTTTTTTGTAGATTTCTTCATAGATATATCTATGATTCATCAAATTTAAACCTTTCGTTTGGGAATACTCTCTACTGCTACATTACCAGATAAGATAAAACAATCTTTACATTCAATACAGCGAACCTTCTTATAATCTGTTTCAAATTGCCCTCTAACACGCTTTAGGAATCCTTTACATTTTGGACATGGCATTAAACCGCCTCAAATGATGCTACTCCAACATTCCCGTAGTAAGCAATATCATAAGCTAGAGCTAGACTAATTACAGTATCATCATGAGCTCCAACTCCTTCGTATGTTTCTTTCTTCTCAGTTCCAATCCTTCTTTCTCTAACTTGAAAAGCCATTAGTTCTTTAATTAGAATTGGATGATTTAAAATGAATAAAGTTTTAGTCATGAAACCGGACTGGAGTTGTCCAAGCACTCTTTCCTTTGAAGCACGCACAGTCTTGAATCCAACAGTTACAAATTTAAGGTCATCATCTAATTTAGCATCAGAAACAAGACTTTGAGATAATCCTCTCTCTTCTATTTGAATCTTTCGGAAATTGAAAATTTTATGAAGTTCTTTAATTCGAGTTAACTGCCAAGAAGCACGCTTCCCTTTATATCTCTCTAATTTAACAAGTCTGCAAATTTGAAACTCATCTTTTTCAATAATAGTAAAAACACTAAAGTCTGCAGAGCTGCCTTTTTTAAGAGCTACATCAATACCCATATAATAAAGGCATTTTGGTTTTGGAGTATTGATTTCCAGATTACTATGGATTTGTCCTTTAATCATTTCCTCTGGGAAGAAGGAATCTCCTCCAGCCATCGGATTGCAGAGATATTCTCTATCGAATTTAAGAAGTCCCATATTATTTCTGATTTGTTCTAATTCCGTTAAATCAAATCTCTTCTTCCAGAGAGGTTCAATCCAATTCCCAGTATCATCCATTATAACTGCAGAATATCTTTTATGAATCCATCCTTTCTTTTCTTCTAATTCAGCAAGAAGGTCATCTGTCTTCATTGGTGTTCCCACTACTATTAATTGACCTTTTCTAGTATTCACGCATGGAGTTATTACAGACCAAAAAAGTTCTTTAGCCTGTTCTTGAGTTATCTCCTCATCTCTTAGAATATCATCACAAATAAAGTAATCAACATGAGTACCTCTAATTCTGGTAGTGAATGGTTTGATTTTAAGCACATTTCCATTTCTAGTAGTTAGTTCGGTCTTACTCCAAGAGTCGCTTCTATCAGTTGGGATTAATTCCCTAAGCACTTCATTCTCAGAAATAAGCTTTTTAATAATCTCAAGAGTATCTTTAGCCTGTTGCAATCCAGCAGAAACTAAAGCAATCCTAATATCCTTCTTAGTGTAAAGTAACCAAATTGAATAGCACACGCTAAACAAAGTAGTTTTCAAATGCCCTCTAGGACTTATTATACAAACAAACCTATTATTCCAAAGCAGGTTTAGTTGTTCCACATGGAAGGTGTCGAGACTATATCCGATGACGTTCTCGATGAACCATGGTAAGTCGTACTGTATTCTAACAAGAGCACTATTTTCATTCTGTCCATTAAATATCATCTCCCGTGTTCGCTGCATCTGGTTCACTCCAATTTGAATTATCTTCTATACCCTCAATATAAAATGGCAATCGTTTACCACACTCTTTGCACTTTCCAATTTTTTTTAAACACTTCTTGCACAAATCCGATACAAAACATATTTCAGTCATTTAATCACCTTTTTAATCTATTAGTTAGAGTATCATAGTCTTGATTAGCCCAAGCATGAAAACATTTCTCACAAACAACCAATTTAGAATTCATAAGCTTAGGCTCAACTATAACAAACTTCCCATCAGCCCTGCCCTGACAAATCTCACATTTCATGCTTCTATCGCCTTTTTCTTCTTTTTCTTCTTAAACATATCTATAATCTCCGGAGCATAAATTGTTATCATACCTTTATCAGCATCAGCAATATATTGCCTTTTCTCCATCCAGTCTAAAATCTGATTTTGAATATTTTGATTAACATTAACTGTTATTTCCTTAGTTTGAACAGATTCAATTTTTTGAATCAACTCACCTTGCTTTTTCATATACAAAGCAATACGATTAGCCCATGTAGAGAGCAACCCATTAAGCATCCCGTAGGCTCGAATTTCATCCTCTCCAAACTGCCCAGAAGAAATCTTATTCTCAATCTCACCCATGTACTCTTTAATCTTATCTTGCATATCTAACAAATTTCTAGTAGTGTTTAATTCCTGCTCAGCTAACTCCTCAAGAAACTTCTCATTACCGGAAATAACCATCCCCAAATCATTAAGAGCTTTCTTCTTCCAGAGGTAAATTGTATTATGACTAATCAATATACCTTTCTCCTCTAGAACTTTAGAAATACTCCTAGCACTTTTGTGGAAGTTTTCAATAATAACCCCCTGAGCATTATGAAACTCCACTGTATTCCATTTAGCCGGTCTTTTTATCTTCTTCGGTACTTCCATTATTATCCCTCCTCTTCTTCTCTAAATAAGCTTCCTCTAAAGCTTTACTAATGTTATCCTCTTCATAAAGCATCTTAGCAGTTTCTATATTAACCATTATGGTTTTAGGAACTTTAAGTACTCTAGTTCTCTTCATCCAATCACCTATAATATTATTAGTTATGTAAATATTTAAAGCTTACGTATGAATTATTTAACCAATTTCCCCAACCAAAAAAAATTTTTAAAAACAATAATCCCCAAGGTAATTACAACAATCACCCCTTTTCTTACCAAAAAAATTATAAATATCTTCTTTCGAACCAACTGTCCTATTATATCAATACACTTTACCACTACTACCCCGTATACTGTCCTATATTATATACTTACTTATTTAATTATGTATTATATGTATGATACTTTGTGTGTCCGCACTACTATTCTAAGAACTAATTGATTACAACAGCTATACGACAATAGTCTTATCTATCTA
>Ga0098068_1000576_pt1 | contig 14246 bp, 13 predicted proteins | sample 26BtaG_FD_75059 | JGI IMG/M metagenome (GOLD analysis project Ga0098068, IMG submission 75059) | Marine viral communities from Cariaco Basin, Caribbean Sea - 26B_WHOI_OMZ_CsCl | ecosystem: Environmental > Aquatic > Marine > Oceanic | place: Caribbean Sea: Cariaco Basin | collected 2014-11-09 | reverse complement strand
GGGCGGGAAACAAGAAATACCAATCACAAATGAGAGCATTAGTTATATCAGGAGGGGGGAGCAAAGGTGCGTTTGCCGGTGGAGTGGCGCAATATCTTATAGAAAACAAGAAGTTGGATTACGACTTGTTCATCGGTACTTCTACGGGAAGCCTTTTGGTGTCTCATTTGGCGTTAAAGAAAGTAGATGAAATCAAAGAGATCTACACCAATGTTAGTCAGAATGACATATTCAATGTCTGTCCGTTTAACATCAAGAGAAAAAAGGGTATTGAAACCATAAGCATCAACCACTTTAATGTGTTGCGAAACCTTTTGCGGGGCAGTAAAACTTTCGGCGAAAGCTATAATTTAAAAAAATTGATTCGTTCACATGTCACTGAAGAGGGGTTTAATGCTTTGAAAGCCTTGAAAGCTGATGTGGTGGTCACCGTTTCGAATTTATCCCTTAACCAGGTGGAATATAAGTCGATTAAAGATTTTGGTTACGAGGAGTTTATGGATTGGGTCTGGATTTCTTGCAATTACACGCCTTTTATGTCCTTGGTAAAAAAGGATGGATGCGAATATGCTGATGGTGGATTGGGATCTATGGTGCCTATAGAAGAAGCTATTAAACGTGGTGCCACTGTGGTTGATGCTGTGGTTTTACAGACTGAAGTGACGCAATATAACAGGATGCCTTCGTTGAATGCGTTTTCCTTATTGACAAACATGTTTGCGTTTATGTTGGATAGAATCGAGTTTCAAAATATTAGGATTGGAAAGTTTGTAGCCAACAACCAAGATGCGATAATAAATTTTTACTATACACCAACAGTTCTGACCACTAATTCATTGGTTTTTAACAAGGACAAGATGACCTTATGGTGGCAAAGCGGATTTGACTTTGCAAAATACAAAAATCAAGAAGTGAGTCCGGTGGAGCCAGAAAAAACCGAATAGATGAAAAGAGCATTGGTAATTTCAGGAGGAGGAAGTAAAGGCGCCTATGCTGGAGGAGTGGCGCAGTATTTAATGGAAGATCAGGGCAGGAAGTATGATTTGTTCCTGGGGACTTCGACAGGAAGCCTCCTGATTCCTCATTTGGCAGTTAATGATATTGGAAAATTATATGACATTTTTACTAATGTTAAACAGAGGGATGTTTTTAGTATCAGTCCGTTTGTGCAGCATAAAAAGGACGGGAGAGAGTTTGTTTCCATAAACTATTTTAACTCCTTGATACAGTTTGTGAAGCGCAAAAGGACCTTTGGTGAGAGTGGTGCCTTGCGAAGGAATATCAAGAAGAATTTTACCGAGCATGAATTCAACAAAGTAAGGAAGTCGGGGATTGATGTTGTTGTGACGGTTGCAAACCTGTCTAAAAGCTCTGTTGAATACAAGTCTATTAGAGAATTTAAGTACGAGGAATTTTGCGATTGGATCTGGATATCCTGTAATTATATCCCATTTATGTCGTTGGCCGTAAAAAATGGGTTTGAATACGCCGATGGCGGATTGGGCTGTGTTGTGCCCATAAGAGAGGCTATACAGAGAGGGGCCACAGAGATTGATGCCATTATCTTGGAGTCAGAAAACATGGAAGACCATAAGGTCTTGGGGAAGAATCCGTTTTCTTTGATGATCAATTTATTCTCCTATTTGTTGGAACAGGTTGAAAAAAGCGATGTGACCATCGGACAACTGGCCGCAATCAACAAAAATGTCAAGCTCAATCTGTACTATACACCTACAAAACTAACCGAAAACTCCTTGATCTTCAGTAAAAAGTTAATGACAAATTGGTGGGAACAAGGCTATGAATATGCTCAAAACAAGTACGAGAGTGCTGTGTCAAATGAGGTTGACAAATAGTGCTTACCACATTTCGCTTACTTCTTTTTTAATGTAAGAAAGGGCTGTATCGCTTGGTGTGCCTCTCTCCATCATTTCTGATAAAATAACTTCTCTCAATTTGTTGGCTGTATTGGTTTTTTCTGAAAGGTTAGCTTTTCTTATGAGCTGAATTGTGGCATTTTTTGCGGCAGTAATAATCCTCCAGCAGTCATCACTGATATAGATCTGTTGGGACAGATTGTGTTCAAATTCCTGTTCAATGTTTGCTATAAGTAAGCTTTCGTAACTATCTTTATCAGAAGAGGTTGGATTTACTCTGATTAATAGTTTAGAAGGTGTGATGCGCTCTAAAAATAGAGCCATGCGTTCATAGGCTTGCAGGCGTAATGGCATAGCGTTGACTTGCATCTCTTTTTGAAGTAAGAAACGTCTTCTGCCATCTTCATTTTTTGTGTGTTCCCTAAAAAAATAATAAGCTATAAGTCCAGTGATTATCGCTGGGATTGCATAAAGTAAGGCATCAATTAGTTTTGTTGCTATATCCATAATAGGTATTAAGTTTTTTCAAACATAAGATGTTTTTATTTAAAATTTCGTAAAGTTATTAAAAAATCGAAAATTTATAATTCTCACAAAGTTGTCGACCTACATTGACGTTTTATAAGTGTGGTGCAAAACATACTTACCAGGCCAATCAGGTTTTGACAATGGTCACAAAAGCTAACGAGATTATGGAATCTAAGTTTAGCCTATACGTCTGAAGGTTGACTCCACAAAGAATGCTTTTATTTGGTCTAAAGACGGCTATTGGTCGCCAGAAAGTCCTGTACTCAAAGATTTTTATTTAAAAGTTTAAACCGATGTACATAAAAGTATATCTTTAAACTATGACAAAACCGTTGAAAACTACCCTAATCACATTGTCCACAATTTTGGTTCTGACCATTGTGGGGTATTTTGTGGCCAATGCCATTGTGACTTCAAAAGTTGAAAATTTCCTGAATACAAAGCTTCCTGAAAACCTTAGCCTTGACTATGAGTCTTTAGACCTAAGTATATGGCGAGGAGATGTCGTGCTTACCCAGCCCAGAATCGTGAATAGAGGCAGCCATACTTCAAAAATCAATGTCGAAGTGGAATTGGACACTTTATTGGTAGACGGGTTTGGAGTATGGAGCTACCTGGTCAATGATAATATTCATGTAAAAAGCGTGCAATTCAGAAGCCCAAAGTTCTTATATAGCCATAATAGCGAAATCCCTAAAAGTGAGTACAGGAATTCGTCAATAGAGCAGCTTCAGCAAGAAATTACCGTAGAAAGATTTAATATCCAAGACGCTGAAGTTATTATTAAGGACTTTGGGACGGACTCTTTGTTGTTACAGTTAAAAAGCTTGACTGCCAATATCATGGCCATCACAATTGACAGTGAAACAGTCCAAAGTACTATTCCATTTAAATATGACGATTATAATATCTCCTACAATGATTTATTCTATACAATGGGAGAATATGAAAATCTTGAAATCGCTTCAGCGAGTATAACCCAAGATAAGGCCGTTTTTGACGGAATGAAAATGTACACAAAATACTCCAAGGCAAAATTTGATCAAATGATCCAGGTTGAACGAGATCATTTTGATGTGTCTATTGCGTCATTGGTAATAGAGGATCAAAAGTTTGGGTATGAAAATGATTCCGTTTTTTATTTTAAAAGTCCGAAAGTGACTTTTGAAACTCCAGAAATGGACCTTTATAGAAATAAGTTAATAGCTGACGATTTGACTCGCAAGAGGTTATACAGTAGGATGTTAAGAGAGCTTAAGTTTGACTTGACTTTAAGTTCAGTAAGTCTTAGGAATGCGAGCATTGTGTATTCTGAAAAAGTGAATGTGGATATGGGGGCGGGACAACTTTCTTTTACAAAGATGAACGTCGACATTAAAAATATAAGTAATACTTATGGTGCTTCCGAACGAACGACTTTAGATATTGATGCTGTTTTTATGGCACAAACGCCATTAAAAGTACATTGGGAATTTGATGTCAATGACGTCAATGACGCCTTTGTATTTAGAGTTGATCTTGGTAAGCTTCCTGCTGCCGACTTGAATGCGTTTTCACAACCCAATTTAAAGGTGAAACTTGAGGGTGAGCTTTTACAGACCTATGCGACGGTTTCCGGTGATGCCAATACCTCAAGAGTAGATATGAAAGCAAATTACGAAGATTTCAAGGTGGACATATTGGATGGTGATGGAGAAAAGAAAAATAAAGTATTATCAGCCATTGCCAACTTGTTCATCGCGAAGAATAGCGATAGAGCTTCAGATGGTTTTAGGGAAGGCAATAAAGAAGGAATTGAGCGGGATCATACCAAATCAATCTTCAATTTTCTGTGGATAAGCATCAAGGCGGGACTGGCAAGTGTCTTGACTGGAGATGGAAAAAAGAAGTAGCGGCAGTCTGTTTTCTTTGATGATAGCGAAAATAGACGTCAACTCAAAATGAGCCATCTCCTTTCAAATCTATTATTTTAAATAGTATTTTTCAAATGGTTAAATCGTTTACTTTAGATTTCTTTAGAAACAAGAAACAAGAAACAAGAAACAAGAAAGAAGCCAGCCCGTCCGCCTGCCCGTCCGAAGCGTTAGCGAAGGCGGGTAGTGCGGAGGCGGGAAACAAGATCAATCCAGCTCCAAATAATCAATCGCCAACTGAGTCATTGTTTTGACGCCCAATAGCATCCCGCTTTCGTCAATGACAAAGTCTGGGGTGTGATGTGGAAATGCTTCTGTATTCCCTGGAGTCATACCGCCCAAGAAAAAATACAGACCCGGTACGACTTCCTGAAAATAGGAGAAATCTTCTCCACCGGTGACCGCTTTGGTAATCACAACATAGTCATTTCCTGCTACTTTTTGAAGTGTTGGTAACATTGTAGCGGTTAAATCCGGATCGTTGTAAGTTATGGAGGTAAAGTTCTCAAAGACAATACTAGCTTCACCACCATACGCCGTGGCAATGGTTTCTGTCATTTCAGTCATACGTTTGATGATCTTTGCTTTCATTTCGGCATCCAAGGATCGGACTGTTCCAATGAGCTCGGCGCTTTCAGGGATAATATTAAATCGGACGCCGCTCGTAATCTTGCCCACGGTAATGACCGCAGCTTCTTCGGTCAAGTCGAGCTCCCTGCTAACTATCGATTGAAAGCCATCAATAATTTTTGCCGAAATCAAAATAGGATCCACACCCAACCAAGGCTGAGATCCATGACTTTGTTTGCCCTTCACATTAATTACAAATCGTTCTACCGCGGCCATTATACCGCCAGGTTTGTACTTAATAGTGCCTACAGGAGTTGCTGAGTTGATATGTAGACCAAAAATCGCATCTACTTTTGGGTTTTCCAACACCCCTTCTTTGATCATGAGTTTGGCGCCACCTTCTTCTCCAGGTGGTGGGCCTTCTTCTGCAGGTTGAAAAATGAATTTCACGGTGCCGTTAATCTTGTCCTTATGTTTGGATAAAATCTCTGCAACACCCATTAAAATGGCAATATGGGTATCATGTCCGCAAGCGTGCATCACCCCGGTTTTTGTACCCATAAATTCTGTTTCAACCATCGATTTAAACGGCAAATCATTGCGTTCCGTTACGGGAAGGGCATCAATATCCGCTCTCAGGGCCACAACTTTCCCTGGGTGATTTCCTTTTAAAAGTCCGACAACTCCCGTTTTTGCAACACCAGTCTGCACTTCAATACCCAATGATCTTAAATGTTCAGCGATTTTTTCAGCCGTTTTAAATTCCCGATTGCTCAGCTCTGGATGTTCGTGGAAATGACGGCGCCATTCAATTACTTTAGGTTCGATGGCATTGAAATCAGATTCTAAATCAGTTTGGGCGTTTATCAAGGCGGTTCCAAAGAGACAGATACTCAGAAAAAAATATTTCATGGATTTGATATTTTTGAAGTCATTCTAAAGATATTCATTTTCTTTTTAAAGTTGTAAAGCAATGACAATTGTTTATAATTATTGATAAAAACGTTCTCTAAAAAGAGAAGCTTTGGTTAATTTCACGGATTAATAATTGAATAAGATTTGGAAAAGTATTTAAGTCAGTTAAATGAAGCGCAGTTGGCACCAACACTGCAAAAAGACGGCCCTATGATTGTGATTGCAGGTGCAGGTTCTGGAAAAACTCGTGTGTTGACCTATAGGATTGCTTACTTAATGAGTTTGGGGGTTGATCCGTTTAATATTCTTTCATTGACCTTTACCAATAAGGCGGCTCGTGAAATGAAGGGCAGAATTGCTGAAATTGTAGGCGCTAGCGAAGCAAAAAACCTATGGATGGGAACATTTCACTCGGTTTTTGCAAAAATCCTGAGAATTGAAGCCGATAAACTGGGTTTTCCTAGCAATTTTACCATCTATGATGCACAGGATTCACAACGTTTGATCGGTGCTATTATCAAAGAAATGGGGCTTGATAAAGATATTTACAAAACCAAACAGATCAGCTCGAGGATTTCCTCCTATAAGAATAGTTTGATTACGGTAAGAGCCTATTTCCAAAATCCTGAGTTGATTGAGGCCGACACCATGGCCAAACGCCCAAGGCTGGGAGATATCTACAAAAATTATGTGGATCGTTGCTTTAAGGCGGGTGCCATGGATTTTGATGATCTTTTATTAAAAACCAATGAGTTGTTGACGCGTTTCCCAGATGTATTGGCCAAATATCAAAATCGGTTCCGATATATTCTGGTAGATGAGTATCAGGATACCAACCATTCCCAATATTTGATCGTCAGGGCATTGTCAGACCGTTTCCAAAATATTTGTGTCGTTGGAGACGACGCACAGAGTATTTATGCCTTTAGAGGTGCCAATATCAACAATATCTTAAATTTCCAGAAAGATTATGACGATGTGAAAATGTTTCGTTTGGAACAAAATTATAGGTCTACCAAGAATATTGTCAATGCTGCCAATTCCATCATTGAAAAGAACCAGACCAAACTTGAAAAAGTGGTGTGGACGGCCAATGATGAAGGGGCTAAAATAAAGGTCAACCGATTGATGACCGATGGTGATGAGGGACGTTTTGTGGCAAGTTCCATCTTTGAAAACAAAATGGAACATCAACTGATGAACAGTGATTTTGCCATTTTATACCGTACCAATGCCCAATCTCGTGCGATGGAGGATGCGTTGAGAAAACGGGGCATTCCGTATAGAATTTATGGAGGATTGTCCTTCTATCAGCGCAAAGAGATTAAGGATGTACTGTCTTACTTGCGATTGATTATCAATCCAGCCGATGAGGAAGCGCTTAAGCGGGTCATCAACTTTCCTGGGCGTGGCATAGGCCAGACCACCATAGATCGATTGGTGGTAGCTGCGAACGGCTATAACCGTTCTATTTTTGATGTGATGAAGCATATTGATAAAATTGAAATCAATATCAATTCGGGCACTAAAAATAAACTTAGAAACTTCGTCACCATGATTGAAAGTTTCCAGGTGATGAACCAAACAGCAAACGCTTTTGAATTGGCGGAACATGTGACCAAAGTGACTGGGCTGATCAATGAATTTAGAAATGATGGCACTCCAGAAGGCATTGCCAAGATGGAAAATATTGAGGAGCTACTCAATGGAATCAAAGATTTTGTAGAAGGGCAAGAGGAGTTGGCAGATGCCACAGGTGCCTTGACAGAATTCTTGGAAGATGTGGCCTTGGCAACCGATTTGGATGCCGATAAAGGCGACGCCGATCACGTGGCCCTAATGACTATCCACTTGGCAAAGGGGTTGGAGTTTCCTTATGTGTATATCGTAGGTATGGAGGAGGATTTATTCCCAAGTGGGATGAGTATGAACACCCGTAGTGAGTTGGAGGAGGAGCGACGCCTATTTTATGTGGCCTTAACTAGGGCCGAAAAACAAGCGTATCTGACCTATACCATGTCACGTTACCGTTGGGGAAAATTGATTGACGCTGAACCAAGCCGTTTTATTGAGGAAATAGACGAAAAATATTTAGAAATACTAACTCCAATAGATGATAGACGCTTCAATCCGATGTTGTCTGCAGATATTTTTGGCGATGTGGAACCCAATCAGATTCGTTTTAAGAAACCTGTCAAACGGAAATCAGAAGAAAAACCACCTAAATTTATTCCTCCAGCCAAATTAAAGCCTATTGGAAAATCAACAGGAAGCCCTGATGTGAATTTGTTTGACGGCAAATTGACAGTAGGGAATATAGTGGAACATATGCGTTTTGGTAAAGGTGAGGTGTTGAAGATTGAAGGTGTTGGCGCAGATACCAAGGCTGAAATCAACTTTGAGCATGGCGGTGTCAAAAAATTGTTATTGCGTTTTGCGAAATTGGATGTGCTCGGGTAAGGAGTTTCAAAAATTTATAAATGCGTTTGGGTAAATGTTTTTAATTTGGACCAAGTATCCAATAATTCCAATCCCAACCAACCATGGCCGGCATTTTCATAGAGCGTGAATTCGTGGGTAACGCCCAATTGTTGCAACCGCTCTCTCATGGCCGTACCTTGGGTTGTTGGAATTAACGGATCTTTTCCACCATAAAACAAAATCGTTGGCGATGCATTGGCAGTGACACGATGGTACGGACTGACTTCTTCCAAAAACTCAGTAGAAGCATCAACACCATACAAGTCCATCAAAGCCCGAATATTTGGATCAGTACTGTTCAAATAGGCGGGATCCGTAAAGTTGGTAGGACCAACAATGCTACAAACCATTTTTACATTCTCGTCGGTATCAAAAGCATAACTCCAAAGTAATGATAAATGTCCGCCCGCACTAACTCCAATAAAGCCATAATCATCGGAAATAACGTAGTAGTCTCGATTCTCTTTGAGATGGTTTATTACTGAAGTGATGTCGTCAATCTGCATGGGATAAGGATTTCTGTTGCTGTTTGCCAGTCGGTAATTGATATTCACTATGGCCACATCAGATAAATCCTGACGGATGATATCCCTAAAACCATTCATATCTACCTTATCGCCTCCTGTCCATCCGCCGCCGTGTACCAAGATGATGACTTTTGTTGAAGCATTTCTGTTTTTTGGAAGGTACAGATCGAATTTTTGGCCGGCGTCAGGTCCATAATTGATATTGAGTTCTTGATAATATTCTGTGGGATTTAAACCTTGGATAGGTGCATCGGTACTTTCTTTACTGCAGGAAAATGATATAGAAGCAATGACTAAAGTGAGTAATAGTAGTTTTATGGCCTTCATAATGAAATTATTAATTACTTTGTAAACGTAATTAAAACACACATATTATGGCTGAATTTATAAGAATTTATGAAGAGAACCCGAATGCCAAGGAAATTAAGAAGGTCATTAAGGTACTTAAAAATGGTGGATTGATTATTTATCCTACCGATACTGTGTATGGATTGGGCTGCGACATCAATAATATCAAGGCATTGGAGCGCGTGGCGCAAATTAAGGGCGTCAAATTGGACAAAGCCAATTTTTCCTTTATATGCCATGATTTGAGCAACCTCAGCGACTATGTCAAACAAATTGATACCACCACATTTAAGATTTTAAAACGAGCCCTGCCTGGGCCCTATACCTTTATTCTTCCTGGAGCAAAAACACTTCCTCATCCTTTTAAAAAGAAAAAAACGGTAGGTATCAGAGTGCCAAAGAACAATATTGCTTTAGAAATTGTAAGGCAATTGGGAAGACCCATCATTTCGACATCTATTAGGGATGAGGACGAAATTATAGAATATACCACAGATCCTGAATTGATTTTGGAGAAATGGGATAATTTGGTGGACTTGGTCATTGATGGAGGTTATGGCGATAACTTAGCTTCTACAATTATTGACTTATCTGAAGATGAGCCTGTCATTGTAAGAGAAGGGAAAGGCAGTTTGGAGATTTTTTAATCGGCCTCATGTTGTTGCTTAAAAAATAACTGTGAAATAGGAATCAACATTAATCCTGCAATCAAGAAAATCACAAAAGCTACTTTCAAATTAAAGGCATGGGCAATATAGCCAATGAGTGGAGGCCCAACGAGCATTCCAACAATGGCGTAGGTGGCAACGATAGAAATCGCCATTCCTGGAGAATATTTTTTGGACATTCCCGCCAGCATAAAGGTCATGGGGAAAATAGCTGCAACGCCAATTCCGGTAATACTTAATCCAATGATACAAGGCCAGAAATAAGGAAATACAATAAGAATAAGAATGCCAATGCTAATCAATGAAGCGCTGATGATATAAAGTCGTTTCATTCCTACTTTTTCAATCAACCGATCGGAAAAGAATCGTGAGAGGGCCATAAATACCATGAAAATGAGGTAGCCGAGTGTAAATAATTCGACTTTGACAATATCTTTAAAATACACACCACTCCAATCAAAGATGCCACCTTCGCAAACGGCCGCAAAAAAGACCAGGATTCCCAAGAGCATGATGGATCTGTCAGGTTTTCCCAGAATGAGTTTATTGCCATGGGGAGATTTGTCGTTTTTGAGTAAAAATGGATAAGCGATTAGGATGGCAATCATTGAAAATGTGGACACCATTAAGGTATGCGAGTCCATTGGGACTTCCAATTTGACCATTAGCGTAGAAAAGGCTACGCCCATAAGCCCTCCAACACTCCATAGACCATGGAAAGAACCCACAATATTCCTAACAAAATTCCTCTGAACACTTATGGATTGTGTATTTATGGCAATATTAATGATCCTCATAGTAAACGAGAATAAGAAAACGGCAAAGGCCAACATTAAGATTGACTGCGAAAACCCAATCAAAGCTAAGGCAATATTGAAAAAGACGAAGGAAATGATCATTGGTTTTCGACTATCAAATTTTGAAACCAACCATCCTGAAATAGGTAAGCCCAACAACGAACTGATAGGCAAAATCAACAATATATTACCCAGTTCGGCGTCATTGAGGTCGAAAAGTGATTTGATTGTGGGAATACGAGATGCCCATGTGGCAAAGCTAAATCCGGAAATTAAAAAAAATATGCTTAAAGCAATCCGTTGCTTTTGGTTTTCGTTCATTTATTTCAGTTTGAAGATGCAAAAATCTACGATAAATTTTGATTGTAGAAATATTTCGTAGGTTTTATTATTGACAAAGGATCAAACACTATCTTAATTGAAAAAGCCCAATCGCGAGATTGGGCTTTTAAAAGATGTATCATCAGACAAATTATTTTTTGTCTTCAGCAATCATACTTTTCATTTCTTTTTCAACCATATCGTAGAATTGGTCAATTTTAGGAAGTACTAAAATACGTGTACGTCTGTTGATTGATCTGTTTTCAGCAGTATCATTAGGTACCAATGGTACATATTCACTACGTCCAGAAGCAATCAATTGCTTTGGGTTCACACCTAATTCTTCCAATACTCTTACGATAGAAGTGGCACGTTTGACACTTAGATCCCAGTTGTCAAGCAATACACCACCTCTGTTATAAGGTACGCTGTCTGTATGACCTTCTACCATACATTCAAAATCAGGTTTTCCGTTTACCACAGTTGCTACTTTGCTTAAGATAGTCTTAGCTCTTGAAGTAACGTTGTAGCTTCCACTTTGGAATAATAACTTATCCGCGATAGATATATAAACAACACCTTTTTCAACATTAATTTGAATGTCAGGATCGTTAAGACCAACATCTTTCTTTAAGCTTGTTACAATTGCTAAGGTCACACTGTCTTTCTTGGTCAATGCATCCTGCAAACGTGTAATTTTAAGATCTTTTTCTTTTAGGCTTTCAAGAGATCTTTCAAGATTCTCAGCGCCTTTTTGGGTTAGAGTTGTTAAGTTGCCTTTGGTGTCAATTAAATCCTGGTTTGTTTTGCGCATATCAGCCAATTGCTCTTGTAGGCCTTCAACGCGTGCTACGGCTGCAGCTCTTTCAGAAATACAGCTGTTTAGCTTTACTGTTGCGGTATTCAATAAATCTTGCGTTTCTTTTTGCTTAGCTTCAAGAGCTGCATATTCTTTTTTGGATACACATGAACTTAAAACCAACAATGAAAACACACTCAATAACATGATTTTTTTCATAATGGTAGTGATTAAATAATTAGAAATTTAACAAGGCAAAATTATACAAATAATCCTACTTAAGCGAAGAATTAACAAGAATTTTAACACTTTAATTTTCACCTAAAATTCCTTGCGATTTCTCACAAAATAAAGCCATATAATGGACTTTGTTCGATAATATTTTCGGTTTGAAATTCTAGGAATACTGTTTCTTAAGAACTGACGTTTTTTTAATAATTGGAAAAAATGCGTGTAAAAGCTACCATGGGCCTTTAAAACCGCCACGATATGGGCAAATTTTAATTCTGTCAAAAATTTTAAACTGGCAAAACCATCTAAGATAAGCCGAGTAAAGATTAAAAGAAATAATTGTCCTGGAGCATTTTTGGTTATGGTGTACAAACTGTTTCTGAAGTTGAGATAGGTTTTTTTTGGATTTGTAGTGTTTAAGGTCGCACCACCAACGTGATATACCGTTGACGTGCCCACATATTTAGTGGTATAGCCGTAGTTGTGGGCGCGCCAACACAAATCGATTTCTTCCATATGTGCAAAGAAAGATTCATCAAAACCGTTTAGCTTATCGAAAACCGATTTCCTTATAAAGAAGCAGGCGCCAGAGGCCCAGAAAATTGGGGTGATGTCATCGTATTGACCTAAATCTTTTTCGATGGTATTAAAAATCCGCCCTCTGCAATAGGGATATCCGAATTTGTCGATAAATCCACCGCCAGCTCCAGCATACTCAAAATAGTCCTTATGTTGATAATCGAGGATTTTTGGCTGAATAATGGCTGTTTCGGATTCGGTGTTAAACAAGGAATCTATGGGCTCTAACCAACCTTCTGTCACTTCAATATCACTATTTAGAAGGCATAGGATATCTTCATCAACATGTTTTAAAGCATCATTGTAACCTTTGGCATAACCACCATTTTCTTGATTTTGAATAATCTTTACTGAAGGATAATTCGTTTTTAAAAAACTGACAGAGTCGTCAGTTGAGGCATTATCAGCTACGTAAATAACAGCAGCTTCAGAATGCATAATGACTGATGGAAGAAATTTTTCCAGCAAGGCCTTGCCATTCCAATTTAAGATTACGACTGCGATGTCTTTTTTAGCCACGAATGCTCTATTTTTTATTTTTACTTACTAAGTTTCAAGTTCCGGATTTCATTCTGTCAAACTTCAATATTCAGCATTCAATATTCAACCCTTCTTTGTGCAAAATTCCAAACAAATCCCCACTCAACAATCAACAATCCCCAATTCCTATCAAATCACACTTCATTCCTTTCATACTCCGGAATATCCTTCAAAAAAACATAACTCTCCTTCTCAAAATCCATCTGGCAATAATAATGTTGCAATCCATTGGTAACCATCAAATATTTTGCTTTTAAAGTGAGGTTGTAACGCGCAATTTGATCAAACGTACTTTGGTCGATTTCAATTTGGGGTGCTTTGCATTCCACAATTAAATGAACATTGCCACGGGTGTTGAAAACAACAATATCGTAACGTTTTTTTAAATTGTTTATGATCAATTCCTTTTCGACGTTGATTAATGAGAGAGGATAATTTTTTTCGTCCATCAGGTAACGCACACAATGTTGACGTACCCATTCTTCTGGTTGTAAAATCATGAATTTTTTACGAACGACGTCGAAAATAGATACTTTATTTTCGCTATTTTTGAATCGGAACGAAAACTTTGGAAAATTAAGTGGTTGCAAGACTTCTAATTTAGACATTGCCAAAGTTAATCTTCAATACCTAAATACCAAATTCTTCAAGATAAAATTGGGATTTGGTGCTTAAGAATTTCAAAATTTACAAAGTTTGGACGAAGTTAAACAGTTAGCTGCCGATATTAAGAGCAGGAAGTTGAAGCCCATTTATTTTTTAATGGGCGAAGAGCCTTATTATATAGATAAGATTTCAGAGTTTATTGAAGACAATGTGCTTACCGAGGAGGAACGCGGTTTCAATCAAATGGTTCTTTATGGCCGTGACGTTTCCATAGATGATATTGTGGGCAATGCGAAACGATTTCCTATGATGGCAGAATATCAGGTGATTATTGTAAAGGAAGCTCAAGATCTATCGCGGACAATAGAGAAGTTGGTTGACTACGCCAAGCAACCACAGCCTTCCACCATATTGGTGATGAACTATAAGTACAAGACCATTGACAAACGCAAATCACTGTATAAAACCCTGAATAAAATGGGGGTGGTTTATGAAAGCAAAAAACTTTATGAAAACCAGGTAGCAGATTGGATAAGACGTGTGCTG
>Ga0098068_1000575_pt1 | contig 14247 bp, 9 predicted proteins | sample 26BtaG_FD_75059 | JGI IMG/M metagenome (GOLD analysis project Ga0098068, IMG submission 75059) | Marine viral communities from Cariaco Basin, Caribbean Sea - 26B_WHOI_OMZ_CsCl | ecosystem: Environmental > Aquatic > Marine > Oceanic | place: Caribbean Sea: Cariaco Basin | collected 2014-11-09 | reverse complement strand
TCAATATCTTGGCGTTTGGCCGCATCGGCATAGGCATGGAAATAGCCTGCCGGATAGTTGGCACAGCTAAATACCGCCAGTTTGACCTTAGAGACATCGCCGGTAGGTAAGGTTTTGGTTCTTCCTATGCGGCTTTTCACGCCTGCCGACTCAAACTGATAATAGTAGACGGTGTTGGGTGAGAGCTTATCGACATCGACTTTTAGGGTATGGTCATTAGCAGCACTGGTGGTCGCTTCACCTTGGTTGACGATAGTGCCCATATTGGCGTCCGTAGCGATACGCCACGTCACTTTGACAGAGGCTTGGCGGCTAGCTGGCACGACGCGGGTCCACAGTATCACGCACTCTTGTAGCGGATCGCCACTGGCCACGCCATGGGTAAAGCTGACCGCGCCTGATTCATTACCCCCTTGCCATATTGAATCGTCATCGCCTCCACAGGCGGCCAGACTGAGCGCCGCCGCACTAGCCCCTAGACCATGGATAAACCGACGGCGATTGACGGTAGGCTTGGTAGCATCGTCTCGTTGCGAGTCAGTGATTAAGTTATGTATGGGGCGGCTGGCTAGAACGGAGGGATCCACTGGCTTGGTCATAAGGGCTATCCTGTATAGAGGCGAATATTGAGAGCACTCTCACGAAGCGTAGGCTAAAAAAAGTAGCTAAGCAGCGAGAGTGCGTTATAGAGTCATCACAGGATAGTGGGGGTCGCCCGACTGTCCGTAGTAGGCTATATAGTGACAGATTAGCATGACATATTAATTAAATCTAACTTTCTGGTAGGTTATCCTAAATATTTGATATATTAGAATTTATTAAGGTTTTTATTCAGGGGTATAACCAGGATAGATAGCAAGGTTATGGTCATAAACGATGACTAAAAATCCACCAATAGCCTGCAGTTAGAGATATCAAATAAGCAGATATCTATTTATAAAATGTTCATTTGCACAAATAGTAATAAAGATTACTATTAATGATAGGTATATTGCGGTTATGAATTATATTTTTTATGATGTAGCTATCAATGCCCAATAAAACAAAGATGCCAGATTTTACCCAAATAGTAATTTTAATTACCGTATGCTATGGGTTGTAAGTCTTAAGCACTTTGTATTGGGATAATGACATTATTTTTAAGCCCTCTGTTGTTTTAACAGAGCGCTATAAGCCAAGGAACAATGCTATGGGTATCGAACACTTTACGCCGAAATGGATGACTGAAGAGCATCAAATGGTACATGACAGTGCCCTTAAGATGTTTCAGTCTTGGGACAAATACGATGAACAGTGGCGCGAAAATGGCTCATTAGATCGCTCTGCTTGGGAAGAGGCGGGCGAGATGGGCTTTTTATGTGCCTCTATGCCAGAAGAATACGGTGGCGGCGGTGGTGATTTCGGTCACGAAGCAGCGCTGCTGTATGCGCAAGCGCAAGCCAACCAAGCTGGTTTTGGCGGTATGATCCACTCAGGTATCGTCGCTCCATATATCTTGCACCACGGTACCGAAGAGCAGAAAAAAGACTGGCTAACCAAGATGGCTACCGGTGAGTATATCGCGGCCATCGCGATGACTGAGCCAGGTACAGGCTCGGATCTGCAGAATATCCAAACTTATGCGGTCAAGGATGGTGATGACTACATCATCAATGGTTCTAAGACCTTTATCACCAACGGTCAGCTGGCCAACCTAGTGGTCATCGCTTGTAAAACCGACCGTGAAAAAGGCGCTCAAGGCATCTCGCTAATCGTCGTTGAGACCGATAAGACCGAAGGCTTTGGTCGTGGTCGTAACCTGAAGAAAATTGGTCTATCGGCACAAGATACTTCAGAGCTGCACTTCACCAATATGCGTGTGCCACAAAAGAATCTATTGGGCAGCGTCGAGGGGCTTGGCTTTATTCAGCTAATGCAAGAGTTGCCACGTGAGCGTCTGATCATCGCGCTAACCGGTGTCGGTGCTATGCGTCTGGCGATCGACTTGACCATTGACTACACCAAAGAGCGTGAAGCTTTTGGTAAGCCTATCTGGAAATTCCAAAACACGCGCTTTAAATTGGCTGAGTGCTATGCTGATTATCTAGCTTGCCGCACCATGTGTGATGCCGCTGTTGAAGCTATTTTAGAAGATAAACTGTCGGTACCGCATGCCTCACTGATCAAATACTACGTGACTGAAAAGCAGTGCCGTGTGATGGATGAGTGCTTGCAGCTGTTCGGCGGTTACGGTTATATGACCGAGTATCCAATCGCTCGCTTGTATGCGGATGCTCGCGTCCAGAAAATCTACGGTGGTACCAACGAAATTATGAAAGAGCTGGCTTCACGCTTTATGTAATAGCCGGCATTGATAACGTGTGCTTAGTATTAACGGATGCTTAGCATTAATAGCTACTTAGTATTAATAGATAGTAAGTGTTAATAGATACTAAGTATTAATAGCTGCAATATCTTGAAAGTCTCTATCCTCTCATTGGGATAGAGACGCAAAAAAAGGTCAGGGCCTAGGCTCTGACCTTTTTGCGTTTTGTCTAATACCCCGCAGGGTTAGAGCGGGTTGGCCGGCTTAGCGACGGAGCGCCATAGAATATCAAACAACGCCTCAAACTGGTCATTCATCGGTGTTGGGGTCCGGCGAATGATATGCATCAAGCCTAAACGACTGATAAAGCCCATAAACACATCTAAGAGGACATATAAAGGCACTTGGTCATCAAGGACGCCGCGGCTTTGCCCATCGACCAATAGTTTCAAAAATGCCCCGATGAGTTCTTTATTCTCATAAATCGCAATGTTGCGATAGCGCGAGACCGGTACTGCTGTCGATAACACCATGACCGTATTTGGGTGGGAGTCGACAAAATCAAAGCAAACCCAAAGGGTCTTGCGTAAGCGCTCCTGCACACTGTCGATACCTTGTAAGTGATCGATCATCCGCGCTGCCAAGCGTCCTAGTACCCGGTCCAAAATCGTATAAATAAGCGTCTGTTTGTCGCCAAAGTACTTATACAGGGTCTGCAGAGAGACGTTCGCTTCCGCTGCAATTTGTTTCATAGTCACTTCATTGGCATCATGCCCGGCGAATAAATGTATGACCGCATTTTCGATTTTATCGAGGGTAGAGGCACGCATACTAGATAACGGTGGCAGAACTGGCCAGTCATCCCTAGGGTGGGTGCTATAAAGCTCGTAGGTATTATCGCCCTTTAAGGGGTTATTAGCATCTTGATCAGTCATAGTTGAAAAGCTTCCTTAGTCTATTAAATTAGGGCGTTTGCGGTAATTCCGTTTGTATATCAAGGAGTAACGATAGCATTGGCTACTAAAATTAAAGGCAGTTTTAGCAAAAGGTAATCGATATTACCATTGGTCGGTTATACATTGCGAATCTGTTATTTATTTTCTATCATGGATACGCCAAGGACGAATATTATAAAGATATATAATGTTTGCTCATTACGGTAATGTATATTACCATAGCTAATATAATAAAGTATCTTGCTTTATTTGATTTCGCATAAATAGCTTATTTTTACCACTTACCTTATTTTCAATGGAAAGCTAAACGCTAGGGATAGATCACATGAGTATTGAACACTTTACGCCGAAATGGATGACCGAAGAACATCAAATGGTGCAAGAGAGCGCTTACAAGATGTTCAAGTCTTGGGACGAGCATGATGAAAGATGGCTTGAAGCAGGCGTAATTGATCGTGCCGCTTGGGAAGAAGCCGGCGAGATGGGCTTTTTATGTGCCTCTATGCCAGAAGAGTACGGTGGTGGTGGCGGTGATTTCGGTCACGAAGCCGCTATTCTTTATGCGCAAGCGCAAGCTAACCAAGCCGGATTTGGTGGTCTAATTCACTCAGGTATTGTGGCTCCATATATCTTGAATCACGGTACTGAAGAGCAAAAGAAAGATTGGTTATCGAAGATGGCTACTGGCGAATATATCGCGGCTATCGCGATGACTGAGCCAGGTACAGGCTCGGATCTACAGAATATCCAAACTTATGCGGTAAAAGATGGTGATGACTATATCATCAACGGTTCTAAGACTTTCATCACCAACGGTCAGCTGGCCAACCTAGTGATTATCGCTTGTAAAACCGACCGTGAAAAAGGCGCTCAAGGCGTCTCACTGATTGTCGTAGAGACCGACAAGACAGAAGGCTTCGGTCGTGGCCGTAACCTGAAGAAAGTTGGTCTGGCCTCACAAGATACTTCAGAGCTGCATTTCACCAATATGCGTGTGCCACAAAAAAACCTATTGGGTAGTATGGAAGGCATGGGCTTTTTCCAACTGATGCAAGAGTTGCCGCGTGAGCGTCTGATTATCGGTCTGACCGGTGTCGGTGCAATGCGTCTGGCTATCGACTTGACCATTGATTACACCAAAGAGCGTGAAGCCTTTGGTAAGCCTATCTGGAAATTCCAAAACACCCGCTTCAAATTGGCTGAATGCTATGCCGATTACCTAGCTTGTCGTGCTATGACAGACGCTGCAGTCGAAGCACTGTTAGAAAATAAACTCTCTGTTCCACATGCCTCATTGATCAAATACTACGTGACTGAAAAGCAGTGCCGCGTGATGGATGAGTGCTTGCAGTTGTTCGGTGGTTACGGTTATATGACCGAGTACCCAATCGCGCGTCTATATGCTGACTCTCGCGTCCAGAAAATCTACGGTGGTACTAACGAAATCATGAAAGAGTTGGCTTCACGCTTTATGTAATGGCCACAAGGCTGGGTATGGGTTAATGAACACCAGATCAATCATTAGCGTATAAATATCAGCCTACACATTATTTTATTTATTACTTTCATTGAGAAGGCGTAGGTCTTCTCAATACCTTAATTTATTAACATCATTAATTACCGATAAAAAAGGATTTTTCATGACTGAGACAGCTTATATTTACGATTATGTTCGTACGCCACGTGGTAAAGGCAAAAAAGGCGGCGCATTGAACCAAGTTACTCCTATTTGGCTGGTGCGTGGTCTACTAAAAGCTCTAGAAGAACGTAACAATCTAGATACCTCGCAAGTAGACGATGTGGTATTGGGCTGTGTGAGCGCGGTCGGTGAGCAGGGCTCAGATATCGCTCGTGTCGCAGTCATTGATGCCGGTTGGGACGAGTCAGTTGCGGGCGTTACCCTTAACCGCTTTTGTGGTTCAGGACTAGAATCAATCAACCTAGCCGCTGCCAAAATCATGTCTGGAATGGAAGACATGGTAGTCGCCGGTGGTATCGAATCTATGAGCCGCGCAAAAATGGGCTCAGATGGCGGGGCCTGGTATATGGACCCTCGCGTTAATGATTCGACGGATTTTGTCCCTCAAGGTGTCAGTGCCGATACTGTCGCTATGATTGAAGGCTTTAGTCGTCAAGACGTCGACAGCTTTGCTGCTGAATCGCATAAAAAAGCGGCCAATGCTTGGGAAAAAGGCTACTTCGATAAGTCGGTCCTCCCTGTCAAAGACATTAATGGCATGACCATACTTGAGCGTGATGAGACTATTCGTCCCGACAGTTCAGTTGAGTCGTTGAGCAGCCTTAACCCTTCTTTCACTATGCCAGGTCAAATGGGTTTTGATGATGTGGTCTTAAGAAAATACACTCAAATAGAAAGCATCGATCACATCCACCATGCCGGTAACTCTTCAGGCATCGTTGATGGTGCCGCCTTGATGTTGCTAGGTAGCGAAGCTGCGGGTAAAAAAGCAGGCCTAAAGCCTCGTGCCAAGATTGTTATGGCCGCCGCGATCGGTTCTGAGCCAACAATCATGTTGACTGGTACTACGCCATCGCTACAAAAAGCTTTAGATAAAGCGGGTTTGACGGTAGACGATATCGATCTGTGGGAAGTTAACGAAGCCTTTGCAGCAGTGCCACTGAAGACTGCAAAAGACTTGGGTATCCCATTAGATAAAATCAACGTCAATGGTGGCGCTATCGCCATGGGTCACCCACTAGGAGCTACAGGGGCCATCTTATTAGGCACGGCTTTAGATGAGCTTGAGCGTCGCGGCCTAAAATACGCTGCAGTGACTCTTTGTGTGGGTGCTGGTATGGGTGTTGCGACTATTATTGAGCGTCTTTAATTATTGATTGCTACTGATCGCTTTTGACCGCCTAAATGCATTCCCATATCCAGACTGACTGATTATTAAATTTATAAGGACATAACATGACTACTGATGTTTGCGCTACCATGAACGCGCTACCAAATTTCTCTGCTGAAAAAGACGCTGATGGCATCGTTACCTTAACGATCGATCAAGCCGATCGTAAAATGAACGTGCTAGGCCCTGACTTTAACCCAGCTTACGCCACTTTAGCAGACGCTTTCGTCGCTGATGACTCAGCCAAAGGCCTGATCCTTACCTCAGGTAAAGACACCTTTATCGTCGGCGCTGATATTGACTCAATGACTGCTATTGAGACCGCTGAGCAAGCTTTTGAGCTGGTCGAAGACATGAAGAGCAGCATGCGTAAGCTTGAGACTTGTGGCAAGCCTATCGTAGCGGCTATGACCGGTACAGCGCTTGGCGGTGGTCTAGAAGTGGCGTTAGGTTGCCATTATCGCATTGCTATTGACTCTCCTAAGACCAAGCTCGGTCTGCCAGAAGTAAAAATTGGCTTGCTACCAGGTGGCGGTGGTACTCAGCGCCTACCACGTTTGGTCGGTATCCAAAAAGCTTTAGAGCTTATGACCCAAGGTAAAGAGCTGCGCCCTGGTGCTGCGAAAGATATCGGTCTGATCGATGACGTCGCTACTGACAAAGACGATTTGCTAGCCAAAGCCAAAGAATGGATCAAAGCCAACCCGAAAGTACAACAACCTTGGGATAAAAAAGGCTTTAAGATCCCAGGCGGCGGTAGCATGACTCCGCAGGTTGGACAGGTTTGGTCTATTGCACCAGCCATGGCCAATCAAAAGTCACAGGGCAACTATCCGGCGATCAAGCACATTATGTCTAGTGTATTTGAAGGCAGCTTGCTGGATATCGATACCGCGTTAAAAGTAGAGTCACGTTATTTCGTCGCATGTGCCATGTCACAAGAAGCACGCAACATGATCGGCACTCTGTGGGTACAGCTGAACAAGATCAAAAAAGGCCAGTCGCGTCCTGAAGGCTTTGCGCAATATAAAACCAAAAAAGTGGGTATCCTTGGCGCAGGTATGATGGGCGCAGGTATCGCTTATGTTTCGGCCAAAGCCGGCATGGAAGTGGTCTTATTGGACCGTGATATTGAGTCTGCAGAGAAGGGTAAAGACTACTCGACTAAGATTCTCGATAAAGCGATAAGCCGTGGTCACTCGACCAAAGAGAAAAAAGAAGCGCTGCTTGGCAAAATCAAAACCACCGTATCCTATGACGATCTCGAAGGCTGTGATCTAATCATCGAAGCGGTGTTTGAAAATCGCGAGATTAAAGCGGAATGTACTAAGCAAGCTGAAGCTGTCATTCCAGCGACAGCGGTTTATGCCTCAAACACCTCTACTTTGCCGATCACAGGTCTAGCGAAAGTATCACAGCGTCCGAACCAGTTTATCGGTCTGCATTTCTTCTCACCAGTTGACAAGATGCCATTGGTCGAAATCATCATGGGTGAAGAGACTGATGATGAAACTTTGGCGAAGTCTTTTGACTATGTGCTACAGATTGGCAAAACCCCAATCGTGGTCAATGACAGCCGCGGTTTCTATACCTCACGCGTATTTGGTACTTATGTGACCGAAGGCATGGCTATGCTAGGCGAAGGTATCACGCCACGTGCCATCGAAGTTGCCGGTATGAAAGCGGGTATGCCAATGCCGCCACTAGCCTTGCAAGACGAAGTGTCTTTAGGCTTGACCATGCACGTAAGAGACCAAACCAATAAAGATCTGGTCGCTGAAGGCAAAGCAGCATTGACCCATCCTTCTGACATCGTGATCGACAAGATGGGCGGCGAGTTAAAGCGTCTAGGCCGCAAAGAGGGCAAAGGCTTCTACGAGTATCCTGAAAATGGCAAAAAACATCTATGGCCGGGCTTAAGCGATGCTTTCCCACTATTAGAAAAACAGCCACCAATGCAAGACTTGATCGATCGTCTGCTGTTCATTCAGGCCAATGAGTCTGCGCGCTGTGTCGAAGAAAACGTGGTGCGTTCAGTAGCCGATACCAATATTGGCTCGATCTTTGGTTGGGGCTTTGCGCCGCATCAAGGGGGTACGCTACAGTTCATTAATGCCTATGGAGTGAAGAACTTCGTTGAGCGCAGCCGTGAATTGGCCGCTAAATACGGCGAGCGTTTTGCCCCTGCTCAAATCGTAGTGGATATGGCCGAAAAAGGTGAGGAGTTTGTCGATGCCTAATGCAGCCAATACCCCCATTGACCTAATGGCGGATTGTCTAGCAGGGTTGCGAGTCGTTGATTTGACTCGTAACCTGCCAGGTCCTTTTGCGACCCGTTTGCTGGCCGATTTGGGCGCAGACATTGTCAAGATTGAACCTGAGAATGGCGATCCTGCCCGTGCTTTAGGCGGCCTGTTTACCGCTTTAAACCATGGCAAAACCACTGAGAAAGTGAACTTTCGTGATCCAGCCGGTATTCAAGCCATTAAAGACCACCTAAAAGACGCTGATGTGATGCTAGACAGCTTCCGTCCAGACGTCTTAAAAGGCATGGGACTAGATGCTGAGACCTTGCATGAGCTCAACCCAAAACTGGTCATGGTATCTATCACCGGCTTTGGGATGGCCGACAGTGAGGTCCAGCACGATTGGGCCGATAAAGCCGGTCACGACATCAACTTTATGGCGATGAGTGGCGTGCTAGATCAATTAAAGACTGCCAAGGGTGAGCAAGCCATGCCCAATATCCAGTTTGCTGATTTGGCCGGTGGTAGTGATACCGCAGTCATCGCGCTATTAGCCGCCGTGTTTGCCGCCCAGCGTACGGGTAAAGGTCGTCATATCTCTGTGAGCATGACCCACAGCTTGTACAATCATATGGTGATGCCAAAAGCTACTGGAGATCTGGTCAAGAGCTTCTCAGGGGTGAATCCGCCACCGCAGTATGATTTCTTAGGCGGTCTGTTGCCTTGCTACCGTCTGTACAAAACCTCAGACGATCGCTATATGGCGGTAGGTTCGCTGGAGCTGAAATTCTGGCAAGGGCTGTGTGATGTGCTGGAGTTGCCTGAGTTAAAGACCAAGCATTGGCAGATGGGTGTCATGCCCAATATGCCCGACAGCAAAGACGCGGCCAAGCAGGTTAAAGACACCTTTGCTAGCAAGCCACTAAGCCATTGGGCTGAGGCCTTTGCCGCCGCCGATGTCTGCGTGACACCAGTCTTGACGCTAGAAGAAGCCAAGGCGCATCCTTTATTTGCGCATCAAAACGAGCATTTGGCGACCCCAGGGTGGCAGGTGATCTCAAGCGTTAAATAAGCTCGGCCAGTTATTGCTATTGAGTCAGTTGGCTCACTTGTCAGTCAAGTGGGCCAGTATTAAGGCTGAGTGAAATCAGTTGAAGTTATTTTTATGAGAATGAGAATGGCCTGCTAAGGATTAGCGCCTTAAAGTCAGCAAACTTAAAGCAAGCAGACCTTTTTTATCCTCATAAACTTAATTTATTTCAGCAATGATAGGGCAATTAATATATCCAACTGAACAATATTAAACCCCTAATTATATTTAACCCACCCTTAAGCTAAGGAAAGCAAATATGGAAAGATTTTGGACCAAGAGTTATCCTGAAGGCGTTGATGCCAACGTTGATATTGGCGAATATAGCTCGTTGACCCATTTTTTTGATGAGAATCTGGCCACTTTTGCGAATTATAAATTCAGCACCAATATGGGGGTGTCTTATTCTTATGATGAAATTAATGCTACAGCTCGTAATATCAGTGCTTGGTTACAAAGCCTTAATTTAGCGCCCAAGTCCACGATTGCTATCATGATGCCGAACGTCAATCAGTATATTCCAATCTTGCTTGGGGTGATTCGCGCCGGTCACGTGCTAACGTCGGTCAATCCGCTCTATACTCCCCGCGAGCTCAAGCATCAGTTGGCAGATTCTGGGGCGGCCGCAATATTTATTTTAGAGCCTTTTTGCGCGACTTTAGAGAAGGTGGTAGACGAGCTAGATATTCAGCATGTGGTGATCAGTAAGATAGGCGATATGCTGGGCACTCCCAAAGGCACGATAGTGAATTTGGCGGCAAAGTACGTAAAAAAAGCCATTCCAAGCTATTCGCTTAAATCTAATGCTCATCATAAAGTTACTGATCTAAAGACGGTGATTGCCAAAGGTAAAAAGCTGTCTTATTCACGCCCTATTCAGGCTCTCGATGACGTGGTATTTCTTCAGTATACTGGGGGTACCACAGGCGTAGCTAAAGGCATCTTGATTACCCACCGTAATATCATCAGCGCCTCAGTGCAGTTTGATGAGTGGTTTGGCCCCATGTATAAGGAGCTGCCAGATAGTACGGTTATTAATGCTGTCTTAGCGCTACCGTTGTATCATATTTTCGCTTTTATCGTGACTATGTTGGGCATACGTCGTGGCTTTAACTTTACCTTAGTCACCAACCCGCGTGATATTGATGGCTTTGTAAAGACTTTGGCAGAGCAGCCTTTTCATATCTTCCCTGGCGTCAATACCTTGTTCCAAGCCCTGTTGAACCATCCTGATTTCAGCTCGGTAGATTTTTCGCAATTGAAAATCTCTATGGCTGGCGGTATGGCCTCGACCCCTGCCACAGCCGCCAAATGGCGCGAAGTGACCGGCTGTAGTATGCTAGAAGGGTGGGGCATGTCAGAGACCCTAGGCTGTGGTACCGCAAGCCCTATTACCAGTACTGAATACAGTGGTAATATTGGTTTACCTTTACCAGGTATCGATATTAGTATTCGCGATGAACAAGGTAAGCCACTCGGAATTAACGAAGAAGGCGAGCTGTGTATCAAAGGCGCCAACGTCATTGCAGGCTATCATAATTTAGACAATACCAAATTCTTCACCGAAGATGGTTTTCTCAAGACCGGTGATGTGGCGGCTATCGATGAGCGAGGCTATATCAAGCTTTTTGATCGCAAAAAAGACATGCTGATTATCAGTGGTTTCAACGTCTATCCTAACGAAGTCGAAGGCGTATTAGGACTGCATCCTAAGGTCAATGAGGCTGCGGTAGTCGGGATTGACCATCCGGAAAAGGGTCAATCGATCAAAGCCTTCGTCGTCAAGTTAGATGCTAGCCTAACCGAAGATGAGCTAAGAGAGCATTGCAAAGAAAACCTAACGGGCTATAAACGCCCTCGCACCTTCGAGTTTATCGATGAGCTGCCGAAGTCTACAGTAGGTAAAATCTTACGCAATGAGCTACGCGGCTAATGTTAGGAGACTAAGTCTGCAAGATTAATTTTGCAGGATTAGCAAAAGCGCAATAAATAAGGACTGGGCTAATGCAAGCTAGTAGTTGGCAAGCCCAGTAAGATTTAACCTAGTAGTATTCATGCTTATTCGATAATAATAATGGCTCATCAACTTTGGTGGGCCATTTTTTTGTATTTAGCGGTGAGTTTTCAGCTTTAGCATTAAGTTATGGGGTCATTAGCAGGTAAGGTCTTGGTGAAAAATATTACTAAAAGTTATACGTTGACTGTACATACAAAGATATAAATTGACGCAATGGGTCGGGTCTAGGTAGACTCTATCCTATAGCTGTTATAACCACTCAACTACTCTAAAATAATAGTAGTATCAAGAGCCTATATTACAATCTGCCTGAGCTATACCGCTTAATAAGTCTAGCCCAATACAGCAAGGTAGGCATACATTATTTGCTATCCTATTACTCTAGCCTAAGAATATAGACTGTAGCTGCCCAACCATCAAAAGGATTCGATTATGCTAGCCAAAACTCTCGTACAACGTTCAAGCGATGCCATTCATAACCTAGTACCTGCCAATGTCAGCCATAATGGCTATCTTGCCATTGCCAAATCTCGCGCCAAAATCATGGGTGTGGCGATGAAACACATCCCTATGCCTCGCCCGATGCTGTATACCGGTGAGCAGGCCACAGAGGAGTTGTGTGCCTCTATGGTGCAAGCGGGGCACAAACATGTGCTTATCGTGACCGATGAAATCCTAACCAAGCTCGGCGTCATCGATAGGGCAGTAGACTATCTAAAGCAGAACAATGTGCAGTATACCGTCTTTGATGGGGTTACCCCTGATCCTACGTATAGTGTGATTGAGAAGGGTCTAGATGTCTCTAAAAAAGCCGGCTGTGATTCTGTCCTCGCTATCGGTGGTGGTTCTGTTATTGATGCGGCTAAGATGATTGCCTTATCGCAAGGTAGTGGTCGTAGCCCACAGAAATTAGTAGGTTTATTTAAAGCTAGAAAGCCTTCATTGCCGTTATATGCCTTGCCGTCTACTTCAGGTACCGGTTCAGAAGCGACTATCGGTGCGGTAGTATCAGACGATGTCACCCATCAGAAATCTATCGCTATTGACCCAAAAATGGTGCCTATTGCTACTGCGGTAGACCCACACGTGATGAAAGGTATGCCGCCTAAAGTCACTGCGGACACGGGTATTGATGTGTTGACTCATGCTATCGAAGCCTGGGTGAGCCTCTTCAACGATCATGATTCAGACTATTATGCGGCCAGCGCGACTAAAAACGTCTTCAAATACCTACCAAGAGCTTATGCTGACGGTAATGATTTAGAAGCCCGTGAAGCCATGGGTATTGCGGCGCATAACGCCGGTATCGCCTTGAATAAGTGTAGCTTGGGCTATGTACATGCTATCGCGCATCAGTTGGGCGCCTATCACGGCATCCCTCATGGCCGCGCTAACGCCATTGTGCTGCCGTATGTGCTCGAGTTTAATGCTAAGGCTAGTGAGAAGCGTATTGCCAAGCTGGTCAAGCGTATAGGCACTGCAAAAGATCCTAAAGCGAGTGATGAAAAAATTGCTGCGGAATTTGTCCAAGAAGTTAAAGACTTAATCACCTCGTTAGGGATTGATCCGGTCGTGAAAGGTTTGGACGAAAAGAACTTTGGCGCTATGGCAAAAGCAGCGGCAAAAGAAGTCAGCGATACTTATGCGGTGCCAAAATACATGACGTCAGACGATATCAAAGGTATCTTGCGTAAAATCAAAGCGGCTAGCGAAGCATAGGCTTAGCGGTCAGGATTTATTAGACCTTGATGTTAGAAGCCAGACGTATCGAAACTTAAAGGCATTGGCAATATGGAAGCTAATCATGGGGGATTTAAAATCTCTCCTGAATAGCAATTTATTGAACCAATACTCACGGCTAATAAATTTAGCATAATAAAAAAGCTCATCACCAATCGGTAATGAGCTTTTTTTATGGCTGAGCATTTTTAGATATTAAGCAACAGGCTTTTAGCTGACGAAAGCACGCTCAACTAGGTAGTCTGCAGGCACGCCCATACGTGGCGATACAGTCAGACCAAAGCCATCTAGAATCTCTGAGATTTCCGCGTTAAACGGCATACTACCGCAAATCATAACTCGGTCATCGTCTTTATTCATCGCAGGCAAGCCGATATCTTCAAATAACTTACCTGATTTCATTAAATCAGTGATACGACCAGTATTGCGGAAGTCTTCGCGAGTGACCGTTGGGTAGTAAATAAACTTTTCACGGAACCATTCGCCGAACAGCTCATCATTGGGTAAGGTCTCTTCAAACATCTCGCGATAAGCCAAATCTTCTACGCGGCGCACACCATGGCATAAGATAATCTTATCGTACTTCTCGTAGACCTCAGGGTCACGAGCAAGCGATAAGAATGGTGCAAGACCAGTACCCGTTGACATCATATAAAGATGCTTGCCGGGTAATAGGTCATCGACGACTAGCGTGCCTGTCGGTTTCTTACTGACTAAAAGCTCTTCGCCAACTTTGATATGCTGCAAGCGCGAGGTCAATGGACCGTCTTGAACTTTGATCGAAAAGAACTCTAAATGCTCTTCATAATTGGGACTGGCGATAGAGTAGGCACGCATCAGCGGCTTGCCATCGACCATAATCCCAATCATTGCAAACTCACCGTTACGAAAGCGCAAACCTGCGTCCCGAGTCGTCTTAATCGTAAATAGTGACTCATTCCAGTGGTGCACATGCGTCACCGTCTCAGTGTGAAATTTTGACATACTACCCTCAGTGAATAATGACAGCGGCGTTCTTGCCCC
>Ga0098068_1000574_pt1 | contig 14250 bp, 18 predicted proteins | sample 26BtaG_FD_75059 | JGI IMG/M metagenome (GOLD analysis project Ga0098068, IMG submission 75059) | Marine viral communities from Cariaco Basin, Caribbean Sea - 26B_WHOI_OMZ_CsCl | ecosystem: Environmental > Aquatic > Marine > Oceanic | place: Caribbean Sea: Cariaco Basin | collected 2014-11-09 | reverse complement strand
CGGGAGATCCCGATCAAGCCGGATAGGTTTAACCGGGATGTTATGTTTTCCAGTAAGTCGGAAGAATGGGCCACGCCTGATCATGTTTTTAAGGCGTTAGATGAGGAATTCCGGTTTACGCTTGATCCATGTGCAACCCCTGAAAACGCCAAGTGTGATAAGTTTTTCACGAAGGCGGATAATGGGCTTATTCAGGATTGGGGCGGGGAACGGGTTTTTATGAATCCGCCTTATGGGGCCAAGGTTGGGCGATGGGTTAGGAAGGCCGTTAATGAGTCTTTGAAGCCGGGAACGGTTGTTGTTTGTTTACTTTATTCTAAGACGGGAACGCGATGGTTCCATAATTATTGTTCCCCCCACGGAATGATCTGGTTTATCAAGGGGCGGCTTACGTTTGGGGGGGCGGAACATCCGGCCCCGTATGATTCGATGATCGTTATTTTCCCGAAGGATTGGAAGGATCGATTATGAATAGGGATGCGAAAATGTTGGATCTAACACTTGAAAAAATAGGGATGCGGATTTTAGGTAAGCGCGGGGAATCAACCCGCCAATGGATAAGATTACAAAAGCTTAACGATCTTGGCCCGGTTCAGGTTCGCGATTCAACAATAATGGAGATATTCAATATAATCCAGGAATTTCGTAAAAAAATAAAAGAGGTTTGAATTTGTCTAAACGTTTATTTTCACCTAACCGCGTTGAAGTGGTGGGGATATTCCCATTGATTGAGAATTTGGGGCCGGGGGAAGTTAGGATCAAGATCCGGGATGGGGAACGGGGGAGATCCTTTGAAGGCGTTTATAATAGACGCTTGAAGATTTTGAAGATCGATAAGTTGGAAGCCTAAGTTTCCAGGCTTATATTATTGATTCAGATAATAAGAGAGATAGGTTATTATAAAATAAGATATATTCCTGGTTGGATACCGAGATTACCGAGTTTAATTTTAATGGGTTCTTTACCGAGTGGGTTAAAAAAATCCAAATAATCGGTTATTACAAATAGGCCCACGAAAGATTATCCAATATGCCCCCGATCAAGGATATCCATGAAATACTTGCGGCCAACCGCCAAGCCGCGGTTAACGCTATTCCCGCGCGGATGTTCAAAGGATTCGATCTAACGGGCGTAACCCCCAAAAGGAAGGTTGCGGGCCGGGGAACACTTTACGAAATCGAATTCACGGAACGGCCAAGTTTCCGCAAGCGGATCGTTCGCGGGCTTATGGGAAGGCGGTAAACGTGGGGCGCGCGCGCGCGCCGATCTCGTGTAATCGCAGCCCTTATAAATCTACAAATCTATAATTTCCTGACCAATATGTCTAAAACTGAAAAGTTAAAGACGATACAGGTCTACGAAACAGACTGGCGAAAACTGACAGACATCAAACACGACAACGATCTTCCGAGCCTTGCTGAAGCAGTACGACTCTGCTTCAAGTTGGGCGAGGAGGCGTGACACGTGGCACAATACAATCAGTGGAATCGTCCCAAGTGCGCGCGCGCGCCGCGGGCCGGGGGATCTGGGATGCCCTGGCGTTCATTGAAAGGAAGAAAATTATTACAGTTGATAAAATTGTTTTGGCCGTGGTGTGGGGGATTGGCCTTTCGGTTCTGGGCTATATTTCCCATTGGGCGGCCTTGAAAATCGCGGATAACGTTAAGGATGAATTTGGGGGCGAAAACGATGGATGAGTGTTCAATCAAAGTCGGGGATTATGTTAATTTTTATGATGCCGAAAGGAAAAATGTATCACAACAAATCGTTGAAAAAATTAATTATCAATATGGGCGGTTTACGATAAAATTCAAAGAACAACCATTTGATCATAATTTTTCTTCGATTGTAATTACGCCAAACAATAATTCTTAGTATTGATCAATATCGTTTTGGTTGGGATTCAATACGGGTTTGTATTGAGATAATAATTTCCGTTAGACTAGCCCTTTTTCACCTAAGTTAATAAATTCCACTATTTTCCATGTTTTCCCGTTAGTTTGGCCTAACGGATCACCGCGCGGGGGAGATTCTAGGAACATAAATCATTAAAGGGGCCTTAAAATCGATTGAAAAAGCGCGCGGATCACCGCGCGGCACGCGCGGATCACCGCGCGGCGAAAAAGTGGAATTTATTCTGGGTTTCTATTCCCCGGCAATAGGATCTTATCCTAATGTTTTTTCACCCCCCCTATTTTTCCGGTTTGTTTCCAGTAAAACCGGAATTTATTCTGGGTTTCTATTCCCCGGGAAAAGAGTCTTGGAAATAATTCACAAAGTCGGCCCGGATAGGCCCGCCTGAAATCCGGCCCGTTTCTTCTATCTTTTAAGGAAACGGGGGTAAAATAGTGGCGCGCGGCCCCGTAACCTTCCTTTCCACTACTACTAGGGTTTTAATTAACACCGGGGGCCTTGTGTGAATGGGTTTTCTAGGCTTATATGTGAGTTAAAACACAAAGCCCAACGGGTTCGATATGGGCGATACAGGGAAGCCGCTAGTTACCTTTGTTCATTTCACCTTGAAGCGGAAGGGATGGGGATATACTGATCTATATGAAGCCCTTAAGACGGGGGCCAAGACTTCCGAATGGCGGGATTCAACCGGATTCTGGGAAGCCCGTTTACTGAATGAACACGGGCGGGCGCAAATGGAAACGATAGGGCGGCTTGAAGCCATACACGGGCCGACATTCAAGCCCGCCTATCTTCCAACCTTCGGATGGAAACACAGATACGCCCGCTTTGTGGTGGGCTATACGAAATACCCCCGGCTTGAAGCGGAGATCACGTTTATCAAATATCATTCGTCAACAAAACAATTCGAGGTTGGAATCAAAAACCCGCGAGAGATAACGGGGCCGCGAATGGGCCACGTTGAAAAAGTAGGCGAGGCGATGGGTTGTTTATTCAACGGAAAACTTCCCCGTTCCCTTGTGGGATGGGATGAAATGGCCGAGCCAGAATACAGGGGGGCCGGATGAATGAGCCGGGAGATCAACGTTAGGCTTGGCCCAGGCGGAAAAATAGTTATCGGAATAGCGTTCATTGTAGCCCTGGTTTTTCTTTACGCCATATCAACCGCCCGATTGGAACCCGTGGCCGTGGAAATAAACATAACCGATCAAAGATTATCCTTCCCCTTCAACCCCAATGCGCCAATGACCTTCCTTAACCAAAGCTTCCCCCAGGGAACCCCGGAAACCCTGTTCAACGTTTCCCTTTACGTTGATCCCCAAGGATACCTTTGGGCCGAATACTCCAATGGAACCCATCGATTCAGAACCGCGTTTAGCCCAATCCAGATATGGAAAATTGGAACTTCAACAGAATGGAGAATCAAAGAAAATGGTTAACGAATCATCGATGAGTGAAAACAAATATTGCGCCCCGTTTGAATCGGATCGGGATGTTGACGGGTTACAACCCTACGAATTCCTTTTGAGATGCCTGAATTGTAAGGGGTTCTTACCTTCGCGTTTTGATGATGATTTTATATGCCCGAAGTGTGGGGAAAAGATATACGTTCTATATGATGATGATTCCAAAGAGTACGGGCGAATCTGTATAATGCCCGAAGGCCTGGCTACTACAGGAGAACGTGAGATGGGCGACTATCCATATACGCCCGAGGAACACAAGCAGATCATCCGGAGACTCAAAGCAATAGGACATTTGGATCGCGACTTCTCCGAAGAATACCCTCACCCTTCTCCAGATCGGCAAAACAAGGAACTCTCGGGTGCAGTTTCAGGTGGTCCTCAAATTCGTTGATATTTTGAAGCTATTCGATATCGAGGTTCGCGGCAAGGAAACCCGCGGGGTTATCGTTTGAAATTCGATTATGTCCGGGATCTTCTACCCGTTCAGGCCGTTCCATGTCACTTAGGCGGGGGCCTGGTCGATTACTTCAAGCATTGTAAACGGGAAGGAAAAAAGAAGCCTTGCGAATTCCTGGCGGGCGATTATGAATGTGGATACATTTACGCCCAGAATGACCCCAGGTTTAAAGGCGGGAAAATCACAGGAACGATCAAGGCGGTTAAACGATGATCGATTTTACTTCAAGCGATACGATCCTTACCCTTATCGTTGTTTCGCTTTTCCTGGTTGCATTATTCTATTTTATCCCCCTGGCGATCTTCTTATCCGGCCTGGGAAATCAAGGGGGCGGCCAATAATAATAAAATGCCCGAAGTGTGGCGGCCCCCTATACTGGCTAAAAAAGAAAACGGAATGGGGTTGTAAAAAATGCAAGTTGATCCTTGCCCGGTTCTGGGCGGAATTCCAAAAGATCCATTGTGAATTATGCGGGAAGGACATTGGCGGGGCGGGCGGCTTCAAAGATTGCGATTGTTGGGCCGAAATATTCTAGGTTTATTAACAAGTTATTCCGGGGGATAATTGCGTTTATCCCGTGGGGCCGGGGATTTCAGGGGGTTCCCGGCCTACTGGTTACACGGGGATTTAACGCGGGCCGGGCGGGGTTTGTAGTCGGCCCCGGATCAGGCCCGAAAAAGGGGCGCGCGGCGGTTTGTCAGCGCATGGCCGCCCCCGCCCCATTTTCTAGGCTTATATTCCCCTGTTCAACATTATTCCCGAATGTCAAACCCAGATAACGAAATCCGGGATCTTGGAAGGGAGTTGGGGGCGATTGATGGGGAGATCGAGGAAATCAAGTTACGCCTTGATTACCTGGTCGAAACCGTTCAAAAGAAAAAGCGGAACTTCGCGGTTGAGATGAGCCGCCAAATGGAAGCCGCCAGGTTCCGCGGCTTCAACGATGAGGAAGTTATTACATTCCTAAACAACCCATACGCCATAATTCCCCGCGGGGCCGAGCATAAAAACGAATGGTGGGTTATCACCCCCGAGTTTACCAATTATGAATTGGGATACCTGGATCACGTTGCGAATGGCTGGCGTTACTTCATCGTAAATAAATATATGTCCTGGCTTGCCCGCATACCCGAAGAACTAAGGGAGAAATTCAAGTTTCGCCAACCCCTAAATCTCCATGTATTCGATGGAATGTTGTTAACGGGGGAAGATGATCAAGAAGGGGCCTGGAAGCGATACCGGAAACACCTAAGCCAAAGACGGGGATCGGATAGAATCAAGATCCGCCCCGGCCAAGAATTCGCCCTTATCGCGGAGATAATCGAAGATGGAATGTTACCCTTCATCCCCACGCCCGTTGAACCCCAGGATCTCCGCGTTCCCCTGGCTAAATTCAACCTTCGAGACTATCAACAGGAATGGTATAACGAATTCCTGAAATGGGGCGCGATTGGCGTATTCGCGCCCTTCGGGGCCGGAAAAACATTCATCGGCCTTTGGGCGATAGGCGCGCTTGAAGGAAGGAAATTGGTTGTTGTTCCAACCCGCGGCTTAACGAATCAATGGGAAGAACGGATCGAAACCTATCTAGGAGATCCCGGCCAAGTCGATGTTGTAACCTATCAGGGCTACAAGAAAATAAAATCCAACAAATACGTTCTTGCGGTTTATGATGAGTGTCACCGTTTACCCGCGAACCAATTTTCCCGCATGGCTACAATTAGCGCGAAATACCGGATCGGATGTTCAGGAACACCTTATCGGGAAGATGGGCGAACCAACTATATATTCGCCCTAACGGGTCAACCCCTAGCCTTGGCCTGGGATAAATTCTTTGATCTCGATATCGTCAACAAGCCCACGATCACACTTTATCTATTTGGCCGCCAATCCTGGAAGGATAACAAGTTAACCGAATTACTAGCCCAACCAAAGAAAACCATCATATTCGTTTGGCGGATCGATGTAGGTAAGGATCTTCAAAGACGATATGAAATTCCTTTCGTTTACGGGGCCACGCCAGGCGATCAACGCCTTCAAATAATCCGGGATAGTCAACAGGTGATCGTTTCATCCGTGGGATCGGAAGGGATCAGCATTGAAAACCTTCAACGGGTTATCGAATATGATTGGCTTGGTAAGAGCCGCCGCGAGGAAGCCCAAAGACTAGGCCGCCTTTTCCATTCCAAAGAAAAGGCCCCGGAACACATCGTTTTAATGACTGATGCGGAATTCAAAAAAGACGAAACCCGGCTATATGCGGCTTACGAAAAGGGATTCAGGATCAACGTTATCCGCTAAAAGTTTCTAGGCTTATATTCAACTTCTTTTTATTCCCTTCCATGTCAACCCCGGCCCCCGAATGGTATCAACTAGCCTTAGACTACACGGGAAGGGTTCTTACCGCTTCCTGGATTGCGCGGGCGTTCCAAGCGTTAACGGTTTACTATTTCGCCAAGGCCGCCCGAGAAATCATCGATACCGTTGATTATATCCTTTGCAGAATCCGCGGAATCGATTGGAAGCCCAGATAACTTCTAGGCTTTTATACTCCCTTTATTTTTATTATAATCCAAGCCGGGCCGCCCGATCCCTTCCATTCGTTAGGCCCAAGACGAACCCGGATTTTGTGGCCCGGCCCAACCTTCAAGGCGGGCGGGTTTCACCTTTTTCCTTAACGCCTTGCTAGGCTTTTAAACAACAACGCCCCGGATAAGATCGAACCGGGGATCATTGTAGCCTTGTGTTATAATGCGCGCCCCCGGTTCACAATGAGAACCCCCGGCCAGCGATAACCGTATTAGTCAAATCCTGGTTAGGGCCGGGGGTTCACCCATTCTTTTAAGGAATGAAGATACCTAGAAAACGGGCCGCCCCCCCGGATCTCTCATGGCTTGCGGATTGGGGGCCGCCTATCCGCCCCGAAAAAACAGGGGCGGATTAAACTAACTTTTACCGGGCCGGGTTGCCTTCCGCTTTTCCAGAACATCGGATACTTGGGATCGGGCCACCTCTTGATCGCCGCCTTTGATGAGGAAGTTTTCAATGAAATCATCGATATGCACCATGAGCCGCCCCCCGATCTTTTTACCCCTTAGAACGCTTCGGGAAATGTCTTGTTGGATTGTCGATGTGGAATACTTTAATTCCTGATCCCTACATATCTTGGCCGCGTCAACTACCCAAATATAATCTTCATGATCTTCCATGTCGGAAACTTGGCGCAAGGATGCAAGGGCTTCCTTGGTTAGATTGATCCGCTTCCGCCAGTATAACCGCCAAACCCATTTTGGAACAACATAAAGATCGAAGTGATCGGGATCTTCCAGGATAAACTTGAAGAAATTAGATTCCATCCTTTTCGTTCCTGGAAGCCGGAAGATCCGGTTGATTAACTCCATTTGGTTTTTACCGATGTATGTTTCCAAGGTTGCGTTATCTTTAACGTTCTTAGCCAGGCGATCAATGAGGGGGATCGTAATTACTACAACGTGGGCCTTGGTTCGGATTGCGGCCCAAGTTGCATCCACGGCTTGATATTGTTCAATGTCGGTTTGAAAGGTTGAAGATGGATAATGAACCCCGATATCATCCCACATTAACGCGATAAGGATTTCATTATCGGGAACCGCTTCAAGGGTATCAACAAGGGTTCCCGGCTTGAAGATCACCACATCCAAAACTTCAAGCCAGATTTCCCGTTCCTGTTCTTCGGTTAACGGGGTATCGATTATGAGATCAACAAGATCCGGGATGTTTTGATGTTCGATTTGGCCGCCCCGTAATACTTGGAAGGGCGTAAAGTCAACAAGGCCGTTATCCTTACAATACTTGGCCTTAAACATCCAGAACATCTTTTGAAGGCCACGCGAAGATTTCCCGGAACCTTGAACGCCCCAAATAACATCGGTTTCATATCCCTTTTCATCCAGGATCGCTTTGATGAGATAATCCGCGCAAGACCAACCGGGGATCAAATGACCAAAGAAGATCCCCATTATGGCGGGCTTGGGAACTTCATAAAGTTTAAGGGCTTGAAGCGTTTCGCGCGCGTCCGTTTCCGCTTCTTCCCAGGTTATCGCGGGTACTTGGCTCATTTGACCGTTGGCCTCCGCCGCCAGGATTTCCGCCCGCCCGAGATATCAAAGAATCCATCGTAACCTTTGGCCGCCAGGTATCCCCCATCCCAAAGGATTGAAACGAATTCATCGTAAATATCCGAACTCCAATAAGCCCAACCCGCCTTAAATGTCCGGGTTTGGGAGTGTGGGAAAAATTCGCCTCTTACGGATTCAATGGATTGGATGATCCCGGTTATCTTTTCATAGAATACCTTGTTATTTTCCTTATCGTCTTTATCGAGGCGGCCCAAGGCCGTTCTGATCCTCTTAAACGCGTCAAGGAATAACCCGTTATCCGCAAATTCGCCAATTACGCGGATATCTTCAACTAGAAGCCCAATTAACGGATGAGTTTTCGCCGTGGCCGCCATTTCATCATTAGATTAATTATGTAATTATAAAAACATGGAATAATAGGGATAATTGAATGTTATGGCTTCCATCCATGATATCGTTAGAGAATCACGCGTCCAGGGATTCGAGGCCGCGGTAAAAAAACAACTTCAACTTTACGCAACGGGTGAAATTTCTTATGAAGAATTTATCGCAAGGCGGGAAGCTTTACGCGGGGCGCATTTAGAGTGGGCGGAAGCCGCGGAAAAAAGAGAATGGCGGGCCACACGCCAGGAACAGGAACAGGTTGAAACGATCATCCAACAGGCCGCGGCAACCGAAGCCCAAACCGCAACCAAGGAATTATTGAAGGCCAAAACGGAAGGGAAGATCACAGAAAAACAATTCTTAACAGGCCGAAAAAAAATCGAGGAAGGGTTAACCGGATACATCCGAAGCCGGGAAATGGTTCATCCCGCTTTGAGGGAATACCCCGATGTTCAACTTGAAGCCCGATATGAATTCGTTGAAGGCACCCCGGCCACGGAGATCCCGCCCGCCAGGGCCACGGAACAGGCGGGGGCCGCGGGAAGGGGTCGCGGCCCGTTCTATTCAGAACGAAGCCGGGATCTTGAAATGTCAACAACCCCCTGGGAGATCCCGGAATCGTATATTGGTTCAATTAGAACGCGGATACTTCAACCTAAAAAGCTAAAAATGCGGGCCGTTCCCGCTTCCGAGATCGCCCATTTGAGGCGGGAACACGCGGAACCAATTACTTCGATTACCCTATCCTTGAATCAAGCCGTTAAACGGGGAATCCTAACCCCCGAGGAAGCCCAACAAATGAGGGAATCCCAAACAACGGTTATTTTTCACAAAGTTAGGGAAAAACAAAAAGAGAGAATCAAGATCGAGGAAGAACAGGCCCAAAAAATATCCGAAGCGAAGTTTACGGGCGATCCAACTTACGAAATGCGAATGATGCGCCGCCAAGGAAAAGCTTGGCCGGGAAGCCCGGCGGCCAAAACCCAAGCGAAATCAATGGAAGTTATGGAACGGGTTATCAAAAGATTTGATACCCCATTCGTTAACGTTGAACGCTTCTTTGTAACCAAGGGGGAAGCCCTTAGAATCCAGGCAAGGGAAGCCAAGAAAAAAGGCCGGGATCTTGAAGCCGGATTTGAATTCGCCGCGGCGGGGGTCGCAACGGGAGTATTCGGGGCGGGGTTTACCGCGGTTACTTCAATCGTTAGGCCCTGGAAAATCGCGGAATCCGCTTATACGATTGCGGCCCTTCCCTTCGATAAGGCCCGAAGGTTGGCCGTGGCCCAGGCCGTAAGCAAAGATCCCCTTGGCTTTGCGGTATCCCTTCCAACAACGATCTTCCTTGCCCCCCGAGTGATTGGAACAGGGATCGGGGTTGCGAAGCGGGTTATGGGGGCCGCAACGAAGATCCCCGGTAAGATCCCAGGCGTAAGGGATTGGGTTGCGATCCAGAAATCGGGGGCGATTCAGGCGATAATTTCAAAGGAATTTATTACGGCCAAGCCTGGCGCATATTCAACGGTTCCATTCAGAACCGAAGCGGAGTTTTTACGAGTAAGCCAAAGAACAACAACCCGCCCAGAATTTCAGGGAATTCCGGGGGAACCATTCTATACCGCCAAGCCCGGCGCGGTAACTAAGGTTCCGTTTGGAACAGAGATCAACTTTTTAGCGAAGGCCAGGCCAACGGTTTCCTTTTCCGAGGTTTCAAACGTGGGATGGATCACGGCCACACCTGGCGCGGTTTCCAGGATTCCGCTAAGAACGGAAATCGAGATGATCCGCCTTGGGAAAAGAACGGCCACAATGGAAGAATTCAAGGGAATCCCAATGGAACGATTCGTTACGGCCAAGCCTGGCGCGATATCCCGCGTTCCCTTCAAAACACAGGTTGAACAAATACAGGTTCGCGCCCGGTTCATGTGGAAGGCCCGGCCCGACATAACCCGCCCGGAATTCTACGATGTTGAAGGGATTACGATCAAGGGGGAACCGGGGGATCTCATTAAGGGGGCCATTAAATTCCTGGAAACTGAAGGCGGGGAAGTACCCCCCGAATTGATCCATGTTGAATTTATAGATCCAAAAGCCAAATACAAAGGCCCGGTTCAGGAATTCACGCCCGATCCCGTTAGAACCGCGGAAACCGTCAAATTGATAAGAACATCCGCGGCCATGAAAACATTATTTGATCTACCCGTGGCCCCCAAGGAAGTTAAGATACGAACATTTACAAGCGGCCCCCTTGTGGCCTTGGCGAAGGCCACGGAAGATATCGAGGAAAAGGCGGCCACGATATCCGAGCCGGGAGAAATCGAGGAACCCGAGATCAAGGCCACGGGGCCGCCTTCGGTATTCGGGGCGGTTCCCTATCCATACGTTAAAGGGATCGTTTATGGTGGGGTTCGGAAAGGCCCGGAACCAAGCCCATATTTTGAAAGGGTAAGGCCGGATAAGAAGGATTTAACCGATGAAGAAAAAGAACGCCTAGAATTACTTAGAATCGTTGAACGCGATACTAAGAAGGCCAAAGATCCACTTCATTTGATGCGCCAAGGAATCAGAATAAAAGACGTTGAAAAAGAAAAGGCGAAAGATGAAGATGATTTAAAATATAGATCCCGCCTGGGCCTTGATATTGGAGTAAAGGAAATTATCGATACGGGAACCCGAAGCCGCCAGGAACGCGAACAGAACCAACGCGTTGTTTCACGATACAAGGAAATCGTTGAAGATACCCCCATCCAAAGAGAAAAACTAAAAGAAGATCAAGGCTTGCGAATGATCACGTTCCCCGTTATGATTCCAGGCCAAGCCACGGTTCAGGTATCCCGCCAAGATCCGGGGTTCCCTTCATTCCCCCACATGGAACAGTTTTTCAGATCGCCCCCATCGTATAACGTAAGGCTTGAAATGATGGGAACCGGGGCCGCCCCCAGATTCGGGCGCGGGCTAATCGTGGAAAAACGGATATGGCCCGCCCCCCATCCCGTGAAAACAATTAGGAGTTGGTTTAAATGATATACCTTATCGTTGCGGTGATAATGGGAATTGTAGGAACGATAATGATCGGAACAACCTTTATTCTTCTAGCGAACCCGTTTTCCCGAATACTAACTAGCCTTAATTCAACAATGGCCGCGTTCACCGGGGGAACCGGAACCGCCTGGAATTATTGGGTTCGATCAAGGGTATTCATTATCCGAATGTATGGAGTAACCGGGGTTCTATTATTACTTGGAAGCCTGGCGGTTCTTTATCTTTGGGCCACGCGAAAAGAGGTTTACGCAACACAGAGGTATCGATAAAAATGTTTTATGTGATCTTAACGATAATCGCGGTTATCGTTGTCGGGGCCTTGGGGTACTATCCGATGAGCCGGATCTTTGATGTTATACTTGATCGGGTTACTGTTCCCGTGGAAATGGGCGGGGCCTGGCTTGATTTCTTCCGGGCTTATGTTAACTGGTATCTATTGATTGGGGTTCTAATGGTTCTGGTTGTATGGGTTCTATATCAGACCATGCGGCCAAAAACGGGGTATTATTATTGAAGCGGAAGGCCAGGATCTTAAAGGCCGCCCTTCTAATCATGGCCCTGGTTTTAACGTTCCTAGATGTTCGGGGGCCGCCCCTGGCTTATGCGGATGGGGCCAGCACAACGGAAGAACTTTGGATCGAATGGCGGATATCCACTAATCAAGGATATTCAGGAACCGCGGGGAACGGGATCACATTTCAAGACTATACGCATTTAGTGAAATTCAATACAACGGATGAATGGGGAACAATCGATTATGATGATCTTGAAATTTACTGGATGCGGGCTTATATCTATTCAACCGGAAGCGATGAACGGCTTGTTAGATTCGCGGCTTATGAATATGTGGGGGATACAAACGCGGGAAGCCGTTTGGGATATAGCGAACAAATGATGGATGAAACCCCCACGGGATACCAATGGAGATCCGCAACCCTTGATACTTACGTTAGTATAGGAACTGCAACGGAATTCTTTTTCGGGATGTGGTCGGATTCCGAAGGGGGATCTTGGCTTTTCTCCAAGGGGCCGGAATCCGTGGCCGGGAACCATATTTACGATGATGATTTTTCCGATCCGTTTAGCGAAGCGGGGAATTACGCCTGGGCGCGGCCCCTTCAATTCCGGGCTTACGGTTACAAGAACACCACGACAACCCATAATCAATATTACGGGAATTCCACACACTACACGGCCAGGCGCGATATCAATTATACTTTTCCAAGCGGGGCCAATACGCGGCAAATGCGGATTACTTACCCGAATTCCGAAGCCATGTTGAACGTTACATATTCCAACGGGGGGGCCTTCAACGCCGCCCTTTCATCTTCCGACTATACAACCGATGCCTTGAATTCTACACATACTGTTTTAACGATCCCCGAGGCCACGATTTCAACTTACGGGGCCGATTACCGAGTATTCACGAATTCTTATTCTTACTTCTATTCATTCAACGGGGGATATTATGAGAACGGAACCAATTATGGGGCCTTCAATTTAACCGTTCATTTCGCGGGAACAACCCAACAAATCGAAGTTGATGGAACAACGGATCAGGGATTCGCAACCGAGCCGGAACGGTTTTCTTGGGATATGGGATCTTATCGAAGGCAAATTTACCCCAAGGATTCGCATGAAACATTTTATTTCTTTTTCCCGGAAGATACCGAAGATATTTACACATTCGAGATCCGAGACTTTACGGGCCAGGTTGCGAAATATACGGCTTGGCTTGAATCGTGGCGAACCGCCAACGCAACGGAATATTTGATTGAGAGAAACCTTATCCAAGATTGGAACCCCCCGCTTATCCTGGTCGATTACCAAACATACGAATTAAAAATCGTTCTTGATGATACGGATGAAACCGAATATTCGTTTGGCCTCTATACAAGCGGGATCGATCCTTCCCCCATCGTATTGAATATCCGCGCCTTGGCGTTTAGCCAGTTAGCCCAGATCACATATCGCCATTTGACCGTTGAAGCCACACGGCCAAGCGCAACCCAGATCACAGTTAATTATAATGATTCCAGGGCCGAAACGAATTCCTTAACGCTTACGATTCTTTACCGGAATCTTACCCAAGCGTATTATAGTTATGTTGAAGATGAGGATAATTATCAATTTAATTGGTTAAGCGCGAACCGTTATCAGGATTATGTGGTTAGGCTTGTGATCGATAACAATTTTTATGGAACCAAGACTTACGAAGATATTCTTGGCGTTCAACGGATATATGATGAATTCCCCAACCTGGAAGCCCTGGGAACCTTCGGGATGTTCGATACTTCAAAGATGTTCGGGGGGGCCTTCATTATCATAATGTTCCTGGCGGGTTCCTTGGTCAATGCGGAAGTTACCCTTTTCGTTGGCTTGATCTTCGCGGGGATGTTTGTGGCCTGGGGGATACTTGATATATCTTATTCGATAATTGCGGTATTGATCGGGTTGGCGATCATGTTCGCGCTTATACGGAGTGGATGAAAATGAAGATCAGTTATTGGCTTGTTTTAATGTTCATAACTCTAAACGGGGTAACTGTAATGTTAAGAAACCTTGGCCTTACCGGGGTTCCCCTTATGGCCTTGGATGTAGGCCAATGGGAAGATGCGGTTGACGCGGATGATGTGGTTGAATCCTGGGAGTGGGAAGAACGCGAATTCTTTGATGTGGGGGCGGGCCTGGGATACATTTGGAATCTTAACCTTCCCCTGATCGAATCGTTCCAAGCCACGCTTCAATATTACGGTTGCCCTTCCGAATTACTAGATCCCATAAAATTGTTGTGGCGATCAATCATGATCGGCTTTGTGATATCGTTTTTCTCAGGCCGCGATTTCATGCCCTGATTAAGTAATTATAAAGG
>Ga0098068_1000573_pt1 | contig 14265 bp, 24 predicted proteins | sample 26BtaG_FD_75059 | JGI IMG/M metagenome (GOLD analysis project Ga0098068, IMG submission 75059) | Marine viral communities from Cariaco Basin, Caribbean Sea - 26B_WHOI_OMZ_CsCl | ecosystem: Environmental > Aquatic > Marine > Oceanic | place: Caribbean Sea: Cariaco Basin | collected 2014-11-09 | reverse complement strand
GTAGAGTTTCAAAGATCTCTGTTCCAGACTGTCCAAATCCCATCTCTTCTTTTTCATCTGTCATCTTCAATCACCTCCACATTAAAGGTTCCTTTTGGAATCTGTTTATTAGTCAGATGTTGATAGTGAACAATGATCTTCTTTCCCGCCAACTCATCTCGAACGGCCCATAGTCTAGACTTATCATCACTGTCAAGCCCTGCACTAACTGCGAACTCATCACCTTTTTGACTTGAGCAAACGATAGATCCGATGCGACCTTTCGGTATTCCGTCTTTGCTAATCTCTTCCTTCCATCCGATGATGTCATAGATATCTTTTTTCTTTGGTTTGAACTTCATCACGTGAATACTTCGCTTCTTTACGTAAGGTGCTTGGAAGTGTCTGACAATTATGCCTTCGTAGCCAAGCCCTATGATTTTGTCATAGGTACTCTTCACCTCATCTAGATCAGTACACACCCAGAAAGGTGCGACTTGAATCCAAGGATTCATACCTCTTAAAGCATCTACCAAGATTTGTCTTTTTATTTGTGGCTGATCGTTAATGATGTCAAAGACATGAAATTGTATCTTCCCATGCATAGAATGAATATTGACAGTGCGTGATGTAATAGAAAGGATTTCTTCAAAAGACATTCCATGACAGTATAGTTCACCATCTAATTCAGCCCTAAGTTGTAGATCACTTAAGACTCTATTTAAATGAGGTACGCTGTAAAGGACATTCTCTTCACTTGAAAGCAGAAGATATTCATTACCTTTTGGTCCAGTCTCAAGTGGTACAGCGCGGCATCGAACTCCGTCATACTTAGGCTGGACAATGTAAGGAGGTTCCCACTTAGCTAAACGTTTCTCTTCAAACGGATAGCATTTCATTATCCCTTTCCAACGCTGCCAATTACTCATCAGAAGCCTCCAGCAAGGCTATTCTTTTGTCTAGATCATCAAGAAGTTCTCGGTAGGTTTTTGGGTAGGTGTGAAATTGTCTCTTTGGTAGTTTTCCAGTCTCTGAATCGTAGACTGAATAATAGCCTCCGTGGCAGGACACAGTGGCATAGTTCCTCGCAAGCTTTGCTAACTTCCTCAGTTTTCTTATCATCTGCTTTTCCTCTCTTTCGTTTTAGTTCGTTTAAAAATTTAACAATCTTGTCATATTTCTACTACTCTGTACAATTTTAAAGGGTTTAAAAAGTGCCCTCAGCACAATTACCAAGGGCACTCCACACATGAAAGGAGAAAAAAGTTAAGCTTTCGCAGCTCTCTTCTGCAGATCGGCCATCATCTTCTGCTGTTCAGCAGGTGTAGCACTCTGGAACGTGGCCAGGTAAGCCTGAATTGGATCGACCTTAGCACCCTTCTGTGCAACGCCCATCTTGGCTCCGCCGAGACCGGCCTGAATCTGATCCTGATTCTCACCTTTCTTCAGCCTGGCCCTGACATTTCCTTGGATAGTGACGACCCAGTTTGCATTGGCGTTAGTGGCCACGGCCTCATCACCAAATAACTTGATCATCTCTTCCGCCGTTTTACCAGTCTCCACAACGATAGTGGCAGGCCCAAGGCCCTGACTGATAACCTTTCCTTCCGCATCTTTCTTTGCTGGAATCTGTGCTGTAATACTTAATTTCTCTGGCATAGTACTAACCTCCTCTTAAATGGGTTTATAAGAAACACTCCAACCAATTTACCAGAACTACATAATGTTTGTCAATACACAATTTGGGGTAATTGCTTCAAGGTGATGCTAGTCTTCAAACGTAATCTTCTTCACCTCCTTTCTCTTCTAATCTTATTTCTACTCCTAACTCTTTTGCAATCTGCAGAACTTGTTCTCTGGTTAAAGTAACTGCAACTTGCTTAGGTTCCTTGCCAGGTGATGGAACTTTGGTTAATTTTTCTTCTTCCGCAAGTGCTCTGTCAGCTCTTTCAAATTTTTTACTCCATCTCCAGTGTTCAGTTTCGTAGGTCTTGAGAATCTTCCTAATATGCAAAATAGTTTCCCAAACTGCTGCACATCTAACTTTGGCATTAGCTCTATCCAATACCAGTTGATCTTTCTCTTCTTTCGTTAGCATCTTATTCCTCCTCAATAAAAGGTCCAATCATTCCTATGACTAGCCAAGATTGTCTAGTTTCTGTTAGTCTCCTTAACTCCCTGTCATAGATTGTTACTGGAGTCAGACCATCTTCTACTATCTTCTTATGCCCTGCTCTGACTCCTTTTTGGAATGAAGTTTTCTTTATATATTCTAAGAATTCTTCTGGGCTTCTTGGTCTTGCCATCTGTGTTCCTTTCTAAGATCGTAAAATTATTGAACGAACTTACCTCCAAACAAAGTTGTCATTCTCAAGTTGCCAACCAATCTTTGCTACATTGTCAAGGTTAATACCAAAGGATTCAACTACATCAGCATGAGTGCCTCTTCTAATTGCTCTAACTCCACCGTTGACCAGTTTGACACAAACATACTTTACTTTGCCACTACTTTCTGTGATTCTTCTTGGCCTCTTGTTGTATTTAATAGTTGGCAACTCATCTTTGAATATTCTTCCTTGATGTCCCAAAGAAGGCCTGACTAGTGTAATATGCTTACCTAGAATAGATATCATAGTTACCTCCTTAAATGCTTTCTTCTTCTCTGAGCTTTCTTAGTTCTTCTTACCTCCCCAGCATGTTTGATCCTACCTTGAACAGTAGGTACACCGCTATAGCTTGGGCCGCTATACTGTGGAGTGAAACTTCCACCCATCATAGCTCCACTACGTGATGATGTAGGTCTGAAGGCTACGGCCATAGCTCCCATAATTTCTAACATAGTCTTATGACTTTGTTTTTGCATCTTTTGGACTCTCCTTTCATCTCCTCTGCCTCCTCAGCCCACTCAGCCCAAGGCTCAGTGACCGAAGGCATAGATTTCAACTGTCCAATAACAGTAGGATGCCAACACTTCCTGTGATACTTAGCACCTGGACAGTCACAAATAAAAAGGCCGACGCTCCACTTGAGTGTATAATAGTGGATGCCGGCCTTCATGACCTGTACTACACGAGTCCTCTCGAGAAGTCTAAACTCGTATAGTATATTCTTATGCTCTGTCGTTAGGATCTTCATCTAACTGCCTTCAACAGCCAGCCTTTGCAGGTGATCTTATCAGACTCTGTCAATAGATCAATGATTGACTGGTAAGTATCTAGACTCATAACGCCAGTGAGGAGTGCATACAGATGGCCTGAAGGTATTCCATCTTCTCCTGCTTCCTTGATAACATCATAGATGGTTTCTACTACATCTAAAGGTTTCATTGTCTACCTCCAAACTTGATAACCATAGTATCTGTTAACTGCATTTAGAAATCCTGGGCCACAGGACCATGGAGATGTCCATGCTAGCTCATAGGTCAACTCGTGCCCAACGGCTAACTCAATCAACTCATACATTCTTAGATAGAACATCCTCTACCTCCTTTCACTGGTTTAGTTCCTGAGTGATTATTGTTTTGAGTGACTCTTCCAACCTGTGTACTGCTATTCTAATCAACTTAGAATGAGTCATGCCAAGTGTAATGGTCTGTAATCTGTTAAGAGTTTTCAGAGTTTCTTCATCTATCGAGATATTCTTTCGTTCCATACTAGCCCTCACTTTCAAAGTGTGCAACAACCCAGTCCATTAGCCCATCATACTCCCTTGTACTGAGCAGTCCTACATCTGCTAAAGCGTTAAGATAACCTTCAGCCCAGTTCTTGCCTTCCAACTTACCGTCTGCAGTTGCACAAACATCCTTGAGTCTTGTTCGTATCTTGATATGATTCATTAGTGGTACTGGCATATTAGTCCTCACCTCCTTCCATCCAAACTATCTCCTTAGCTTCGACATACCCATCTTCACAGAAGTCACAATCCTCATAGCTTCCTGGATGACATCTATTCGCCATACACTCATCGTATGACAGCCACCTCCTTGGGTTACCTCTGCATTGTGGGCACAGTACGAGTTCTTGTTCCATATCTCTATCTCCATATGTGACAGAAGAATAGATAGAACATACTTATATGCTTGCAATTTAAACATCTATCAAGTAAATACATAGCGTCCTCGACTCTTACTTTACGTCCACAACAGTCACAATAGATATACATGGCCTCTACCTCCTTTTTATATCCTCCAGACATGGAGCACAGATTTGTTCCGTTCTTGGATGATTGAGATACCATCCAACTGACGGTGTCCAATACTTCCCACATTCTTTACATATCATCTAAAATCACCTCCTTTCAATTCGATTCTCACCAACAAAACAACACGGCCCAGTATACCATAACATGATACATATGTCAATAAGGTTCCGATGATTATTTTACCCTCTTTGCAATTACAGTATTGACTCAAGATCATTCAATTTTTAAACGAACTATTAAACTACTCCACCTTTCAAATCTTCAACATCAACCTCTTTATTCAGTTCTTTCAGTGTCTCTCTATCCTTCTCTTCTAACTCAATAGCCTTCTGATTCAACTCTTCTTCAGTCAACTTCCTAGCTCTATCATCACCAGGATGATCAACTAACTGTCCACTCTCCTTTGCTGCTTCAACAGCTTTTTCTTTATCTTCTACTCCCTCTTTCTTAGCGTCAGCTATAGCCTTTTCAAGTATCTTTGTCCCTTCTACTACATCAGGCCTAATGCCTCTTGTCTTCAGCGGCACTACACTATTTATATTGTGTACTGTATTGTACTGTCTGTCAGCATAACTCTGTGGATCAACACCTTCAAACCTCAAGTTTTCCATTGACACAGCATTGCTGATCTTCTTCAAGCTTCTTCTCTTCAATCCAGGTTGATAAAGTCTTCTCTCTTCCAGATGTCTATGAGCAGCTGCGACGGTATCTATCTCCACCGGTAGCATATCATTAGCATTTAGCACTTCCCTCAACATATCTACACTCCAGCTTAACAACTGACTCATTGACCTAATATCTATCCCACATGCTACCCAGTACATATCCAACTCAGCCAGTGTAACTATACTCACCCTCCCTTGCACCGGAACACTGCTCTCTACCTTCATCTCATCTCTATTCATTCTAACACCTCCATAATTGTATTTTGTATGAATGTAGTAATGTTTATTCGTGTGCGTAACCCGAGGCGAGTCTCCATCATACATGCCTACAGTATAATGTATATATATATATCATACATTATATTATTCTATATGTATACTGTATATTGTATGAAATATACTCGCCTGTCATGTAGCACACATATAACATTCATACACCATACATCATACACATACTACCCTACAATGTCAATACACAATTCAGTACATTTCCCTCCACTATGTCATTTCCCTCTTATTAACATAGATGATAGACAAAAAAAAGAGGACATAGATTTCTCTATATCCCCTTTGCTCTTTCGTGAATGTTCTAGATGTCGGTTTAGTAACTTAACTTTCTGGAATTACCTCTGGATTGTCAATCGCCTTAGTTGCCAATTCTAGAGCTTTATCCTCTGGTAATCCAGCTTGTCTAAATGCCTGGATTAATTCATCTATCTTTTCTTCTCTGGTTTTGACCTTGACACCAGGCGCTGTAAAATCCACATTTACAACTTGTCGATTTTTCCATGTGTCAAACTTTGACCGTCCAGGACCGTTTTGCCAAGAAATCCGAGTAGATGAACATGCCTTGGTAAATACATCTTTCAATGGCACGTCATTGAAATGAATTCTAAGGGTTACTTGTTTCTTATCGGTTGAATCTGCATCTGGCTTGAATGAAGCGTCAATGTCAAACGTCAATCCACTAACGGTATGGTCCATATTCTTAATTATCATAGTATACTCCTTTCATGAGTAATGTATGACATTCAAGAACATTCACATTATTTAATTGTCAATGAGCAATGATGAAATGCCACTTTCATCGTTATTTTCATCATACCTAATCCGTGGAATATGTCAAGGTTTATTTTATTTAATCAATCGAAAGGCGAAGGGGAAGATTGACCCAAATAGAGGCTGGGTTGACTATCTCACATTTTATTTATAGTTTTGCAAATTGTACATTTTAGGACATTGTTGAAGATCGTTTCAAAATTAAACGAACTGGTTGTAGAGGTAGGAATGTAGAGGTAGGAAATGGATGGGAAAATACGTTGACATTTGGCACGTAGAAGTGTTATGGTATATAATGGAGATTGAGAATATGGCCGAGGGTAAAGTACAGCATAGAGAAGGTCTTTATGGGTTTGAGTTTCTGGAAGAAGACGGCAGACGTGTGCCTGCCGACGAAAGGAAAACGCCCGAGATCAAGGCCCTCTGGCAGCGGAACCATGAGATAATTAATCTGAGTATTAAAGGCTACAAAGGCACCGAGATAGCTGAAATTCTCAACATTCATCCTCAGACTGTCAGCAATACATTGAATAGTGAGCTTGGCAAGAGAAAAATATCTGACATTACATATGAGAAGGATATAGAAGTTAAGAAAACCATTGAGAAAGTCAGAATCTTATCCAACAAAGCACTTGAAACTTACCACGAATTCTTCGACGATGAAGGTAATGAACTATCCCTTAAAGACAAACGTGAAGGAGCAAAGGACTTCCTAAACGACATGAGTGGTTTGCGAGCTCCTACAAAAATCCAAAGTCATTCCGTCCACACTACTTTAACTGCTGAAGAATTAGAAGGATTTAAAAAACGAGGGATGGAAGCTATGAAAGAAAGTGGAATGATAGTTGAGATAGAACCTGAAGAGAAAAATGACAGAGTGGATTAAACAAGGAGTTCTAGGTGAGCTTAATGTTCAGATGAGAAAGTGCCACGGTAGGTTGGTTAGATACTACAAAGACAACGGGAGAGATTTCTATGTCACTTCAAGACGAGAAGGTAATCATTCTGCTGGCTCGCTTCATCCTGATGGTGGGGCAGAAGATTTTAGTGGCCAGGGAGTCCCAGTCGAAGAAATTAAAATTGTCTGTGGCAAAGACTTCGATGTTGTTGACGAAGGGACTCACATTCACTATGAGTACGATCCTAAGTAAAAGGAGAAAGAAATGAAGAGAATAAGAATTTTACTGGCACTTTCTGTTATATTACTTCTAGCCGCATGTGCCTATAATGCTCAAGTTGCCCAAGATGCTTATGATACTCTGGAAGAGGCAAAGGTTGCTTATGATATGTCCTTAAAAATCTCCGCTGAGCTTTGCAAGTTAGGGTTCACCAGTGATGGTGACAAAGAGGAAATAATCAAGGTTATGAAAGTCTACCACGATGCTCATAATGCTTCAGTTATCCTCTTGGGTGAATATGGAAAGTTTTCCATTCCTCAACTTGACGCCATAAAAGTCAAACAACCTGAAACTTATTTCGAGGAGAAAGATGATAAGATTGATTAAACAGATGGTTAGGCCCTTCATAGCAGTCTCATTTGTGTTAGTTACATTGGTCCTGTTTGTGATGGGTAAGATTCCCGCAGAAGCCATTTTACAAACTACAGGGATCATAGTTGGCTTCTATTTTGGTGAGCGAGCAGCCCTCAAGAAAACTGACACCACAGAAACTGAATGATTCCCAAAGTCTCTGTAATAATATCTAACCGCAACGATATTGCGATGCTAGTCGTCACAATTCGTTCTTGTATAGAGGAACTCAGGCCACTTGGCAAAGGCCTCGGTGAGATTATCATAGTTGACAATTCCGACCCTGCAGCATATAAACTGCTAGGAAGTGCCTTACCAGTTGGATATTGCAGAGACAAATTACTAAAAGTCTATCGTCAAGACTTTCCATGTCTGTTTAGTGCTAGAGAAACTGCAGCTGAGAAAGCCTCTGGTGAATACATCTTCTGTGTAGACTCTCATATGTTAATCGGGAGGGATTGCATAGTAGATTTGGCAAGCTTTATGGATGAACATAGGAAGGATAAATCCTTAGCCTTCGCCCACGCTCCAATCTCCTGGGCTCACCACCATGAAAGATACGCTAAACATGACAGAGATATAAGTGAGAATGAATTAGGAAATTGGAACATTGCTTATCCTTATAGACGAACCATCACTTGGAAGGGAATGCCTTGGATGTGTCGTCGAGAGTGGTTTTTAGATCGAGATAAAGGCTTAGGAGGCTACGGAGCCCTTTCAGATCACAAAGTTAGCTGGGGCGGAGGCGACATGCACATTGGAGTCAAGCCCTGGCTTCTTGGATTTAAAAATTGGGCAGTGCCTACTAACCCTTGCATTCACATAGGGCCTTTTCCTAAAACTGACCAAGGAAAGAATCCTAATGTTACAAAAGTGTCAAACTTTCGATCTAAAGACAAATATCGAGTTTATGGAGAAAGTGGACAATTCCCTCATACATTTGGTTTCTTAGTTTCCTGTTATATTCTCGGTGGAGAGTCAATGATGAAGCGGAACAAAGAAGCTATCACAAAACGTTTTGGTAACTTTATAAATGTCGACAAGTGGTGGCAGAAAGCTATGGAAGTTGGTCATAGTGAAAAACAATGGCTTGATAAACGAAAAGTCATGTCATTTGGAGAACTACTTAAAACGAAGCCTTGGGATAACTAGATGGCCGTACAGATAGACAGAGCTATATGCCTTCATATTCCTAAAACAGGAGGTACCTTTGTCAGAAATTACTTCAAGGAAACAGGTATGAGTCACGGAGTTAAGGCATTGGAAGAAAGAGCCCACATGAACGCTTATCTCCTGCGTGAGACTATAGGTCACACAGAAGATCTAATATTCTGCTTCGTTCGACATCCTTTAACATGGTACAGATCATATTGGACAAGTAAGCAGCAAATACCTGATAGAAGAGGCGGACCTCTGGATGAGATAGTCGATGAATCCTGGGAAACATTCATAGAGACAGTGATAAATAAGTATCCTAGATACCTAGAAGGTTTTTACGAAGGATACACTGAAATCTGCAGATTCATTGGAAAGCAGGAGAACCTCAGAGATAATCTGGACACTGTTCTCAGATTCCTAAGAATTCCTTACAACAGGGAATACTTGTTCAAGAGAGTCCCTGATAATGTGGTTCCTTCCAAAGTGAAGTACACCATGCTGCAGGCTATGGCTATCATGGATCATGAGAAGAATATCATTAAGAAATACAATTACAACTATATACCTACAGAGGCGATAAATTGAGAACGATAATAGTAGCACTATATCCCTACAAAGGTCAAGGTCTTGACTCTTGGATAGATCACGGAGCAGGTATGACCTACATTGCAGCTAAGAATGATGACTGTGATGTGGAATTCCTAGATATGAAGTCTTTGGCTAACGATGCTGAGTTGAAGGAAAAACTTAAGGGTTATGACTTGATAGCTTTCGGACTGAAGAGTTCTTACTATGCCATAGGTATGAAGGTGGTGAAGTTTGCCAAAGAACAAGGTTCCAAGGTCTTAGTTGGTGGCTATCATGCTACTGCAGCACCTGGCGAACTCCTCTCCAACTCTGACATAGACTACGTCTTCCACGGGGAAAGTGAACTAACTTTCCCAGAATTTCTCAAAGATCCTTCAAAATTTAAACGATCTATCATAGGCAAAAAGCCACCTAACCTTGACCTTCTTCCCTTCGTCGACAGAGACATCTACCGTGAGCCACTAGAAAATTGCCTAAACTGGTGGCATGGTGGAAAACTGTCAAAGATGACTACTGTAATGGCAGCTCGTGGATGTCCTTACAAATGTGCCTTCTGCCAGCCCCTAGAAGACAACCACTTTGGCAAAAAGCTCCGACGTAGAAGTGTTGATAGCATAATAGCTGAACTCAGACGACTTAAAGAACTCTACCATCCAGACTGTCTAATGATCCATGATGACACTTTCCTCATTCAGCCTAAATGGATAGAGGAGTTCATCGAAAAGTATCCTGAAATCGGACTTCCATTCTGGGCTGCAGCTCGTGCGGACGGAATCTGTGAGCATCCAGGTTTGGTCAAGAAACTAGTCGATGTGGGTTGGGAACTCATTTCCGTAGGCTACGAATCCGGCAGTCAACGAATCCTCGACATTCTAAAGAAAGGTACCACAGTAGAACAAAACTACGAATCTACCAAGATAATCAGATCTACCAGAGCCAAAATCTACGCCAACTACATAACTGGATTACCTTGGGAAACTAAATGGGACATCCAGGAAACTGCAAAAATGGCTGACATTATAGCAGCAGAAATGCCTTCATGGGCCTATTTTACTCCCTATCCGGGCTGTGAACTTGGCGAGGAACTCATCAAAAGAGGTTGGTCATTACTGAACAGAGAAACCTATGACCGCTGTCCTTCCGGAGAAAAAGTCAAACATGTTGACTATGACTACATAAAGAAAGTCCGAGGAGGCTTCCGTGAGGAGACTTATCCAGAATTCTGCGACATCATTATTCCCTCTTACAACAACGAACACTATACGATAGGATGTTTAGAGTCTATCAAGAAGAACACTAAACCTGGAACCTATCGGGTTATCTGGGTAGATAACGGCTCAGAATTCCCTAAAAAGGTCGACAAAGTAATCTCCGACATGGATCATGTTAGTATTAAACTTCCCACAAATGAAGGCTTTGTAGGAGCTACGAATAGAGGCTTCGAAATCTCCAACGCTCCTAATGTTTGTCTCCTGAACAACGACACTGAGGTTCCAAACAGGTGGTTAGAGAAACTAATCACTGTTTTACAAGGTTCTGAAGACATGGGAATTGTAGGTCCTTTAACTGGCTACGGAGAAGGCCTGAAGATGGACTCCCATCACAGTCTATCTCTTCACTCAACTCTGCTTCCGACTGCAGCTACTACCTGGGACCTAGATAAGATTAATTCTAAACTTGAGCTGGGATTCAGTGGCAGAACATACTCGATGTCATTTGTAGGATTCTTCTGTGGCGTTATCAAAAGGGAAGTGATTGACAAGGTGGGTTATCTGGACACTAACTACAAAATGGGTATGTGGGATGATGTAGATTACAATAGAGCCGCTCAAGAAGCTGGATACAGGACTGAATTGGTTATAGATACCTGCATCCTACATCATGGGAGGGCTACATTTAAGGAGATTGAGAAGAAAGAAAACTTCAATGTAAACAAGTTACTAGCACTGAACAAAGGTTACCTTGACACAAAATGGAGAAAAATCTACGCTGACAGAGGACTGCAGCCTGTCGTGGACTTCGACAAAACCTTCGTAATCTCTCGAGCAATCTATACTCGTATGGGAGAGAAATCAGCTATAGGTGTATTGACTGAGGACCGACTATCCCTAATGCAAAGATATTTCATAGATAGCTTAGGCAATCAAACAGATTCAGACTTCACTGTCTACCTTATTGTAGGTAAGTACGAAAATGATGTGACAAAGAGAATTGAAGACTTGAATTGGGACAAGGTCAATGTGCAGTTCATCTACACTGATGGTGATTTGTCAGAATGGAGAAATACTGTACTAAGAACAGAGAATTGGGGAAGAGAACAAGACGAAGGTTCTCCAGAATCTATCGTACGTAAGTACGGCCATCCCCAAGCTAACATCATGGCCAGACTAGACACAGATGATTGGGTAGCTCCTGGATGGATAGCTCACATGAAACATATGGCAGTGACTAAGCCAGAATCTCACTTCCTCATTAATTATCAAGTCACTGGCCAAGGTTTAGACGGTCGTCTATATCAATTTTCTATGTCTCACAATCATGGCAGGACAAGCCCATTCATAGCCTTGGTACAAAAGAAACCACCTCGAATTAGTCCCTATATGGACGCCCACCTGAAGATGGGTACTAAGTTTTCGACAGTTTACACCGTACCTCCTTTGTACACCTTCATGGTTGTTCATGGAGGTAATAGAAGTAACAGGTTCTATCCTTTAGACATATACTTTGAAGATGTGGAACTTGATAAGGTAGTTAAAGAGTTGAAAGTCCCTAAGAGGAAAAAGTCTAAGCGTAGGGTAGTAGCATCTACTACCAAAGGATCAGATTGGCGAGCTAGGATTGCCCAAGGTGAGGCAAGAAATGAGACCGTTTAATTATTATATGAACTATTGGAGGAAGAGATGATAAGATTAACAACCACTTTATCAGGAATAGCAGAAAGTACATTGACTATAGACTGCGACGATGTGGTCCGGAACTTTACAAATTTAGAGCTGAACAGTTCCAGAGGCAATCGTCCTATTCAATGTCTAATAACTGTCGAGGGGAATGCCATAAGATTCGGTATTGGATCTAATCCTACTCAGGGAGCAGATGGCTCTGGGGCTGCTGGACATGTTCTCTACGCAGGTCAAAGTATCTTACTAGACAACTCTGTCAGTATCAGCAACTTCAGGTTCTTAAACCATACAAATCTACAAAACGCTTTCATCCAGGTCACTATGTTCTATGCACCTGGACAATAGGAGGGAGTTATGAAAGAATTTCTATCTGCTTTATTGATTGTACTTGTAGCCATTCTCATAATGGCTCCGAATCCAATAGGCCCTGTGCCTCCAGACAACACTCCGTACAATGCAGGTACTTGGAACGGCAATCAGAGGGCTGCCACGAAGAATGCTATAAGGGATCAACTGGAAGCCATGGCTGCAGTTGCAGCTCCGACGAATGCTTCCTATATTACTCAGATAGCTGAAGCAAATCTCACGAATGAACAGGCTATGGGTGCTCTAGGGACTGGAGCTGTCTGGAATACTACAACTACTGGCGTTCAGAGTATTTCGGCTGCCCTAACATCAATAGGCAATCTAACTGAGACTAATGGTGGGCTATTGTACGGTACTGCTGATAACACCTATGCTTGGCTTGCAGCAGGTGCAACAACTGAAATACTCGTTGGTGGAGGTGCTGCTGCTCCTGTTTGGACTACTGCAACTGGCTCAGGCGCCCCTGTTAGAGCAACTGATCCGACTTTTGCTAACAAAGTTATGATAAATACTGCTACGACTACTTATCAGCTAAATGTTGGAGGTCATATATATCCAGTCGATAGCCATGTTCTATTTACTACCGGCAGGGGAGTGCTCGATGCTAGTTCTGCTACGTATGGTCTCAAACCAAGGAATGGGTCTAATGAAGTAGAGATTTTAACTAACAATACTTCAGCTGTAACTGTCGATAATGCCCAAGTAATGACTATCACATCTTTCGCTGGTTCAGGTGATGTAACTACAAACGCTGCGAAGGAAATGATAGATACTTCCGACAGGCGTTTGAAGAAACACTTGGGTTATCTTGAAGATGGTGCTTTAGACAAAGTGATGAAGTTTAGACCTGTTTACTTTGCCTATCTTTCTGATTTGGCAAAAGTAGGTAAGAAGAGTGGCAAGAAGAGAATTACAAAGAGGCAGGCCAGAACCCTCGGATTCTACGCTCAGGACGTCCGACCTATTCAGCCGGAAGCTGCCCCTTACAATAAAAAGGAAGACAAGTGGGGCTTTAATAGCCGTGCCATGCTTGCGGTCATGGCTAAAGCAATTCAGGAACTTAACGCTAAAGTTGCTGAACTTGAGAAGGACAGGAGGGGGAGATGAAAAAGATTATCTTAGCTGCTTTACTGACTGTTTTAGTAACGGCTGTGGTGGCTCTTGCAGACTTCTTTCCAGATGTAATTGTAACCAGTCCAAACGGTATCTGGACTGATACAAGGGCTTACTCATCTATTGATGCTGCACTTACAGCTATCGGAACTAATGTCAGAGATGTGTACATTGTGAGGGAGGAGGCAACTACTAATCTCACTATCCTTAGCAATGTCAATCTGAACTTCATTTCCAGAGGTTCCATAGCTAATACAGGTCAACTTACTATACAGACTAAGAATATCAACGCACACAATCGTCAGATATTCACTGGAGTTGGCAATATAGATTTTGCAGCTGGAACCATTCTCAAGACTAGATACTTCTCCAACGTTGAAACAGCCTTTGCTCTAACTGCAAATGACACAGTGACTCTCATAGTATCCCAACCACAGAATATCACAGCAAACTATTCGCCTGGTAACAATGTAACTCTTAAATGGAATTCTCCAGGTAACATACTAACAGTCAACGCTGGAATTACTGTTGGTAACTTAAAGAAAATAGAAGCTGGAAATTACCAGATCTTTGCAGGTTCTGGCGATCTCGATTTCCTTGATGGGGCTGTTCTTAGCCTTAGTTGGTTCAATAGACTACGTACTATAGTCACTTGGGCTGGTACTGATGAGGTAAATTTAGTAGTTACAGAGTCAGCAGCTGTCACTT
>Ga0098068_1000572_pt1 | contig 14287 bp, 15 predicted proteins | sample 26BtaG_FD_75059 | JGI IMG/M metagenome (GOLD analysis project Ga0098068, IMG submission 75059) | Marine viral communities from Cariaco Basin, Caribbean Sea - 26B_WHOI_OMZ_CsCl | ecosystem: Environmental > Aquatic > Marine > Oceanic | place: Caribbean Sea: Cariaco Basin | collected 2014-11-09 | reverse complement strand
TGTCTAGACATGTCCTTAACTTCTTAGATACTAGGGTATATAGGGCTTATGCCCAGAATGGGATATAGCGCGCGGCTGCACCAACCAGGACCTCAAGGTACCCAGCTGGAGATGTAGACATTGCAAATGATGCACCAGACGTAGCCTGGTTCCCAAGCTTCAACTTGTTGAACGCAACGGTGGGGGAGTCAGAGGTTGCAGCGAACTCGAGTATCGGGCTACCAGCGCCAACAGAAGAAGTGATGACGGCGTCAACGTTGACGTTGCCACCAGCCGCTTCCAGTATTACGTCACCAGTTGCATCCAGTGTAATGTCGCCGCCTGTGCCGGAGGCGATCTCAAAGTCTGCATTGGTACCTGTACTCGTTAATGTGGTTGAACCGTCAGCGTCAACGTCTACGGCGTAGTGGTTGCTCGCATCGTATCGGAGCTGAAGCTGATTCGCAGTTACATCGGTGATTCTCAGAAGAGAGTCCGATGTGACCATACCGTTTGCAGCTTCAAGCTGAATCAGCGAAGCAGAGTCAATTATAACGTGTCCGCTATAGGCACCTGTGCCCTGAGTCGCAATCTCGTAGTGTGGAGGACTACCAGCACTGCCACCATAGGTGACTACTGATGTGTAGCCTGCAGCACTTACGTCTGTGTAATAGCCGTTAGTCTCAGCTGCGCCCTCCGTGGCGACTCTGGAAACGTATACGCGGCCCGCGACCGATGCGTTGTTGAAGTAGAGGTTACGCCCTGAGAGGGCGAAGCCCTCGACGAATGTATCGGTTGTTCTACCCGCTAGGTAAGGACATCCTACCCTTGGAGTTTCACTCATGGTTTGTTCAGTAGGGGATGAAGGATGGATAGATATAAATCCAGCGTTTCTTTATTAAATAATGAGATGTTAATGACTCAAAAAAGGGTTGGTAGGCCCAGGGTCTGCCCAATGGTGTCCAATTGGATCAAAACCCTCAGAGCCGAGGGACACAGCTATGATGACATAGCCAAGATAACTGGGATGAGCAAGGCGACGTGCTGGCGCTACGCCAAGGACATAGAGATTAAGCGAGAGAGACGTACTTCCTATCTCTGATCTCGGCGACCTTCCCGATATTAGCACTCCCAACTTTGCGGTAATAGCCGACAATCCGAGCATATACATCCATATCGCCACCGCATTCATCACAGGTTTCATAATAACCACGAACACTCCGACCGCAGACCCTGCATATTCCAAACGTTGCGGCGAAGTCATAGTAGGGGATCTTAGTGTTCTTAGCTATCTGCATGGTGAACTTCAGAAGCCCGCCAGGGCTTGGAGCCGATTCGCCAAGAAAAACCCTATGCACGGTCCCACCCGTAAATAAGGGTAGGAGTTCCTCTTCGACACGCATGCGTTCGAGGACACTCATATCTACATTTGGGGGCGTCATTAGTGTCGTGTAATATGGACCAGAATCAGTTCCCTGAGTGAAGATTCCTGGGTGATTCTTCCTATCTAGCATAGCAAGTCTTGTAGCAGCCCCCTCACCTGGCGTCTGTTCTAGGTTCCATAGTTTACCAGTCTCGATCTGGGTTTCACGGGTCCAGTCGCGAATATACTCGAGAACCGATTGAACCAAGGGGACTTCCTCCCAGATGGGGTTACCAGTCATATTAACAGTCATTTCATGGAGACCTATAATTCCAATAGTGCGGAAATAACGGTTGAAATCCACGCCATAATACTTGGTGAGTGGAAGGAGACCCATATCATACATATCCTGACACCACTCATTCTTCAGGAGTAGACCTTCCTTTACAACATCTAGGAGAACCCTAATATTACTAAGAAGCTCCGGGATATCATGAGAGATAAAACCGAGTTTACCCATATTAAGAGATGTGATTCCGATCGATCCCGTGGAGCCTTGAAAGGCCCAACGACCACCAGCGGGGGGAAGTTGTGTAAGGTCTATTGAGAGACGGCAACATAGCGCACGCGTAGAGTTCTCATCAATACCACTCCCAATAAAGTTAGAGAAATAATAACTACCGTATTTGGCTTCGGTTTCAGCTATCTCCATCCAAACTGGATCAGAGAAATCCGTAGATTTAATCAAATTAATCGAGGCAATTGGGAAGGTGAATGGTGTTCCATTATGATCGCCTTCATTGAACACATCATTGAAGGCGCGGAGAACAGTCATTGATTCATCATGGAAATCAGCGTAGGTGTTACCACCAAGGCTTGACAATTGATCTGGAACTGGTATTTCACGCAGATTCTTGGGACACTTCGTGTTGAACATAACATTCGTGAATGGACTTTCGGATCCAGAACGTGTGGGATAATTTAGATCCCAAATGAACTCCTGGATACCCTGTTTCACTTCATCATATGATAGATTATCTGAAGCTATGAATGGAGCGAGTATAGTGTTAAAATCATTTAAGGCTTGAGCACCCATCCATTCCTGCTGTGAGGCACATAGAAAATTCACAGCCTGATTGAGAGCGCTACTGAAATGCTTAGGTGGACCAGAGACAACATGTTGAGTCCACAATCCCTCGGTAATGAGCTGTAGGAAATCCGCCCCCATACAATAGGGTACTATGCCCCCACTAATATCATGAATGTGGATATAACCATCCTGATGCATCCGACGAATGTTGGAAGGATATTTGGATAGAACATATTTTTTTATGGCCTCGCCAGCAATAAATCCCTTCATCTGGGAATATGAACGATTCTGATTCGCATTTTCTTTTAACAACCATGATTGGCCCTTGAGAAATTCATTGATAGCATCAAATTCAACCGTAGTCTGAGTCATAGGAGTAGGCCTAACCAGATTAAACTTATAAGGCTTTGCAGGCATACAAAAAGGGTGTTTTACCGTGTTCAAAGCAAAAAAATGATGGATGCTATGCCGTTTTAACAAGTTCATGCAGCACGGAGAGGTCGTCCTGCATCGAGTCTGCGAGGGATGGGTTGTAGAGTGCGGCGGCGGGGTGATAAAGAGGGAAAATGATGGTGTCTCCCCATTCCGCTGTACATGGGATGATTTTGCCGTGGACTTCGGACATGTTGCGCCAGCCGATGTCGAATCTCTTGAAGATGAACTGTGTCGCGAATGTTCCCATTGGGACGATATATTTGGGCTTAATGTAGCCGAGCTCGCCTTTGAGCCATATGGAGCAGGCCTCAATTTCATCGACACGGGGCTTACGATTCTTGGGGGGTCGACACCTTACAAGATTTGTGATAAAGACTGACTTGCGGGACCAACCCAAGTTATACATCATCATGGTTAAGACGTTGCCAGCGGCACCGACGAAGGGGAGGCCCCGCTCATCCTCCTGACGACCAGGGGCTTCGCCTATGAAGACCACGGGGGACTTGGTGTCGCCGACGCCGAGGACGATGTTTTTTCGCCCTTCGTGGAGGCGGCATAGGAAGCATTCTTCGAGGGTCATTTTAATAGAGATTGGGCTAGGGATATAAATGGCTTTCCTGAGTTAAAAAATAAAAAGGGAAGGGTTTTAAGATAGGCAGACAGTAGTTTTAAAAAAAATTTACTGTTAGCTTTTCTTGAGATATTTCACGGAGGCATGCGCCCTATAGATCTTACCGAAGAGCTGAGCAGAGTAGAGGAACATGTGACGAGTCTTCATCACGTCACCAGTGAGCATCGCATGAGGCGGTGTCTCAAGGTACGTAATTGGAATAGCCACCCTGAGCTCGATATTATCGAGGTCAATCAGGTAGATATTGCCGATGGAGTTGGAGGTGCCGACTGTCGCGGACCTGTTATCACTGGTCTCGTTCGCGACGTGCCTCGAAGTGAAGAACGGAATCTTGATGCCGTTAGAGATGTACGCGGCCACGCTGAAGCCAGTGTCACGACCCTCACGAGTCTGAACACCATTCATAGTGTACTGTACATCCATTTCGACGTCGAGATACCTCTGCTTCGGATCGATCAGCTTCTGCATCTCGTTGAGCGTCTTAGGCCCAGTGATGGCGATATACCTGCGCCTACGGCTATACGGAACAGCCTCAGCGAGGGCATCATCGATCATGTCGAGGGTCAAGACACGCTCAGAGCCAGAGCCAATGTCGACACCCGCACCAGCGCCACCACCGAAGGTGTCGTCGGTGTCAGTGCTCCTGTCGATCTTAGCGGCAGAAGTGTTCCACCACAGGTCTGGGTCGGTTGCAGCGCTACAGTATGTAGTGCTCGCCTCACTCGACCTGGAGATTATCCTGTCGAGGGACTCGATGTTATAGCTCGTGGCGTTAGATGAGGGAGTGTCGATGGTCTGGGTGAGCATCTTGTCGAGCTGGTTCGGCAGGTTCTCCGTGTGATAGCGCTTAATCCACTGAGGGTTGAGCTTCGGGTCGATCTGCCATGTGGCCCTCGTACGGGACATAAGGCTCGTCTCCCACGGATCAACCACGTATGCGGGCTCAACTTCCTCGATTGAAGCAATCGTGGGGGCGGACTCTGCTGAACCAGATGCGAACGGTGTCGACGTAGTTGTGACACCAGTCAGGCCAGCGAGGTCAGTCTCCCAGTACTTCATAGAGTCGCCCTCAGCGAGGAACGTAGTCTTAGGCAGAAGCTTTAGGACTTCGCTCCACCGCTCAGTGTACATGTGCACCGTAGCGGAGAACACGGGCTCGAAGTAGACGCTGTACGGAGATGCGGGGGCATCCCATGGACCGATGGCCTTAGCGATTTTGTCGCCAACCGCCTTCTGTCCGCCCAGACTGTCTAGGCCGAAGATGCTGTCGTGGGCGCCGCCCTCGTTATACCACCAATTCAGGTATTCCTTACCATATTGTAGTTGCTTCATTATAGTTCAACTCCAGCCCTCTCGAAGAGGTCAATCGAGTCAGCTGCCTTCTCTGCGTATTCGAATAGGTCGTCAAGGTTAGCTATCTTACGCTCAGTGGGCCTATCAGGTGTAACGGGGGCCTTAGTGAGAGGCTCGCCAAGCTCCTTCTGCAGGTCCTGGCTGATTTTCTCCTTAAGGGCGTTAAAGTCCTCAACGGCCTTATTGTAAGCGTCATCGTCGTCGAAGTCGTCCTTCGCAGGCTCCTTGTAGTAGTAGGTGACAGCCTTCTCAACAGGTGCAACTGGCTCAGCAGATTTAGCCTGCTCGGCCATGAGCTCCTCGAAAATAGCTTTCACCGCCTCCTTGTCAAGCGCAGGCTCCACAGGGTCAGCTGGCTCATTTAGCTCAGCTGCCACTGGTTCAGGAGTCTCAGGCTTGATGGCGTCAGCGATAACGTCTGGGAGAGATGCGATAGCGTCTAGTACAACTTGTAAGTCGCTCTTAGTTACCATAGGGGTTATATCCTTAGATTCTTTGGACATGGGTTTTTTCTCAGCAACAGTTTTTGCATTAAAACTAATAAATGTATCGTTATCTGGGGCCATTTTTGCTATATTTATGAAACAACCGCTATCCTCCTTGAATATAAAGCCCTTGGAGCCCGAGTTAATGCCACGTTCGCAAAGCGTGACTTCGTGCAAGTCGAGGGCGACGACTTCGCGCCAGCATGTAGACTCGTCACAGCGGGTCTCCCGCTTCAAGGCCTGCCCACCAATGCTGAAGGCCAAATAGTGCCCCTTACGCATCTCCTCCCTCAATTCACGGGATTTCTTGATATCGTTGAATATTTCGGCTAAAATGAATAAACCACGGTCATCCATACCAGATTTCCATAGGCGCCCCGATGAATCGGTGTACTCTGTCAAAAGACGGCCTATTTGGACGTTACCGTGCTGGTGCATGAGGTTCCGGCGCTCCACTATCCGCATCATACGGAAATAAGCCTCCTTCAGCGCATCAAGGCCAATTTTATCGTTCTCGCGGTCAACTAGGTCGAAAGAGCCGTAGCCAGCAATAACGAAGTTAGCATCGGCCTTAGCTATCGACGGGTCAGCATAAGTGAAGAATCCAGTGAGTTCGAATTCAGCCTTAGTCGTCACGACGTCGGGATAAACAGGCATAGACATATCTTGCATAGATATATAAAAAATAGGATATTAATGTATTGGTTTTTACGTGTTTAGACTAGGCATCCGAGTTGAAGCGCTCCAGGAACTTCATACCCCTCACGGATTCTATGCTGAACGCAGGCTTGTTGAAACGGTATGAATAGTCCACAGGAGACCCATCAACGGCCTCAGTGATGTTAACGACGACTGCAGACGGGGTATCCACGATTGAAGCCTTCGGCAGGCCCTCGCATGGACACGGCGCAGATGAGACGTCGGGGGCAGGCTCCGCTGGGGTTACAGGTGCGGGGTCTGGCGTTGGGTCGGGATCGGGTGCTGGTGGATCATCCTTCTTGATGTTAGCATTCGAGTCGCCATCGGAGCCCATGCGCAGCTGATCCAGGACCGCCGACCATTGCTGCTGAACACCCTCAAAGTCATCGGCGTATAGCGTGCGAAGCTCTTCCTCGATGGCTTTCTTGGCCTGAGTCTGCTTCTGATGGATCGCGCCACAGTAGGCGCGGGGATTATCAATGCCTGGCTTGTTACGCTTAACCCAGGCAATGCACTCCTTGAAACCGTCACCCCACGGTCCCTTAGGCTTCAGAATGATGTCTGACTTAAGGACAACGCCCTCAGCTATAGCTTTCTCGGTGCGGAGGCTCTCATACTCACGGGGATTCTCGAATGGTTCATAGTCGAACTCGTAGATGTATAGGGGACCAGTCTTCCAAGCCTTCTCCTTGACGCCACGGTCAAAGCGCTCAGTCTCAGAGATGCGGTGAAGATCAATATAATTCAGGAATTCATCCGGGGACAACATGTCCACCGTTTTAAGCTTGATCTTCCCATAGGCACGGGAACCCAGGAGGACGAACTCCTCACCGTTAATTTCGAGCTTATCAGGTCGCACGATCATCGTTTTGACGCCTAGATCAACCCAGCTAGCGTAGGGCTCAACCAGGATTAAACCATTACTTGTTTCGCTTGACATTTTCCTTGTCCTTACCTTCCATAAACGTTATCTGATTGGGTTTATCCTCAATCAGTATGCGGAGATCACCGTTCACGTATCCGAGTTTGAAACCCTTACTCACCCTCATGCCTTCTCACGCTCCTCATCCGTAGCCGTACTCGGCCTAGTCCCATGGGGGTCACGCTGCGTACTGGTCTCATTGATCTGACGCCCAGAGGCATCAGAAGTCGTGGTACCAGGTGGACCCTCAAAGCGCTGAGGGGAAACAGGGTCACGCACCCGCTCCTTGGAGACCTCGATCTCCATGAACTCATTGAACGTGACGTCGTAGCCAGCGTCAGTTAGGGTTGCGACGGTGCGAGCCTTCCGCTCCCATATCTCAGCGTCGGTGGCCTCATCCCGCTTCTCGAGCTCACCGAACTTCAGCAGCCAATCAGTGATGCCGAAGATGGGGAACAGGTAGCCGTTGAGGATCTGCTCCTTGTCACGCTGGATCTCGGTGATTGTGCGGTTCTGCACCTCGATTTGCATCGCCGGTGTCGTGCCAGTTTTTCCACGCTCCACAAAACTGATGAATACAGCCTGAACGCCATAAATGCCCGCCACAGCCTGAATGCAGAGCCTATAGTAGTCGAGTAACTGGATATCATCCGGGTTAATACCGATGTCATGCACCGAGATAGGTTGATCGGAAGTGAGGAAAATGGTGCGCAGATTCTTCTTGGAGCGCATACGACCAGAGCGGTCGTCAAGGACTTGGAGACGTTTCACCTCATTCTGCACTTTACGCATGAGCTCGGTGAGCTTGTTCTGATCCCAACCAGGAAAGTTAACGAGTTTCTGCGGGCGGCCCTCGCTGAACGTGTCGACGAACCATTCATCCATAGCGTTTATGACGTGGATGATGCTCCACAGACTCCTAGACCTAGGATTCCCGAATAGGCCTGGGAGGACGCGATACGTGGAGCCGTGCACTATTTGATCGATGCCCCAGCGAGCCGTGACGTCCTGGTCAACCTGTTGAATATAGGCTGTATCGAGGCGCTCACACCCGCACTTTGGACATGGAACAGGCGTAGGTTTAACATCGTCATTAGTCTTATAATTCCAGCATATGGGACAAAACCATTGATTGGATTGCCCGATGTTGCCGAACTCGTCGACGATGGGACGAACGAACTTGGGGTCGCGGACTTTGATCTCAGATGGAACAAGGCGATCCTCGAATAAAGAGTATTTAATCTCAATATACCAATCATCGGCAACGAGGTCATGATAGGTTATAGAGGACAGGATCTTACCGAAAGTCTCACGATCACTATTGGGCCGATCAAGGAGGAGTTCACCACGGCGACGCTGACGAGGGTCAGGTTCAACCAAGTTGTTGGACGAGCAAATCTCGCATTTGTCAACGGTCTCCTGATACTCGTTGTCACAGTTGTCGCAGCGCACAGCGTATTTGGGGGCCCAGTGAACCCCAGGGCGAAGAGTCTCCTGAATGATGGCACGGTAGACTTGCTGGATAACCCAGTTCTTATCGACGACATCGTAGAGTTTAAACAGGTTGAACTCGGGCGTCCTCGGTTGGGACTCGCTGTCAAGATGGAATTCTGGGATAATCGCATCTGATTTCCTGATGAGGCCCAAGCCACCGAGTAAGCGATCTAGAGTACTCATATACGGGTTACTCCGCTTCTAATGGAAGACTAGGAGCACCGTTAAATAAATCTTTTCGTAGATGGAGGCTATTCACGGTGATTTTCGGACGACTGAATGTGCTGGTGTCACCTGGGTCAAGTTCAATGTTGATTATTGGGGCGCCGAGAGCTGCGGGTTTGTAGGCCTTCTCCTCGACGTAGGATGCGTTTCCATCCATGTAGCCCCGTAGGAACCCACCAGTGAAGACGAAATTCATCTCGTGGTGTAGGATGTCCAGGGAGTTGTTCACGAAGAGCTGGACCTTGGGAAACGCTGAGCCGCGCTCATGGGTGTGTCCCATGCAATAAATTTCTAGGCCGGGGAAGATCTCCGCCAAGTCCTCGATGCGGTTAACCTTGCCCCCTGAGGTGCGAGAGCTGGTCCATCCATGGTGAGCATACATGTTTATGGTGGTTGTGGAAGACTTTACCTTTTTAGATGTTTTACGCTGGAACTTGAGGCGAATATAAGAGTCAATTGTTAGATATGGCATTTCTAGGTCGTAGGCGAGGGAATCAACGTAATTATGGGCGTGCTTCTTCCAGTGCTTAAGATCATGGTTACCGTCCAGGAGACCTATGCATTTATCGGCTATGGGTTTGAAGAGTTCACGGATCTTACGGTACTGGAGATCGGGAGTCGGATATCGTAGGTCGATACTGTCAAAGGTGAAACGCCAGTCCTTAGGGTCAATAGCATCACCATAGTCACCCATACCAATCCAGAGACAGTTATCATTGTCCTTGATGTAGTCTATGGTGGTTTCGAGGAGTTCAAGGTGACAGTTCGGGTGGCCAAGGTGAATGTCCCCCAGGGGGACGATGGACCAAAAACGGTTCTTCCTACTACTGTAGGGAATCTCTTTCTCAATGATTCTCATTTGAAGCCTAGAGGGTTGTTGCGATATATAAGGGTTTTTAGGACCTAGAAAATAGGCATGAACTCGAATCCGATGTCACGGACGGCCTTACGGAGCTGCCACGCGGCTAGGGCGAGGGATATGACGAAATCATCGGTTTGACCACGCGGGGCCTTATAACTGACGGAATTGGAGCGCTGTTGCATCCCGAACATGGAGAGCTCGTTGGTGAGCTCGGGGATGTCGGGATAGGTGATTTCCTTCTTATCTATCATTAGGGCGAGATTCTCTATAATATCAGCCTTAGTTGGGGCGGTGATCTTGAATGGGCGAACATTATCATATTCGGCTTCAAGCATCTCATGGACGGGATCGCCCAGGCCCGATGCGTCTGCGAGACCGAATGCTCTATAATCGCGAAGGAGTTTAGCAACCCGTTTCACCTGAAGTTTCCACGAGGATTTCCTGAAGCGGTCATAGGCGACGAGCTGACCAGTGCTTACATCCAAGACTGAGACAACGGTATAGGATGAGGCGCGACCCCAATCTATACCAGCGACGTATTCGGCGCCCTCCAGGGGGCCCTTAAGGAGGTCGCCCTTGACTGCGCCGAGGATGTTACGGAAAACCTCACCGAGATCGGACAAAAAACACGAAGCATATTCCTGATAATATACCCGTTCTGGAAGAGTCTTCGCTTGGACTAGATCGCGGGGGCGAATATATGGGTTACCCCATGTTGGAAAGCCCGCCATCATATCCTTGTAGGGCCTGCGCCAGGACTGCCAGACTTTACCATCATCTTGGCCCCGCATGAATATCCCGTGAAACCAGTTAAAGCTTTTTGGCGTCGAGATAGCCATACAGTGACCGAGATGGTCGGGGTCATCTAGGTTGGGGCGGAGAGTCTCATAGAAGGTTTTTTCACGGAGGCGTGCGGCCTCATCGAGGACTAGAAAATCGAGGCCCTCGCCAACGAGCGCGTTCTGGTTATCCCCACTTTTAAACCAAATTGAAGCATCGTTGACCATGTCGATGCGGCGATCCTTGATATGAACCTTCTTGATGACCATCTCGGGGATAAGGTTCAAGAAGCGTCGCCAGCCGATCATGGCAACGTCCTGGTAGGGCGCCACCCACCAGACCACAGCGCCAGGCTTCCCCAGATAGCGGAAGCACTCCATGGAGCACATAGTGGTCTTACCCCATTTGCGACCAGCGGAGATGACACGGAACCGTGCCGGAGAATTATGGATGAGGCGCTGATCGAGATGGGGTTCGTAGCCGATGTTAACCTGCGCTTTCGGCAGGGATGGATTCGTGCTCATCTGGTTCAGGTTCTGATTTTGACTGGTCAACTTTCTCTAACTCCTTCGCCTTCTTGGAGTCGCCATCTGATAGGGCGGGACCGATGATATCCTCAGTCGGTGTACCCATGCCCCAAACGATTTCAATCTGAGGCTTCTCAACGGTTTCGCCTAGCAAGTTTGAGCGCTGTTTTAATGCTTCAAGGGCCTGACTGTAGGATGGATTCGCGTTATCAACCATGTCGGGGAGCTGGCCGATGATGAGGTTGAGGGCGTCAATGGTGGACATAACGTCGGCCTTGGTGCGCTCTCGGGCCTCGTTTTTGATCTCCTCTATTAATGTGCCAAGGTGATTCTTCTTGTGGCGTGATAATGAGAACTTTGATATACCGTACATTCTAGCTAGGTCGGCCTGGGTTATATCATTCATGATGAGGTGGCGGTTGATGTCACCCACATCCTCGTGATTGCAGACTTTGCAGTTTCTCCCCATACTCGATCAAATAATGGTGGTAGGTGCAACACTTAAAAATGTTGTGGCGTAAAATGCAAAATGGTCTATTTGATGTAGTTAAAACGGTGACATAGCTCGCCCAGACACCAACCGTTCTCCCTTATCTTCCTGCAACTATAGGGGCGACCAACCCAGGATTTTTGCAAGCTCCGAACCTGGTAAATCGAAGTCTTCAAGTCGTAGTCGCTTTGATTGCGGAAGAGCTCAGCAACCTGAATGTCGTCAAGACCCATTGAGAATCCCTCACTACACACAGCCCTACGGGCGGGGTGGGATAAACCATGTCTTCCGATAGCTTCACCGTTATTACCACTAATCATAGCCTGAATGCATGGACGAAGGGTGATCTGTTTAAAGGGTTTAGGACGACCTGGTGGGCGAAGGGTTCGCTTGTAACGGTAGAAACCCAAACGCCGAGCCATATCCCACCCGAGATCATAGGCGTCGGACACATGCTGAATTGAACCACTGAAATCGAGGACCCTATACTCACCCCCATCGGGATGGAGACTGGGAGGTGCAACCACATAGCTACCCTCACCCTGCACATCGAGACTGATATCATCGATTCGACCCTTCTTTGTGGGCGCAGCGCTCCTAAGATAGACGTGATGCTTACCGCTGCCAGTCTCAACAATGAAGTGCCCATATGAGAAAAAATGATGGTGGGTGGTTTGCCAAACCGATGGGTCGTCGAAGTCGAGGACGACGAGGTTATTGGATACGGTGCCACAAATGATGCCGATGCCAACCTCTTCGGCCGTCTTGTCGGCGAACCATACCTCCATCATTTTCTCTGTTGGGCGCACCGATTGGTAGTTTTTCCATCGGGTGGCTGGACGTTTTGAAGAAGGAAAGATGGGGATGGTGGTTAGGCTGAGGCGGTGATACCAGAGGGCGTAGTCGTGTAGGGTGCGGGGTTGGTTTGGCATGCGGTAGAAAAAAGGTGGGTTGGGTTATAAGGCTTTCCCAGATAGGTTTATATATGGGTGTATACAGAGGTATACCCATGACGATGAGAATAAGTGATGAGACGAAGGAGAAGCTGAAAAGGCTGAAGGAGATGAAGGGGCTGGAGAGCCTCGATGAGACGGTGGATTATCTATGGGAGACGAATAACCCGGTGTATGGACAGCTTAGTAGTTGGTTACGGGAAATCGTGCCGTTTGGTAATACGGGGGAATATGTGTTATGGGAGGAAAGGGATGACTGGTGGCACGCCAGAATATACACGAAGGATCACAGATACACCATAACCACCCACAAAGATGGGAGATATCTCGGATGTCAGGCGAAGACGACATTCCACAGGCCGGGTGAGGACTGGACCAGGGGAAATGACCTGCCAGATGGACCATTCAACAGGGAAACCTGGGAAGCAATAAAGAATAGGATGGTGGGGTATGAACTGCAACCGTTAAGCGATTATATACTTAATCCACCAGAAACAGACACCAAAAAAATAGGGGAGATGGACGAAACCCCGCCCCCCCCAGAAGAAGAGGCGGAGCAGGACTGACCGAAAGAGTAGCTTATTCGATGTAGCCGAGCTTCCGGAGGCGCTCCCGGATGAGGGCTTCCTCCTCGGGGGAATAGTCGGGATTGTGGGGTAATAAGTCGCGGAGTTTGGCCTCGGCGAACTCGCTTACGGAGGACCAGGGCGTGCCCTCGATGAGGGACTCCAGGGACTTGTACAGGTCGGCGGGGATGATTATGACGCGGGGCCCCAAACCTAACGCCACTTGTCGAGCTTGGTATTCATGTCGTCGAAGCGCTTAGCGAAGTCCTTGCGCATGGCGGCGAACCGTTCGTCGAGAGCGCTACGCACCTCTTCGAAGCGCTCCCTGGAGACGGGTTCACCGTCGACGTAGTACTGGCGCCTGTGGATGAGGGGTCGGGGTTCGAGCTGGATGAGGGGGCGGTGGTAGGTGCGAGGCTCGGCTGGGTCGATTTTGTGGAGGGAGACCGCTAGGAGGTCGCCTTCGGTGAGGCTTAGGAGTTCGCGGAGTTCCTGGGGGACGGTGAGTTTGCCTTCTTTTCGGAGTTTAGCGATGAATTCCATCGTTATTCGGGGATTATAGACGGTGAGGTACTATAAAAGTCTTTTGGATGAAACGCTACAGGGTTCATAAAATCTTGGAAAGAGACCACTCCATATCACGCTTCAGTTAAAATGGTGTCATAACGGCGCACGGAATTGCGTCAAACGACGCAAGTCGGGGCGGGGCTGTGGATTAACTAGGTCGCCCCTTATATAGTGATTGAATAAGCCTTAAAAAGGCTTTAAACGGTAAAAGGGGCAAAAATAGGGGAGATAAATTGTATTAAACGTGCAACAAGATTGTATTAAAGATAGCAATGTGGCGTGTCTCTTTCTTAAGCCTTTGACCTAAGGAGACAACACTGTTGCGTTAAATGCGTAACGAAAATTGCTTGTTTAATTTTTGGGTTGGCTTTTCATGTTAATTAGGCTTATAGTATAAAACCAATATTGTAGTAAGGGTGCAACCTTGTTGCAAGTCTATGCAATATTGGACGTCCGATATGTCCTATTTGGAACATCGGTGTATCAGTTTGGGGCGTCGGTGTCCCACCTGTGGTGCCTATGTTCTATATGAGCCGACTTATTTATATACGCTAGCGATATAGAACATATTGGCTAAAATGGAGAACCAAACCAGAATCGAGGGGAAAATTAGGCTTATTTCCCTCAATCAGACCCAATTCGAGGCTCTTAAGCCAAACGAGAGGCTTTTAGCCTTCCGTAAGGTAAATGAGGCTCGAATTAAGAAGGAAATCCGCAAATTGACTTTTTCTGAGTTTATCTCAGCAATCTGCGGTGAAATAGAGCAGGAAAAAGAAATCCGACCTACAGAACCAATGCTTTTCAAGAAAGACACCATAATAGAGATTGGCGACGCCGAAGAGCAGAGAAAACACATCCATTCTGGA
>Ga0098068_1000571_pt1 | contig 14293 bp, 24 predicted proteins | sample 26BtaG_FD_75059 | JGI IMG/M metagenome (GOLD analysis project Ga0098068, IMG submission 75059) | Marine viral communities from Cariaco Basin, Caribbean Sea - 26B_WHOI_OMZ_CsCl | ecosystem: Environmental > Aquatic > Marine > Oceanic | place: Caribbean Sea: Cariaco Basin | collected 2014-11-09 | reverse complement strand
CCTACGAGAGTTATAAGAAAATTAAAAACAGTTGCTAATCAAAGAATATTTAAAGTACGCTTTTTGCCTGATGGTACGTTAGACCCAAAAGCAAGAAATATTTGGAGATTGAGGCGGTTCTTGGATGATTTCTTGACAAGAAAAGACTATATTGATGCTGGCAAAATAGAAAAGCAGGTGATACGAACAGCCCGTAATGAATTGGCGACAATTTTAAGGGAAGTTGACCCACGAGTTGCACCTATAATGGATAAATATTCTAATATAGAAAAGATAAAGGCAGAAGTAGACCCAATAGTAAAGAATCCAAGAGGAAATCCTATAGCAAATAAACTGCAGAATTTGTTTACTTCAAAAGGTGAGCCTGGAATAAGAGAGTTTTTTAAAAGATTAGCGGAATTATCTCCTCGTGTAACTGACATTATTCGAGATATTGAAGGATTTAATATTGCTCAGGGAATTAAAAGAGGATTTCTTGGAACACTGGGAACAGTAGGTAGATTTGCTGCAGCGAGGAAGTTCTTAGTTGACCCTATTCTTGGTGACAGAGGTGGGGAATTTGGAGGGTTTGAAGGTGTCCAATAGCTATCAATTTCTATAATTAGATAGCAATACTAAAATGAAACAAACTATGAAGATTGTGATTGCTCCCATGTATATATTATACCTTAAAATAGAGAAAAGTAAACAATAAATGTCATTCAATTACGTCCCTAAAGTAGGCAAAGTTTATGCAGTAAGCCTCCCTTCATCAGGGGCTTGGACTGCTATTCTTACGGAAGCCCAAGCTAAGGCAGTAAGAGGGATTAAGATAAAGCCTCGTTTTACTATAGGACAAAGAGTTCCGCAATCTTTTGATATAGCGTTTTCTTCTAGTCCAGACATAGCAGATGATGTATCTGATGGAACTGCGTTCATTTCTAACGCTGGGGCGGGATTGGCTGAAACGTTCGCCCCCACATCGGGTGTGTGGGCTAGAACTACACGAAGTAACGTAGTAATCGAAATACAGACTTTTGACTAATGAGATATGTATTACTATTTATGTTATTAACTACCCCTTGTTATGCACAGGATTTGTTTGGCGGTAATTTTGGAGACCTTCCTGCAAATCAAGCCTACCTTATATGGGTTGAAGATTCAGCCGGATACTTTGGAGATGTAGCAAGTCCGCCTTCGGTAGAGTCAGCCCTTGAAGAATTAGGAGCATCCAGAGTTATAGTGACTGCTTTTACAGATGGGTCTGTAATATTTTCTGAAGATGGAGATTTGGCAGAAGATAACTCAAACTTATTTTGGGATAATACAAATGATGAACTTGAGATAAGCGATATTGTTTTAAAATCTCCCAATGTTCCTTCGAGTCCCAATGCAACAGGGGTTACAGGGGAAATGGCATATGATACTAATTATTGGTATGCGTGTATAAACACAAATACTTGGAGAAGAGATGCTTGGGAAACTTGGACTGTAATCGCAGCACCAGATATAGACTTCACGTATGAAAATAGCATAATTATAAACCTTGAAAATGACCTCGGAATGATATTGGAGTAAATATGAAGAAACTTTTAGCTTTTCTTGTATGTTTGTTTCTAGCCACAAACGCCTATGCAGGAGCGAAACTGACCGAAATTACAGGAACTGATGTTACGGCAGGAGATGACCTTTTATATATTGTAGAAAATGGCACAACCCCTGCTTCTCGATATATTAAGGTATCATCTCTTTTTAAGGAAATAACGTCAGATACTATTTCCGTAGACACAGTTCGTGGTGGGCATATTCACTCTGATAATAACATCGGCGCAGATGGAATGGTAACAGGTAAAACAGTGTCAGGGGATACAGTTCGTACTGGTTCTTATGCTTTACCTCAAGGGTCTCCTGGAGACAACCAAGTGATTAAATATGACTTGGCTTTAGCAACCCTTGGTTGGGAAGACGATGCAGGGGCAACAGCTGGAGCAAGTGCCGAGATATGGACACAGGACTTTGATGCAGATAGCACAATTTATCCTATAACTTCTACACGAGTTTCAGGTGATAAGATTACAGGTCGTGTCATAACAGGTGATACGATTTACTATGGGATAATCCGTGATGCTGCGGGAACTCAAAAAGATGACGATTGGGATGATGCGAACGTCCATATAACCTCAACTGGTGCAGACCACTCTTATATAGACCAAGATGTGACTTCAGGTTCTTCGCCTACCTTTGATAATACGAATATCACAGGAAATATCTCAGTCTATACTAATGACTCTGGCTATTTAACTGATGTGGGGGATATTGGCAATTATTGGGAAGTGGATGGAGGAAATATAAGCCCCATAACAGCAACTGTTGTGTCTTCTCAAAAGGTTGCAGCAGATAAAATTTATGCTGAAAGCACAATAGGCAGTTTAGAGATTACAGCGGATACTGTATCGGGGGATACGGTAAACGCAGGTGGCTATACATTAGATAAAGATGAGGATTTAGGAGATGTAAACATATCTGACGGGACTTGGACAGTAGAGGACTTAACAATGACAGGCGAAGCTCAAGGTGAAATTCTTTACTTTGACGGTTCTAACTGGGTATCTTTAAACGTTGGCTCTTCAGGGCAAGTTCTACACACAAACGGTGCAGGCGCCGACCCTACATGGGATACGGATGATACGGGAGGCGGTAGCGAAAGTGCGAGGCTTTGGACAGACGGGGGAGCTTTATTCCCCGTAACGCATACTGTTGTTTCAGCCCCTACTATAAAAGGAGGGGTTCTCTATGCAGATAACACAATGGGGGCAGATTATGTAACTGCACAACATGTGTCTGCCGATACAATAAGTGCAACACAAATATCCGCAGATACGGTGAATGTGGGGGGAAACTATACGCTACCTTATGGTAATCCAGCGGATGACCAGATAATGGTGTTTGATGATACTACGGGTAACTGTTTTTGGGAAGACCAAGCAGCTAATCCTTTCGGGGCTTCTATAGATGATACAGAACTCACAGCAGAGGACTTTGGGGATTGGACTTCTGATGGTGGAGAAGATGGATGCACATTAGACGACGATGTTGTAGCGGCTGCAGAGATGGCAGACGCTGACCATGGAGAGGTGACTTGGGCGGCTGGGGTAGCTACGATAGATGCCGAGTCTATTGCTATAAACGAGATGTCAGATGTCACGATTTCTGGTCCCAGCGATGCTGATATACTTGTATATGACGCTTCGCCTTCGGCAGCATGGATAGATGTTCCCATGTCAAGTGATTGCACGATAGCTGATACGGGTGCGGTAACAATAGCTGATAATGCGGTTCAGGGAGATGATATTTCTTTAGCGGCAGAAGCTAATGGGGATGTTATGTATTACAACGGAGCTGACTGGGTAGTGCTTGCAATCGGCGCAGCAGGACAGGTATTGGAAGTATCAGCGGGAGGTATACCAGAGTGGGATACTGACAACTCTGGTGATGTATCAGGCGTTCCTCTTCTGTGGACACAAGACAACGATGACCAGAACACTATCTTTCCCGTATCCGCAACGAGAGTATCAGTAGATACAGTAACTTGTAACACAGTAAACGTTGGTGGAAGTTATTCTTTACCAGAAGGTAGTGCTCCAGATAATTACATAATAAAAAGTGATGGTGGAACTTTGGTGTGGGAAGAAGACGCAACGGGCGGTGCTGCCGGTGGAGCAGAACTCTGGACACAGGATAGTGATTATTATAATACAATTTCTCCCATTACCTCAACAAGGATTTCTGCCGACAATATAACAGCCTCAAATATAACAGCAACAACGATATTAGCACAGAACTTACTTGAAGTAGGAACGGGAAGTGGTGGGTCAATAGACCTCGGAGCCAACACGATAGATGACGATTTAGCAGGGCATTTACAGTTTGGGGTGATAGACTTTCCAGTACAGCAAGCAAAAGTGACGACGGATACAGTAAGTTGGGTTGACGGAGGAGAATCTGGGTGGAGATTTATTCTGCCAGAAGGTGCTGACCAAGTTTTAACTCAAGGTGTATGGCAGTTTAGATGCCCCTATGATTACGTGACAAACGCTATAGTAAAACTTATGTATTCAGTGATTACTGAAGCCTCTGTTACCGTAGCGATTGATGCAAGCGTATGGTGTATATCTGACGGGGATTCAATAGATATAGACACCGAAAGTTATGACACAGCAGTGGAATTAACAGGAACTTCTCCTGCTACACAGAACTATATGGATGAATTAACAGGAACTTTAGATTGGGCGGATTCAATGACTGCAGGAGATTTGGTAAGGTTTAAAATAGAAAGGGATGCAGATTCAGCAAATGATAGTGGAGTTGCTAACGTAGCTGTTCACGCTTTACAAATTATTTATAACAGGTGAGAAATTTTTCTTATAACGCATTGAAGGTGGAACTTGAATATGTTTAGGAAATGTTTTCCAACCACGATACCAAGCAGTATGATGAGTCTTGCAAAGACTTCTGCCAGCATTGGCAAGTTTGCCACATACAAGACAAGAGAGTTTATTCCAGACAAGCGGTCTTGTGTTGGTATTTGGATGGTTTTTTGGATGAACATAGCGAGTAGTCAGAACAAGATTATCAAGTTCATTATCTTGTTTATTCTCAATAGAGCCGAGAGGATGTCTAATACCCTTATGATGAACAAGTTCCGAAGACTCAAGTTTTCTCCCAAGGTGTTGCTCCATAACGTAACGGTGTTCAGGAATTGTTCGTCCGTTTATGTAAAGAATCTTATATCCTCGACTGTCAATGCTAAAACCAGAACCTCTATTGTTGGTTTTTTCCGTATTCCCATGTCTTTTAAATCTTTGAGAATGCGTAGAACAATATCCATTATCTCGATTCGTATTTTCACAATTTTCAACAATACATATATTGCGAGGAAGATTTTTTCTATTGACTTGAAACTTATGGGGAGAGCCATACGCCTTAAATCGGCGATAATGGTTGAGACATAAATTGCGACTATTTACAACTCTATCACAATCGGGGACTTCACATATGCTTTCAGTTCGCATGATTAAGTATAGTATCACAAGTGTTATCATATGTCAACACTTCTTATTCTTCAATACAACCGCTAATGCAGTTCAGTTTAGAGGTATAAAAGCAGACCTTACTGAAGATTCTTCACTTGTAGGGCATTGGAAACTCGATGAAGGCAACGGTCTTACAGCAAGGGACTCCGCTAATACCAACGATGGTAACTTGATTAACATGAATTCTCAAGATTGGGTAGATGGCAAAGTGGGGAATTTTGCTTTAGATTTTGATGGAGTAAACGATTATGTAGAGATTGGTAATGGAACTGCTAACTTATATACAGGTTATACTGCTATAACTGTTGCGGCATGGGCTTATAGTAATGAAAATTCCGCTAATGGTGCTCCTTTAGTAGGTAATTGGTGGGACGGTTCAAATCGTTCATGGCGACTTTATCTTTCCAGTTATAGTGGCACTCATTATGGATTTAATGTATCTACGGACTCACAGAATGATAATGATACTGCTTTAAGCGGAGCAACTAATAAATTTCAAGCGTGGGTTCATGTTGTGGGAACTTGGGATTCCGGAGATGATACAATACGGATATATATTGATGGAGTTGAAAAAGGCACTCAAGCACAGGCTGGCGATACAGTCAGAACAAATACTTCACCTACATGGTTAGGGGCACATTGGTATGCTGGCACGCCACAGAATTATTGGAAGGAAAGAACAGACGACGTCCGCATCTACAACCGTGCTTTAAGTGCAGATGAAGTAATGGATTTATACACCCGAACAAGTGGGGACTTTATTGACTATACTGATTGGACGGAGGACACAGCCTGTGTCGGCGCATGGCGTTTCGATGAAGGAGCAGGTTACACCGCAACTGATATTTCAGGACGAGGCAATCATGGAACGCTTACAAACATGGACTCGGCGACGGACTGGGTGGACGGACAGGAAAACGACTGTTTAGACTTTGACGGAGCTAACGATTACATAGACTTAAACACAGGTTCTTATAACCCATCAACTGTATCTATATGTGCGTGGATATATCCTGAAAGCACTGATACTAACAGGATGATAGTGGCTAACGAGTCCCCTACTGATAACTTTCAAGGATATGCTTTATATATCCCCTCAAGTGCTGATGTGCAGTTTGAGGTGGCTGGGTCTGCGGCTACGGGGTCGTCAAATACATCCATCACGGCAAACGAGTGGACACATGTTGTGGGGATATGGGACGGCAGTGATACGATAATCTATAAAAACGGTATATTAGCCGACCAAGATAACTTCGGTGTGGCGGTGGACGGTTCAGGAAGTGATTGGTATATCGGCTATGAACCTACAGGAACTGCTGATTACTTTGATGGGAAAATAGATGAAGTAGCGATATTTGATAAGGTGTTAACAGATGCTGAAGTGGCTGATTTGTATAAGTTTGGTCTGCGGTAACGTCTACGCTGATGGGTTCAGGGGTTACAAAGAGTGGGACTCGCTTAAAGACAACTCTTTAGTAGGACACTGGACTTTTGAGGACAACTTTGGCTACACTGCTAACGACACATCAGGCAGGGGTAATCATGGCGTCCTTACCAACATGGATAGTGCTACTGATTGGGTAACAGGAGCTAATGGGAATGGCTATGCACTAGATTTTGATGGAAGTAGCGACCATATAGATATTCCCCAAAATAGTACACTTGATATAGACACTACATTTACTATTGCTTTTTGGGTATATTTTACATCCCAACAGGCTACTTGTTACTTAATAAATAATTATCAAGGAACAGGCGGACAAAGTGGTGATTCTATCTTAATTCATAGCAATTCTTCTGGCTCTGGAAATACTATAGAAGCTCACATAGATGATAACTCTAACCCTACCTCTTGGGCAACTACTACAGTTTTAGCTCCTGATGTTTGGTATCATGTAGCCCTGGTTCGTAATTATGGAACGGATGATGCTAAAGTTTATATTAATGGTGAACTTGATTCAAGCCAAACTGATACCGCTTCTACTAGCGTTACAAGTGATAGAGATTGGTGCTTTGGAGCTAAGGCAGAAGGCGTAAGTTCTGAGAATTTTGATGGTCTCCTTGACGACATCAGAATCTACAACCGAGCATTAAGTGCAAGTGAAGTAAAAAGGTTATATTTTGAAACAAAACGATAAAGGAGGGAACATGAAGAAGTTATGCATCGTGCTCGCACTGGTGGCGATAGCAAATGTTGCTTTCGCTCTAACCGCACAGGAGGAAATAGACATAAAGAATATGCTTAAAGACAAAGCAAAGCTGTCTAACCTTGTTACAAGGGAGTCTACTCTTTCTGCTGTGGCGGATAATATTAACTTAGAGAACCTGCCTTTAGAGATAGCGGTTCTTAAAAAGGAAAGAGAGAACCTCATTTCAGCAAGGGACGGGGAATTAAACGACGCTACCATAGCTTTCAATGCAACGAGGGCTGGGATATTAAGTTCGTATAGCACAAGTATTCAAAACAAAGAGGCGGAGATATCGGCTTTACAAAGTCAACTTGAAAGCCTTGTCCCATAATTTTATGCTTAAAACACTCATTATCACGATAGCATTATGTCTGTTGTTCAATCCTCTTGCCAGAAGTGCACTGGATTTTGATGGGGATAATGATTTGGTGGTAACGACTTACACGGATGCTATTGGGACAGATGACTTCTCAATTTCCACATGGGTTAAGCCGGGAACTCAGAGTGATTCTTATCCTAAATGGGCTGGAATGGGTGACACTGGCGATGGCGAGTTTATGTGGGGGATTGAGGGAACATCTGATTTTTCCGTCTATTTCTACGGAGATGCTGGAATTGCATCACAGGTTTCTAGCACAGATTTGACTCAGGGCACTTGGGCACATGTAGTAGTAACTAAAACATCGTCCGCATTAACTCAGTATATCGATGGAAGCTCAGTTGGGTCAGATACGTCATTATCTGGTTTTGATTTGACTACAACCAAAGCTCTGCAAATTGGGACTGCCGACTCAAGTAGCAGTAGATATTTCAATGGTGTAACTGATGATTTTCGTATCTACAACCGCGCCCTCTCTGCCACAGAAGTCCGAGCCATCTACGAATCCCGCATGAGATACGGCGGTCCTTTAGATGGACTTGTAGGATACTGGATGTTAGACGACTACCCTGTATGGGAGACAATGGAAAACGGTGAAAGCGTTAAAGACTATTCGGGAAATGGAAATACAGGCACGATAAATGACGGTTCTGATTCAAGCATGATAGTAAACCCAAGTTTACTTAGTTACCCATGAGAATTTTAATACCACTTATATTTTTATCCCAACTCTACATCTGGTTTGCGATACAGGACAGCCAGATAGTGAATTTATCTTTAAGATGGCCCAAAGAGATAATGGCACTCTTGGGTATAGTCTGCCTCCTAACAAGTCTTATATGGAAGTATTCTAAGCCAATAGCGTGCTTTATTTTATGGTCTGTAATAGTCTTTTTCTATACAAAGTCGTATTACGTATTGGATGACGGGAACATAAAAGCCCAGCTTATACCGTGTTTAAATTTAGTAAACATACTCTTATTCGGTTTATTTTATTATATACTTCATCACATCAAATTAAATAAAGAAGCGATATACAGGGCGTTTTGTGTGATAGCGATAGCGAATACGGTCTATGTTTTAATTCAAATAGTCAATTTAGACCAGTGGTTCTTTTCAACAAGCGGGTATCTTACAGAGCATAAGTTTAAATACGCCCTTCCCGTAGGATTTTGGGGGAATGAGACTCTCTGCGGGTGGTCTTTGGCAATACTCTCACCCTTCTTTTTATTCTTCAAGAAATTAAGATACAAGATAGGCTACGGGGCAACTTTCTTGGCGACTTTAGCGACACAGTCTACCACAGCGATAGCGGCGTTTGTTATAGGGGGTTTGATAGTTCTTTTCTCAAAACAGAGGCTTCTTGCCCTTATCCTCGCAGTGCTTTTAATCTTTGGAGGGCTTCTTGCCTATAAGGTGAAACCCGATTACTTTGACGCCACAGGTAGGTTCAGGGTGTGGGGGAAGTCCCTTCAAGTCTGGAAGAAAAGCAGAATGACCATAACAGGATTAGGTCTTGGCTCATACAGAAGAACCTTCTGGAGAACGTCGCCTGAGTTTTTAAGACAAGGCGTCTGGGCACAGGCACACAATGACTATCTTCAGACCCTCTACGAACACGGCTTGGTGGGTCTTGGGATACTTCTTTGGCTTATATACGGAGTAAAAAGAGGAGAAATCTTCGCTTTCGCAAGCCTTGTTATCTTCGGGCTTATAATGCTGAATGGGTTTCCTATGAGGACGAGCATGGTGATAATTCCAACTATATCTTTGGTTTTGACGGAGGGAATATGAATGGTAAAGATAGGACTTTTTTAAATGAACGCCTTACAGTTCTTGAAACAAAATTCTCTGAACGTTGGGATACCCATGATGAGCGAGCAACGGAACTCAAAGACGAAGTTAAAGGAATGAGAGAAACTGTAAGCGGTTTACCAACAACACTTTTCAACCATATTAAGAACCTTCCCTGTGCAAGACATTCTGAAGGTTTAAAGTGGTTGTGGATTATATTAGGCGGAGCATACTTTGTAATAGGGATTGTATTTGTAGGGCTTATTAAATACTTCTTGAGGGGAATATGACAGACTATGATAGGAAGATACACGAAGATTTGCATGATATAACCCATCTTATAAGTCAAGCCAAAGAATGGTCTGACAGACGAGATAAAGCGTCTACTGAACTCAAAGGTTGGCTTAAGAGAGTAGACAAAAAGTTAGAAGAAGTAATGTTGAGGGAAACCCATGCTAAGCGAGAAGACGATAGAAATAATCATTAATGCAGTGCCTATCTTTCTTCTTTTAGGGCTTTTGCTTGTAATAGGAATACCATTTGTTGTGTTTAAGAAATGATAAGTTTACTATGTGGACTTTTATTCAGATTAGGAGGCTGGGGAAAAGGGACAAATATGTTCCCTTGCATTCCTCTGACATGCGGTGGAAATAAATGGTTTCGTTGGATTGGCATTGGTTTGCTTATTAGTCTTTATACTGGTAATTGGTGGCACACCGCCGCCTACTTCGTAGCAACGAATGTATTTGGTTATGGCGAAACACATCCTCTTACAAAGATATTTGGAAGATTTAACTGGTTCATTTCGGGGTTTATGTTTGGACTTGCTGCGCTTTCTTGGGGCAATGCTTTGTGGTGTGCTATATGTTTTTATATACTCATGTATCTATCCAATCATGGTATTCCTACAAGTAGTAAGAAAGGAGCGAACGACTGGTTGGTAAGCGGGAAATATAAGAAACTTTCGCATAGTTTCGTGGAATTTGGAATAGGAGCATTAGGGACATTATGTTTTCTGATTTAATCAAACCCAGAACACTTTTCGCACTTATGTTTTATTCTGCATTTATTTATTTAATAATACAAGAAAAGAAAATCCCGCAAGAGTTAGTTCTCGTTGTCGGGTCAATTTTAGGATTCTATTTTGGAAGGCGTAAGTCGAAAGATGAGGTGAATAATGCTCAAAAACATAATTAAAACAATTAAGTTCATTTTCAAATACCACAAGGATTTAAAACTCTTGCTCAAGGAAATAAACCAAGTAAAGACTTCTGTTCATAATGCCAATAAAGACAGGAAAATAGACAAGGCAGAACTTTTAGATATACTAAAGGAGGTTGATGACGTTTTGGAAAAGATCATTGATATTGTAGAAAAATGAGATACATTATAATTGCATTGTTAGCATTGTCGAGCATATCGTGCACTACGACAGCAACCTTATCAGAGGACGGTAGGACTATGACTTTAGAAGGACTTATGGGTTCTAAAGCAAAGTTTAAGGATGGTTCGGAGATTTCCAAGGATTCGTTCTTAAAGATACCCGATTTACCATCCCTAAAAGTTGACTATTAAAGGAGGATTTATGACGAAAACAAAGTGGACAAAAGTATATGAGGCTATTAAAGGTATTAAAACTCCCCAGTGGCTTCAGGTTATCTTAAAAGAGATTCAAGTTATAGTAGTCCAGGTTGCAATAGGTGTAGGAAAAGAAGTAATCGCCAATCTGAAGAAAAAGATTATGGACGTAGCGGATACGGATATGTCTCCAGAGGAGAAGTTTGACGAGGTATTTGATTGGTGTAAGAAGCAGTTGGCTTTCGTGGAGATAAAAGACCGATACCTCAATATGCTTATAGAAATAATTTATAATTATTTACGAGAAAAAAGAGCAATTAAGGGAACGCCAGAATGAAAACAGATTACAGACTAATTATTACAATAGCTACGATACTTATTTCGGTGGGGTCTGCTTACGGCGTAACCCAGCACCGTCTTAAGGGATTGGACCAAACAAAGGAAAAGGTTGTAGACCTTGATAAGCGTGCCATAAAAACTGAAACCGAGGTTGACTATCTTGAACAAAACCTTATGGAACAACGAACACTTATCAAAGAACAAAGAGAAGACGTCAAGCAAATCCTCCAACTCCTCCTCAATCGTTAGAACAGGGGTATCTTTACCAACATCTGTTTGGTGTGATACTTGTGAGAACTTTAGGAGTGAGTGGTGTGCTAACTGCACGAAGGATTTGATGTCAGATAAACCGCCTACTAACTATAAGTTTTTATCAGGTTTACATCTGTAAGGTTTACTTTACATCCCTATCATCAATGTATAGATTGTATTGTGCCCAACAAGTATCACAAATCCATTTCCCTCTATACTTATACATTTTCTTATGCGGAAACAATGTATTGCAGTATGGACACCTATCATACCCTCCAGGGTCTTTTAGAGCCCTATAATGTGTAACATGAGAAGATGCGTTAGTCCATATAGTTACCCCGATAACCAAGGCTACCGCAGGTACGACAAACCCCAAAAAGAACCAATCCTTTAACCTGTTATTTAGAACGGGTTTTTTCATTTATTCCTCTTATTTTTACTATTTTTCCACAGTTATAGCAGACTTTTACCCATCTGCCCGTTCCGTGTGCTGGGGCCCATTGTTCTTCCATATAACCTGATAGTTTCTTATGCTTACATGTTGCTTGCAGAGTTTCGATTTCCTTCTTATGCTTGGCTCGTAGTTTTTCAGTATCGGTTAACGGTATTTTCATTCCTTCCCCTCCAGCTTCCCTATCTTCTCCGCTATCATATTAACAAGAACGCTTGGGTCATATGTTCCTTTCTTCGGCTCTATCTCACGCCACCATTCCATGAATCTTTTCCAGCGTTGGTTCATGGCTTCTCCTTCGAGCTTCAATCCCTCTACTTTCTCTTTTACTTCTTCATCAGTAAGGGATTTACCATATGGTCTATTAATAGGGTCGGGGTTCTCGTCCAGATGCTTTGATACATTATCATGGTGAAGACTTGCAAGTGAATCACCGCAATAAGGACAAAAACTAATATATCCTTGCCACTTTTCACAACACTTTTTCATCTTCTTACCTTCCTCCATATTACTATTCCCATAGCCACTATTGGAGCAAGGAAGTATATAAGAAGCCCGAATAGGGTATTAAGGAATTTTGTGGTTACTTTCATTTCACTTTCAACCGAATAAAATCTTCTTTTCTAAAAAATGACCACTCTTTTGGGCTTTCAAATTGAACGATATACTCTGTCCAATATTTCCGTTTATGTCCCGATATCTTTGATGTTTTAACAACTGCTACAATCTCCCCTTGCCGACCTCTCCAATCAATGCCGATATTATTTTCATCATTTATTATTACTTTCATTTTTTCCTCTCCTTCCTAAGCTCTTGTTTAAGCTCCTCTATTCTATTCTGCAACTGTACCTGCTCCCCTCCTTGATATAAGCACAAGGCTTATTCCCAATCCCCACACAAAGAATTGCCATAGACCGAACCCATAGTTGTAGGTAGAACTAAATAGTCGTGTCTTTAAAAGCAAAGGTGCTATGAAGTCGTAGCTTATCGAACCCCATACAAGCGTCCAGCCTATAAGCATAAGGAAGTTTCTAAGGCGACGTATCCAAGCATTCTGTTCTTCTATGCGACGCTCAAGGTTGTGTATCCTACGTTGTAGTTTTGAGTCGGTTTCACCTATTCTGCGGAAGACTTCTTTTTTGGACATAGGTTTCCTTTCTTATTTTTTTCTCTAATATTGTTTTGCCTTTTTGTGCATCTTCAAATTGTGCGGTATAAATTAACCACTCTATTCCCAATAACATTAAAGCAAGATATTGATAATCTTCTTGCATTTCGGTTGACCAATACCATTTTAGAACAGTCTTATCTTCAATAAGTTTACGAATATGAGCATAGTCTTCTTGCATAATTTTTTTGTTACCTTTAACAAAATCTATAATAGATATATATTCCTTAATTTTATATCCTTGTTTTGGTATTGCAAAATGTGGCATTTGTAACAATAAATGTCTTATAGCATCTGTTAAAGTTTTCATTTCTTCCTTTCGGTTTCGGTTATTCTACGGAGTGTTTCTTTTTTGCTCATCTCCTGCCTCCAGCATAAAGTTCTTCCACTCTTCCTCCCCATACTCCTCTATAAATTCTCTTTTTAACAATTCGTATATTATATGTGTTCTGAAGTTATTCTGCTGGTTTTGGTATATAATTTCTTGTATCGTTTCCCTTGAGGGAAGGGCGTGGCATGTTCCACCCACCATTACCAGAAGTAAGCATAGCCAGATTTTGTTCATAATTAGGTTTCCTTATTCATATTGTATAGTATCTACAAATCTTCCATTTATTCGATAAGCAATTTTTTCCCCGATAACTTCATTATCATCAAAGTAAATAGCAAAATATGTAATTATTGCCATATCGCCATTTTCTTCATAGGGTAGAATTTTACTAATCTTTTTTCCCGCTAAATTCATACCAACTTCATAAAAACTACCCTCTTGGTTATAATCAGGAAATGTAATCCGTTTTATATTTCTCGTATCATCTATTATTTGTTTAATCATCTCCCCTCCTTTAAATAGTCCACCGAGAGGCAGTTGGTCTGCAACACAGCCATACGTTCGTCCAGAGGGTATGCCACAAAATACGTTGTAAGACATACCTTGTTTTCTGGTGCATCAGGCTTCCACGCACACTCTCGGTGGGTTTCATTTCAACTCTTTATTCTTTCTGTAATACATTTTGTTATAATTCTTTTTATAACAAGAACTACATATTTCAGATGTATAACATGCTAATT
>Ga0098068_1000569_pt1 | contig 14312 bp, 18 predicted proteins | sample 26BtaG_FD_75059 | JGI IMG/M metagenome (GOLD analysis project Ga0098068, IMG submission 75059) | Marine viral communities from Cariaco Basin, Caribbean Sea - 26B_WHOI_OMZ_CsCl | ecosystem: Environmental > Aquatic > Marine > Oceanic | place: Caribbean Sea: Cariaco Basin | collected 2014-11-09 | reverse complement strand
GACTATTATCACTGCCGAAGAAAATCTGCGGGAAACCATCAGCGTCATCTGCCGTCCACATACAATTAGCATTTATGTCAGTATGCTTTGACCACTCGCCTATCTCGTAATAGAAGTCCAAGAGGAGATTGTTGGTTGTGGCGGCTTCGGTATTGGTTACTGAAAGGTAATAATGCTTATCGGCTAAATCATTTCCACTAACAGCATACTGGAGGCGGGAAACCTTTAATCCACTGGTTGTTCCCCTAATGAGGAGAGATATTTCATTTACCCCTATTCCACTCAAGGTGTAGATATTGCCGTCCCTTGAAAGAAATGTAAGGTGTTCTGTATTCTGAATAGTGATATTCTGTATGGAGTTCTTGGCAACGCAACCAATTCCCTCAGCTACCTTTGAGATTACGAATACATCATCTCCACCTACAAGAGATACCTTATATATGCTGTTGCCCATAAAGACATAAAGGTTGTCATAGAGTATGCCGAAGCCCTCTATCTGTTGACCGCCTTCAGTGGCAATGTCAATATAATCAGCATCAGTATAGGTCTCAATAGTGCCTACATTAGACCAGCGAATACGGGTAGTGTGTGCTCTGTCAGAGGTAATGTTGCCCCAGATAAGATAATTCTTCCACCATATTACGCACTTTGCCTTTGTAATTGTGTCAGTAAGCCCAGTAAAGACAACATTGTTTTGAGTTGTGCCAGCACATTTGATAGGAACATCTTGGTTATTGGTGGCTATGGCTGTATCAAGGGCAGTAGTCCATACGAACTGGTAGTTTTGCCCTTCAGTTATTGTAGCACCATAAATCCTTGTCCAAGTCCCGTCATTGTCATAGAAGAACCTTGAACCGCATATGGCAAGGTTGTAGTTTGTTCCGCCAGAAGTCCTTAACTCATACCCGCCTGTTATAGACTCAAAGTTATCAACCGCATCAGGTCCGTCAAGTATGTCATTGACAGTATCATACCCTTCACGCTTCTCGGCAGAACCGTCAAGGTTTAACATTATGTTCTGGAGGTTGGCGGCTCGGTTGTCTTGGATTATGGTAGGGGCGGAGGTGTTGTCTAAACCAAGAAACGCAAGAGTGCCTTCGGCTGGATATTGTTGCTTTGCCCCAAAGGCATTAACACATATTCCTAATATAAGTATTGTAAATAATAGTTTCTTTACCAAGGCCATAGTCCATAGGGCGTGCCGTAATAACCACTTGCAGCTTCGTCGCCCAGTTTATATCTATCATACCTACGACGCCAACTCATAGTTGACCTTAAATAAGGGATATAATCATAAACTACATTGTCGGATATAATCATGTTCCTTACTGCGTTGAGATAAATGCTGTAGGTTGAGGCAATCATTTCCTTATCCTGCTTATATTCATAGAGTTTGGCAAGAGTTCCCTGCTCAATTACCCAATGCCACTTTTCAGGCAAGTCAGGGGCGTCGGTATCTTGATGGACGTGCCTTAAACGAGTGAAGTATTCAAGATACATTGTTATAGCACTGCCAGGGATAGGATAGAGGGATAATTCCTTGAAACGTGTGGCTCGTTCCTCTGGTCCTAATTCTACCAAGAGGTTTGTGTCAGTGGTTACCTCATATATGGAAATCTTGCCTGTGGTGTCTGCTGACTTGGATATTCGGAGAGGGCGACCTGACTTCCAAGTAATAGTGCCATCCACTGTGGTTGTGCCATTAAGGGAGATTTCCTCGCTATCACGCATACCGTCAGAGGAACGGTAGCCCACTACTGAAACCTTTTGGGTAGTGTCGGCAGTATTATCACTAACTACAGAAACCTTGTCGTCGGTGGATAGGTCAGTGGCAACTCCAGTTTCCTCCCATACTCTATAAAGAAAGGGGTTGCCTGTGGCAGTAGGGTTGGGATACATACGATAGAAGATTTCATCTGGCAGTTGCCTTAACTTATATGGGCTATCTGTCTGCCTCAATAACCCTATCTCATCTAAATCCCTTGGGAGTTGATAGTCTTCTTGGTTAGCAACAGTTGAGAAAGTTGTCTTACGCTTATTAAATGACCATAGGTGGTGATGTAATCTACGGGGAGCAAATGCCCAGCCAGGGTCTTGCAGCTCGTCGATGGAATTGTTGATAAAATCATCTACCATATCATCAAGCCCTGTTGTCCTTGCCCTTTTCTGAACATTGGTATTTATCTCTAATTTAGTAGCCATTGGTCTCTCCTTTTAATCCCTCAGCTCATAGGGAGCCCTAAACTCTTTTACCTAGGATGTCCTATAAAAAGAATTTAAGATTAGCTTTATGCTAATACTATAAGCCGAGGGGATATTATACTGCTTATCCAACTAGTAAGTATTATCCTAGTCGGGGTAGACAGGTTATAGGCTCCTGTTATCACGTCTATCATCCCCTCTATTGTTAGCTTTGAGGTTTTATTACTAGAGGTCAAAGGACTGAAACACCTCATATATTATCCCCTTTCAACACGAAGGTTCCGCCGTATGCCAGCATAATTAACGACCCTGGAAGAAAAAGGTGAAATGGAAAGTTGAACATAGCATTTACAAGCCCTACAAGGAATATAGTTGCCATTGCTACCTGTAATCTGTCTCTTGCTGAATTAAGGAATACCTTAAAGTAATGGATAATACCGTAGATAATTATGCCAAGCCCTACAAGCCCTGTTTCAATGGCAAAATGGTAGAACTCTTGATGGGCGTGTCGCCAAGTTTCAGTAGGGGTTTTGAGGATGTCAAGTAATCTTACAAGCCCTAATCCCCCGCCTACGATGGAGTGTTTCTTAAAGGTCGGGTAAAGGGCTTTCCAGCATTCAACCCTGCCTGATAGGTTAAGGAAGTAATGGATTACCCAATCCCAGCCCTTATGGAGGACTATTGTGAGGAGGACAACTCCTAATAAGGCATACAATATCCCTTCATACTTGAACCTTATTTTGTGGAAGAAGTTGAAGAAAATTGTGCCTATGAGTGCTCCTATGAAGCCAGAGAGAGAGCCAGTATAGAGGATAATTGCCCATACAAGGACTATTGAGATGGCAGATAGTTTGGTTCTATGGTAGTAGAGGACAGGCAGGCACATTGAGAGGTATCCTGCCAAGTGAGAGGTATTGCCACTCATACCTACAATTCTGTCCCTCTTAAAGATAGTGGGGTCAACAGGGCGTAGGAATTGGTCAAGGTCAAGGAACTGGATTATACAATATGCTACTATGACAGATATGGCAATGGAATAGAGGTTGAATATGGTTTCCAAGTTCTTTCGGGTAAGGTATTGTATCATTAGTTTATAGAGGATAATGAAAGAGAGGAGATTGATGAACTGGAATATGACAAAGTAATTGTAGTGGTTAAGGGTAATGGCTTTGTTCCACCAATAGAGGGTTGAAAGCCCTGTCCATAAGGTAAAGAGGAATAGAGGCATATTGCTACAGGTTCTTAATGAGATAAGGGATTTATGGGGTATTCTGAATAAGGAATAGCAGAAGGCAGTCAGGACGCAGATTTGGAAGTATGCCCCGTGTATCCACCAGATAAAGTTAGGGACATTTCTAAAGGCACTGAAGCCGAGGAAATGGCTAAAGGGTAATCCTATGAATAATGTCAGTAAAATCCATCTCATCTTTTACGCCTCAATAATTTTCGGTAGCATTTCTGACACCAGAACCTATCCTTATTGTCTAACTTGAAGAATACAGTTTTCTTGCCACACTTGTAGCAGGTCTTCGGGTCTTTATAGCACGAATACCAAGGGATAGCACCTTTGTAGGAGAAGTCGCCTTGTGGGTAATAAATTGTTCGGCTACAACCTGTTAGGAATATAAGTAATATAGCAAATAATAGTTTCATTCGTGATGTAATTTGTAATGACAGTTTAAACACAAAATAGTTATATTCTTTATATGATTTTTGCCCCCTAAAAAACGAGGGACAATATGGTGAACATGCAATTTATCTTTACTACCACATTTTTGACACTTATTATCAAATAATGATAAAATTATTTCTTTATAAGCAGATGCCGTATAATATATTGTTCCATTTGCCTTTCTTCTTTCTCTTTGCCTTTTCCAACGTCTTCTCCAACCTTCTTTACTTCTTTTTTGCTTTCTCCCTCTATTCCTAACAGCTCGTCCACAATTTGGAGAACAATAAATTCTGTCCTTTCTTGTTTGCTCAAATTCCTTTTTACATCGTGGACAAATCTTAATCATATTATTAAGAGAAACGAGCGGAAGTTTCCGCTTCCGCCCGCCTCAAGTGGTTTAGTCGTTAAACACCGTTGCTGGATTTACGAAGCAATACTCGTTCTCTCCAATAGTAGAAAGAATTGCCTCCGTGTTAACCCAGATACCAAGATAAGTGTATGCCGCAGAATCATTAGCATTGTTCTGTGCGTAGCCGTTATAAGTTGAAGACGAGCCAGCAACATAGTCTGCTGTTACGGTTTCCCTTATCCTAACAAGCACTACACCCCTGATACAAATGTCGCCACTGCCATAGGAAGCAATGGAGTCAGAAGTTACAACCCCTGCTGTCCTTATGTGTGAAGCATTTGTTCCAGGTAATACAACCCAGTTACACTGGTCGGCATAAGTCCCTGTTGAGTTAGCAAAATCCCAGCTAACAACTGTTCCAGAAGTCATTGCGGAGGTTGTGTTGTTATAGACGGAAGTTGTCCAAACTTCTGGATAGTATTGTGCGTCAACCGCTAATGGTATTGATGCCGCATTGGCACTAACTGCTGTAACCAACAGGAGTGCCAAAGTGAGTAAAAATAACTTTCTCATTTGTCCCCCTATCCTGTTACTGCTAAGTAGCCCTGTGTCCTACGGCTACCGCAAGTTAAGTTGCCATATACTTTCATCAATGCCGTTTCCGAGAACTGATTGTGCGATGGCTCAAATGGAGTAACTTGGAAGTTGCCTTGTGATAAAAGCTGGAGCCACAAGGTTTCAAAGTCAATCATATAGAGAACATCTGTCGTGCAGTTATCGTCAAACATTACTGGCATAGTCCTATAAGCAAGATTTGTAAAAGCCCTATCTCCTTCATCAAGAGTTGTTGAAAGATACCTGATTGAGGAAGTCATACTGGCTTCATACAAAGCGTGGATTGTCTTGGTGGTAATTACTGCTGTTGGTCCACGCCTGCCGAAGGTGCAATCTCTTACAAGGGCGTTCATTGCGTCTCTTCCCTCGTTAGAGGTGTTGAAGGCACTTACAGCACTGCCTACTTGATTACGCCAATAACTATAACTTGACGGGTCAATACCACCTACGTCTGACTGGGTTGACGGTGCGTTATTTATCAGGTGGGGTATCCCATCAAAGTCATTGGCTCCACTGCCATCATTAAACACTTGGTCGCCCATCGTCTCTTCCATACTAATCTCGCCAGCTTTACGCACAGTTTCCCCGTAGTTAAGGAGACGCTCTCGGCTTCCCTGATTTTTTGCTAACTCAAGGTCGTCAATAATGAGAGAACCTGCGACTACCTTAATAGGATACTCTGCTCTGGTGTAATCGTTCATTACTGGTGTTCTGATTGCCGCCAGAGGTGCGTATGAACCGAAACTGGTGTTGATTACGTAGTAAAGCGGGTGGGTAAATACACGACCACCTTCGGAAAGTTTGATGTTCCCACGTTTTCTTAACTGGTAGAGAACCGTGTTGTTCGTGGAAATGTTATCAAATATCCTCTTTCCGTGCTTTTGAAGAGTGCGGGTAATGGCAGCAGAATAACTCGTGTTTGCCATCTTATTACCCTTTCAATCTGTGCAGGATTACTTAAAGACCTTCCTTGGCAAGTTCCTTATCCAAAGTTTGTTCATAGGTCTCATCAGTAGCAGGTATGTTGGAAGAAGGCGGGATTGACCTGCCTGTTTCCACATTTGCCTGCTTCTTTACCTGCATCTGTCGTTTAACTTGTCTCTGTGCCGTTTGATTGGCTTGTTGAACCCCTTTTGGTCCCATATGAGACCAGTATGCGTGGTTTGGCTGATAGCCCATTTGGATTAACTTGGCTATTGCCTCCTCGTCTTCAGAACCTGCTTTTACATCAGGATGGTCTCTACGGAATTCATTGACCTTTATTCTTGCGAATTCCTGCTGGGCGGCTTGGATTTGACCTTGAGTTTGCTTGTTACTCTCAGCCATAGTTTCCTTTGCCACTCTTTTCATCATTGCTTCCTGATTTCTGTAAAAGACCTGTTCCTCTGGTGCGAGGTGGGCATACGGGTCTTGCTGGGGTTGAGGGGGTTGAGGTTGCAGTGGTGGACGCTGAAGTAAACTTTCAGCCTGTTGCTTATAAAAGTTCTTCTCATCTACCACACTCTTAAACCTGTCATACGGCACCCTTTGTTCCTCTTGAACTTCTGGCGTTTCCCCTTCTTGCGGAGTTGGGGTCTCCGTCGCCTGTGGTTCTGAGGGTTCTGCTACTGGTGGGGTAGCAACTTGCTCACCGTCAGGTTGGACGGGTGGAACGACCTGATTATTTACGTCCTGTTCTGGCATTTCTACTTCTCCTTTTAGTGGTAGCGACTTCCACTATTTACGCTATAAGTCATTTAACTCCGTTGTATCATTGTATTCGGTATTGCCTGTGGTTGTTCCGACTGCTTCTGCGTCATTGACAATTCTCCGTCTTGCTCTGTCCTTGACCTGTCTTATAATAAAGGCGTGGACTATATCAAGTTTCTCTTGGTCGGTTAAGGTTTCAAAGTCTTCTGTGCCTGAATAGAGTTCCTCTGCGGCTTTGTTATAGACCTTTTTAATCTTTGCCTTATCGCCTGTGAATTGGTGGGTAACTATGACGTCGCCGTCTTGGATTTCATACGATACGCCACAAAGACCGACTTCTGCCATTAACATAATCCCTATGATAATTGCTATGATTTTCATATTGCCCTCCTTTTATCCAGACCAGTGTACAGCACCTTGATAAATGCTTATAGTGTTTCCTGCCTTTGCGTTGTCCCATTGGACTTTTATCGTTATATCGTTCGCTGCTGTCGTGTCTACCGTGTCAAGTTCGTTAGCGGTGTCCTCGTTACCGTCTATCTCTACATGGCCATGAGTGGCGATAGTCCCTGTTGCTCCTACCGTTCTTACAGTCATGTGGATTTCAACATGCCAGCTGGCGTTAGTTACATTGCCGATTGCCGGGTTGTATGTGTTTATCAAATCAGACCCTACATAAGTAGTTACGGTAATATCGTCGGCAGCCGTAGCGGTGGATATAACTCCGTTGGCCTCAACATGGGTATGGTTTCCGACTTTTAAACAATTAGCAGGAAGTTCACAAGTAAATATAGTGGACTCATCAGTCGTATCAGACACCGTCGTGGTTGAGGTTATCACTCCGCAGGTTCTGTCTATCACTCTCCTGCAAGCTACATTTGTAATATAAAACCTATCGTTATGAAACTCCATTGCTCCTGTTTCTGGAGTTGTCAAGGCAGTCCCTGCTGTGAATTTTAGCGGTGCTGTTGAAGCGGAGGCTGTCCCTGCTTTTAGGTGAAGGACTGCGGTAGGTGCCGTTGTGCCAATGCCGACGTTGCCACCGTCTTCAATCTTCATATATCCTGCTTGTGCTCCACCTTCATCCTGGAACAAAAAGTGTCTGTCTGACCTTAATGTTAAATCTCCAGAACCACCCCGATTCTCAAGTATCAAGTCCTGCTCGGAATATATCTCGCCACCATTTTTTAGCAAAATATCGCCATTGACATTTAATTCCGCCGCTGGGTCCGTTGTGCCTATGCCGACGTTGCCTTCGTTTGTTACATTAAACTTACTTGTCCCGCTTATCCTTAAATCCATCAGGTAGTCTTGTTCGGCTGTGGTGGCTGCTTCAGTAACGTCCATTAAAAGACCTACATAGTTTGCTGTAGAGGTCTGGTTAACTTGGGGATAGATAGCCATATAGCCCTGCTCTATGCTTGAGGCAGTAAGCTGGTCATTTGAGCCTGATGAGAAGTCATAAGTATTAGGATAGGAGGTTCCAGCGTTATCAGAGGTGGTAGAGAATATATGTGCCCAAGCACAAATATAGTTCCAACCTATTCCACCAATAATCTGTGCGGAGTCTAACTGCAACCTATCCCAAGAATAAAACCCACCTTGTGTACCTTCCTCTCTCAACAACCAGAAGGAAGGGTCGTCTGACACCGTCATATCCCCAACATCAGCATCAATGTCCCCTGTGTCGCAAAAGATAATGTTTCTGGTTGATTCATCTACGCCTATTCTTAAATCAGTTCCTGCGAATCCTTCTGCGTCAGAGGACTTTATAATATGGGTGTATGTGCCGTCGCCTATCTTAATTTCTACTTCAGCGTCTTGGATTTCCAATAGAGAAGATGGGGCGGAAGTTCCTATACCTACACGACCAGATAGACTATCTAATCTAAATACATCATTGGAAGTAATAATGTCTTCATAGACGGTAAGGTCAGTGGCAATGACATCTACGCCTGATACTGTGCCAGAAGTTACCACATCACTGCTTAAACCATCTATATCCAACACATAATCTGTCTTCTGGGTATCATAGTTAATAATGGTATCTAACTCTGACCAATCTACCGCATACAGATTAGATGTCAGTAAAGTCATAAGTAGAATAATTATCAGCGATTTTGTCAAACTTGTCATTTTGCTCGGCATAACGCCTTTTACTTTGCCTACCACTGGAGTCATAGGATAATTTGTAGATTTGCCAGTTTGCTGAACTTGTTAATGCCCCTGGAAATGCCAGACAGACATATTCCTGACGGCTTGAACTGTCATAATAGAAGACCGTATCAAAACCCATATACCTTGTATAAGTTGTGGCTTCTGCTCCTTGTTTTGGCATCAGTTAGACGCAATTATCTGCGTTGTTTCTCCAGAGGGAGAGGGAATGCCGTTTAACCTTTGTAGATATGCTGTAATTACAGACTGGAATGCTTTGAGCAAGGAGTTTATTTCAACGTTCATACTAATATCAGTAATATCGGCGGGTTCTTGCTCGTGTCCTGAATATCTTGGCAAAATCCTCTCCTCAAATGCCCTTGATAGTGAATTATCTAATGAATTTGGCATAAATCTACCTCAATTTCTTTCCAACCTAACTTTTTGACAATTTCACAGCGGTGGTTGCCTTGTAGAACCCTGTATTTTTTAGAGTGTCGACGGTATTCCATAGGGGTTGAGGAACGAATACGGGGTGGTAAGGTTATTCCGTTCATTTTTATGTCCTCTTCCAAGCGGTCAAGGTAGGCATTGAGGTTTTTCTCGGTCTTGAAGGTTGCCATACCTGAGCGTTTGTCCCAAGAGAGGTCAGAGATAGGAATTTTCATAGGCGTCTATGCTATCCTTAATGTAATCTTCCTTACTGGCATATACATTTACACAATAATAGCCCTTGTCATTATGATGGATTTCAAGGTTAGACCTTCCAGCACCTTTCCTTATCATATTCCTAGTGCTTTCGGCTTCCTCTAATGTGTCGTGATAGAAACCTTGAACTTCTACCACGACTTCCTCTGAAAACCAGCAAAGGTTTCCATATCAGTATGCCCTCTTAACCTCTTGCGGTTGGCTCTGGTTGTGCCTTTGGGTTCTTGCTCAAGGCGACGCCAACCCTGACCTCTTTGCTTTCCTTTATGTCGGGGAATGCCTGCTATCTTGGACACTTATTTACGTCTCCTACGCTTTGGTTTCCGTTTCCTGCCATATCTTCCTTTACAAGGACTCATTTTGCCTCCTATATCTGTTCTTGTTGCTTTGGTTGGATAACTTGGATTACTCATATTCAGGAACCATTCCTCCGCAACCTCTGCCCTTGATACCTCTTGACGCTTGGGATTGGAAGATTACAGGTTCTTCCCACTCGGTAATTCCTTTGATTACGCTATAGGAATTGGGAAGGAAGAATACAGATACCCAATGCTTTAAGAGATAGAATTCCTTTAAGGCATTGGACATATGTTGCTGTTCTCTTAAGTGGTATATTGTATCTTTGGCACATAGGTCAACCCACCAGTCCACGAATTGCTTGACTTGTGGGGTATTGCGTAGGAACACACACCCTGAAATTATCTCTCCCCATAATCTTGTATTGCGTTTGATATAAACTGCCACATCTTCCTCAATGAAGTCAAAATACTTGGGATACTTCATTATTATGGCATCAGCGTCTAACCAGATAAGGGTGTCATTGTGTTCATCTAACTTACGGCGTATAAACTGGCACTTCTGGTAGGTATTCTTCTTCCAACTCCCCTTGTCTTCCATCGGCTCAATGTCATAAGGGATATTGAACTTATTGAGGCTCTTCCTTAAACTCCTTACTATATCCTTATACTTGGGAGTATAGAAAGAGATTACCTTCCATTTATTAGGCACTGAACCTGAAGTCCTTTGTTTGACCTTTAGAGGGCTTCTTGGTCTTCATTGGCATTGTTGCGTCATACATATTGCCAGGGGTGGATTTCCTTGTTCTGCTCTTTACTGGCATACGTCTTTCTGACTTTGGCATATAAGCCATAGCTAATTTCTCCTTTCCTTAATAATACTTCCTCACATACTTTGCGTGTGGACTATCTCCGAGTATTCTTGAGGCAGATTGTGGGGGTAAGCCCTGTTTCTCTCTGCCTGCGTTGACTTCTTGGACAATGCGGGTTGCTCTATGCTTGGAACTTTCCATTGAGCCGTCTTCACGCATATTGTTTGCTTTCATATAGGCGACCTTATCTTGACGGGACTTGAAGTGTTTGCCAAAGGTCTTGTCATAATAGCCCTGTGGACTGCCTTTGGATTTGGGAAACCATACAGATAAACCATCAATAGTTCTATCTTTGCTCATTTTGCCTCTACTACCTCATAACCTTCCTCTTTCAACTGCTCAAAGAGAGTTGATTTATCTTCACTATCAGCAAAAACTACAGGCATACCATCTTCCAAATACGTAGGTCTATAGGGGAAATCCTCTATATCCTGAAAATCCTTCCTTAAATTACTTCTATCGCCTACAAACAATACCCTTTTATATCTCATTATACCACTCCTTAAACTTCTTGCACCAATCTAATTCTGAACAATTCCAAGTGTTAGAAGTTTGGCTAAAGGTTCTAAAGGTATTACATTTCTTACAGCAGGGGGGGATTGGGTAAATCAGGTGGCACCTCCTCCTTGCTCCCCGTAAACCTGCTCTTGAATTGTTGTAGCAGTGGGAGGAGTTCTTGGAGCATTGCCTCCAGCATTTTCTATGGAATTTCCCCGCCCTGAAACCTCTGCTTGTTGACGGAGTTGGTTCTGAAGTTGCTGTTGAGGGGTTGCTTGCTGAAGGATTTTCTCTGGTGAACGGAACACGTCAGGGAAGGCACGCAGGACTGCTCTTAAGAGTTCTGTATGGCTTAACTTTGTTCCCTCGTCTATTAGTTGCTGGTCAACTACGGGGTTAAAGAGGTCTCTGGCAACATTGGTTATCTGCTGACGGATAACTGCGAGGTCGGGTTTCTGGGCAGAACCTACCTCTATATCAAAGGCAAACTCTCCTTGAATTAGTTTCTTGGCTCTATCAGGATTGACTTGTAGCCAGTTGTATTGGGTTTGTCCTTGTTGGTTGGTAATGGGTTCGCCTGTGATGAACTCTAAATCCTGTAAGTCAAAGAGGTCTGGGTCAGAGATTATCTGCCAGAGTTTTCTGCTCTGCTTGTTGATGAAGTCTTGGACAATGTCGCCTTGATTACTTCTCCTTAAATTCTGCCCTGACTGACCAATCTGGGCTTCTGTGGCGGTTTCGGCAGAGGTAAGTCCTGTGAGTTGAGCACGGGTTAAGCCGACTATGAGGGCAACTATGTCAATGAGTTTTTCTATGAAGACGGAAAGGTCTGTCTTGACTTGAGTGAAGTTTGCTTGTTCAACTACATCTTTGGGGGCTCTATTACACTTGATTAGAGCACCTACACCGCCTTGTTCAAGGGCTAATCTTCCGTCTGCTGTAAGTCCTGTATCGTCCACAAACACCTTCGGCACTAACTTCCTTACTTGGTCTAATATGCTGTCAAACACATCAGAGATTTCGTCTTGTAGAGGGCGGATTATGGTAATCTCGGATTGTGGATAGAGTTTGTGGGAATGCTTATTAAAGGTAAGGACTTCAAACTGGAAGCCGTCCATCTTGTAGACGGACTTCTCGTGGCGGAGGGCTTTGTAGTCCTGTTGGTCTTTGGCAAGGGTGAGGATATTTATGCCCTCGTCTGTCTTGTAATGGATTTCATAGAGGTCTATGGTCTGGAACTTTTCTATGTTGGTCTGGTCTAAATCAAGCATTGAACCCTTGCGTTCAATGGGGGAGGGCTGGAGGTTGCTTGTGTTGGAATAGTTTTTGTTGGATTTAACCTCTGATAAAGTTTTCCTTATCCTATGAGCGACCCATTGGGCATCGTGGATTGAGTTGGCTCTGGGGTCTATGATGAAGTCAAACGGGGAAATCCAGACGACATAGGGTTTCTCAGTCTTGATGAATTCGTTGAGGTCGGGGTTTTGCCTGACTTCTTCTGGTTTCTTCTTGCCTATGCCCATTGCTCCAAGGAACTTTCGGACACGGCTTTCTTCCTTGCGTTTCTTGGCATTGGGGTCTTCAATGTCTGCTCCGAATTGGGTGGCATAACCTATCTTGGAGACGCCCATACCTAATACGTAGGCGTCAAAGACGACTTGCTGGTTGACTTCCTTTATGTCTAATTCCTTGTAGTAGTAGTTGAGGATTTCACCTGCTATGGGAGCAGAATCCTCATCTTGCCTGCGGTTAGGAAGGACGAGAACGTGGGGGTTGCGGTAGTAGAGGGAGGGGATTATGTTCTTTACTATGGGGAAGATTATGTTGAGGGTGGCTATGGGGTTTAAGTGCCACTCTTGTCCGTCTTCGGCTGAATATCCGCATTCATAATAGTCAAGGTTTCTTGAGACGCCATACTTATCGTCGTGGTTATAACAGCCGAATTGTTCCCTGCGGAATTCCTCGCCCTGCTCTATTTCAAGCTTCCAGCGGGAGACTTCCTCTCTTTTTATGGCTATCATTTACTTCCTTTTCTTTTTAAGAAGTTTGGCTGTTTTCTGTTCTCCTATTGATGGACCAACCTTATCTGGCTTTAAGTTTTCTGCTTGAGGCAGGGTTGGTGCGACTATTGGGCTATCCTTTGATACAGATGTTGCTATGACATTATCCACATTTTCCTTAAACTTTCCGTCAGGGGTAATGTCTTTTACGGCATTGGTTTCCTTTACTGCCTTCTTTGCTTTCTTGTTCGTCATCTTGTCCTCCTGTTTAGACCTCCCTCACAGACAAATGTTGACTTCCCTTTTATGTTTAGCACTTTGGCTATGTCAGAATTACTTTGGTGGAAGTTCCGCTCTGTCCGTGAGGGCGTCTTGTTAAACTCTTTTGCCTTCCTTTCAATCTCCTCTAAACTAATTTTCCTACCGCTCATATATATAAAAGTATTATTCATAATTATCCAAACGCTGGCAACGGCACTACCTTCCTTAACCTCTTTGGAACTACTCTATTGTGCTTTATTGCGTTGTCATACCTTTTTCTTTCTAACCATTTGGCGGAGAGATAAGGAACATTGTCTTCCTCTGATTTCTTTCTGTAGAATGAGTGGGCAGTTCCCTTTACTGCCAGACCTAATGAGATAACTCCGTCGTCGTGGAGACCTTCTGGGGCGGTGTAGCGGAGTCTGCCTGAAGGTAATATCTCATAAGTAAATGCCTTGAGTTCGTCAATGAGGAATTGGGTTTGTGGGACTTGTGGTATGCCTATGAAGCCCTGCTCAATAGCAACTATGAGTTGCTCAATGAGTTCTTGCTTGCTGGCATTGGTAAACTTAAAGTTTCTGGTGGCAACGCCTGCTTGTCTTAAATCTGATTCAATAGGGTCGCCCAGTCCTGTGGAGTCAATCCAGACGGAGTTGGGGGCGTAGAGAGTGGAGATGGCTTTGATTTGTTTCTTCTGGAGAGACCAGTCAACCTTGTTAATCTTGTAGAGGTGGACAAGTTGGCAGTCGGATTCCCTCATTACTGTTATGACGGTAAAGTCCTCTGATTTGCCAAGGTCTACGCCTATGGAATATCTTTCACCCTCGGCTGGAGAGGCAAGTTCTCCTCGGTAGCAACGGTCTAAGTTCTTGAAGACGGTGGCAGAGTCTTCTAAGAAGTCGGCTAAGTATTCCTGCCTTAAGATAATTTCTGGGGTGGTGGCTTGAATTGTCTGCCACTCATCACGGGGAAAGAAGGGATTGGAGGAGGTGGGAT
>Ga0098068_1000565_pt1 | contig 14355 bp, 10 predicted proteins | sample 26BtaG_FD_75059 | JGI IMG/M metagenome (GOLD analysis project Ga0098068, IMG submission 75059) | Marine viral communities from Cariaco Basin, Caribbean Sea - 26B_WHOI_OMZ_CsCl | ecosystem: Environmental > Aquatic > Marine > Oceanic | place: Caribbean Sea: Cariaco Basin | collected 2014-11-09 | reverse complement strand
TTTGGATTGGTGCCATACACTTCGGTGGGCTATAAACTGGAATCCTCTAATACAGCTGGCGATTTAGATCAACGTTATAGAGGCCAAGGTGGACTTAATAAGGCATTTGTGGGTCTGGGATACCAAATCACCCCAAAGTTGGGTATCGGAGTAGATGCGAGTTATAATTTTGGAAACGTTCAGAATAGCGCTCTTCAGTTCAGATATCAAGATGGAGAGCCACTGCAATATCACTCCAAAGAGAACAATCGTTCAGATTTGAGCGGTATCAATCTGAATTTTGGCATGAACTACAAAACTATGATTACAAAGAAACTCCAATTGACCACAGGGTTGACTTATACGCCAAAAAGTACGATTAGCTCAGAGAACGAGCGCTATTTCTCTACTGTGGTTGTGGATCCGTTTACAAATCAAGAATTGGTAATAAGTAGTGTTGAAGCTGATTTGGATGCCCAAAACTTAAGAACAACAGATTTAACCTTGCCCACTCGAATGTCTTTTGGAGCGGGTATAGGCGCGCCACAAAAATGGTTTGCCGGGGCCGAATATACTTTTCAAAAAACCAGCGAATTTGACAATCCTATTTTTACCATTGGAAATGCTGAGTTTGTTGATGCTTCAACAATTGCAATAGGTGGATTTTATATTCCCGATTATAAATCGTTCTCAAGTTACTGGAAACGAGTCGTTTTTAGAGCTGGTATGCGATTCGAAAACACGGGCCTTGAGATAAATAATCAAACAATTAATGAGTTTGGCATGTCTTTTGGGATTGGGTTACCAGTTGGAGCAGATTTCTTCTCGAATGCCAATATCGGTTTCGAGTTCGGTAAAAGGGGAACTACCAAAGCAAATTTAATTCAAGAAAATTTTATGAATTTGCAAATTAGCTTATCTTTAAACGATAGATGGTTCAACAAAAGAAAATATAATTAACAGGATAAATTTAATATGATGAAAACACGATTTACTTTATTACTTCTTGCTTTGTTCATGGGATTCAATGTGGGATTTGCACAGCAAGATGAAGAGTGTATGCTCAACTTGACCATAATGAGTGATTATGCGAAAAGCAAAAAGTATGATGAAGCCTACGAACCATTTATGAAGCTTCGCAACAAATGCCCAAAATTCAATTATGCAATCTATTTTTATGGAGATAGAATTTTAAAAGACAAAATTGAAAGGGCTTCTGGAGCTGAAAAAGTAAATTATATCAATGATTTAATGAAGCTTTGGGACGAAGGTCTTGCTAATTTTCCGGATAAATTTACAGCCGGAGGCAATCTTCAGGATAAGGCTATGTTAAAGCTTGATTATAAGGATGCATTGAGGTTAAGCAACAAACAAGTGTATGATGCCTTTGACGAACTGTACAAAAAGTCACCTGAGAGCTTTACCAATCCAAAAGGTTTATATGCTTATTTTTCTTCTATAGTAGATATGCATGATGCCAAGGAGGTAGAAGTTCAGGACGTCTTTAATAAGTACGATGATGTCACCGATAAAATTGGACAAGAGATTGATAATTACACTGAAAAGCTGAATCCGCTTGTTGAAAAGGAAGAAGCAGGACAGGAATTGGACAAAAAAGAGGCGCAGTATAAAAGACAATATGAAAGCTACTTAGAAGCTTATGATAAGATTTCAGGTAGCATTGACAGTAAACTTGGTATTTTGGCCAACTGCGAGGTATTGATCCCATTGTATAAAAGAGACTTTGACAAGTTCAAAACTGACGCTGTATGGTTGAAACGTGCCGTAAGCAGAATGTATAACAAAGAGTGTACTGATGATCCTTTGTATACTGAACTGGTAAAAGCTTACGATGAGTCTTCACCATCTGCCGATACAAAATTCTTTGTTTACAATTTATTGATGAAACAAGGTAAGGAAAGAGAAGCAAAACCATATTTGGATCAGTCTTATGATCTCGAAAAAGACCCATTGAAAAAATCCAAATTGGCTATGCGTTTTGGAAAGAGTCTTAGAGCTCAAGGTAACTTTGGGGCAGCTAGAAATTATTTCCAAAAATCAGTCGAATTGAATCCTTCCAATGGTAGAGCACATATTGAGATTGCTCAAATGTATGCTGCCAGTGCAAACAACTGTGGGGATACTACTTTTAATAAAAGAGCTGTATTTTGGTTGGCCGCTGCAGAAGCTAGAAAAGCAGGTAGAGTGGATGCCAATTTAAGATCATATGCTGAAGGTTTAGCAGCAAATTACGAAGGAAAAGCACCACAAAAATCTGATATTTTCACTGAAGGAAATAGTGGAGAAACCATCAGAATTGGATGTTGGATTGGGTTAAGTGTTACCGTTCCAAAAATATAAATGAACTATAAATCATCATATCATTTATTCTACATAGTCACAGCCTTTGCTGTGACTATGTTTTTTTCATGTAAAAACAACTTTAAAGAAGTACAGCAAATAGGAGTTCGGCAAAATGAACCTATCGGTATTGCGGAAAATATAAATCTGAAATATACCGATTCCGGGCGCTTAAAAGCTAATCTGCTGAGTCCGAAAATGCTGGATTTTTCCAACAGGGATTTTTCGTATAATGAGTTTCCCAATGGCGTCGTCCTCCATCTTTTTGACGAACGCAACAAAAAAAGCATCATTGTTGCTGACTATGCAATTGTGTATAACAATACTGACTTAATTGATTTAAGAGGCAACGTCCTTATTACTACTGAAACTAAGGATAGTATTTTTGCTGAACAGTTATTTTATGACCAAAAACGCGATTGGGTGTTTTCAAACAAACCTGTACGATATGTGTCTCCTACCAAAATAGTTACCGGAAATGCATTTGACTCTAACCGCGATTTTACAAGTTATGGTATTAGTGAGGTTACAAGTACGGTCTATTTGGATGACGACTCTACTTTGTAATTCAAGATTGCAAAGTTAGGTAAGATTATTTAAGCAGCTCCTAATCCTAATGTTCAGAGAGTTTTCCACTTTCAATAAGTCGTTTCAAAAAAACCATTAATTTCATGTTCAGATAAATAATTGATTATCTTTGTCGCTAAATTATAATGACCATGAAAACGATTCATAAAGTTATTCAATACGCTTACCTATTCATCGCTATTTTTTTTATATATGAGGCGGTAAGATTGTGGAACGTAGAGAACGGCAAGGCCATCATGTTGTTGGTGTTTGCCCTTATGGCCGTTGGAATGTATTTTTTCAAAAAGCATTTCAGAAAGAAAATGAACAATAACCAATAATTTATGGACAGTAATGCGCTTATCATTATTCTGTCACTTATTTTATCAGCTTTTTTTTCCGGTATGGAAATCGCCTATGTGTCGTCGAATAAGATTCACATAGAAATTGCAAAAAAGCAAAATGATTTCTTGGCCAAAACTCTCACGAAACTTACTGCAAAACCTTCCAAATTTATTGCCACAATGCTTATTGGTAACAATATTGCTTTGGTGGTCTATGGATTTTTAATGGGCGATAAATTGGTTGCATGGTTTAAAGACATTCTGCCCACGGATTACGCCTTTCTGAACTATATGCTGCAGGACCTGAGCCTTCTTACTCAAACGGTCATTTCAACTCTGTTGATATTGATTACGGCCGAATTCTTGCCAAAAGTATTCTTTCAGATTTATGCCAACTCACTCCTTAAAATCTTCGCTGTACCGGCTTATTTTTTTTACGGCTTATTTTCTTGGGTTTCTGATCTTGTCATTTGGATTTCTAATATGATTCTCAAACGCTTCTTTAAAACAGGAAAGGAGGATGTGCAATTGGTGATGACCAAAGTAGAATTGGGCAATTATATCAGTGAGCAAATGGAGTCGGTGGAAGAACATGATGAGGTGGACAGTGAGATTCAAATTTTCCAGAATGCCCTTGATTTTTCTGATGTTAAAGCAAGAGAAGTCATGTTGCCACGTACCGAAATCATTGCCGTAGATATCAATGAACCTATTAAAAACCTGAAGGCCCTATTTACTTCTTCAGGCTTATCAAAGATTTTGGTGTATAAGGATTCTGTTGATGATATTGTTGGGTATGTTCATTCTTTTGAACTGTTCAAAAAACCAAAAGACATCAAATCGGTTGTCCGTGGCGTGGAATTCGTACCAGAAACAATGTTGATCAATGATGTGTTGAACGTTCTTACAAAAAAACGTAAAAGCATTTCTGTGGTCATTGATGAGTATGGTGGTACTTCCGGAATTATCACAGTGGAGGATATTATTGAAGAATTGTTTGGAGAGATTGAAGATGAACATGATACCATTGAATTGATTGAGGAAAAAATTGACGAGAACAGTTATAAGTTTTCGGCCCGATTGGAAGTCGATTATATCAATGAGGCCTATAAATTAGACCTTCCAGAGGGCGAAAACTATGAAACTTTAGGAGGATTGATTGTTGATGAAACTGAGGAGATTCCACATGTAAATGATCAGATTCAAATAGAAAATTATTTGTTTACGATATTGGAAGTCTCCAACACAAAGATCGATTTGGTGGGACTGAAGGTGCTGGCTGAAGATTAGAATTTAGGAAGGCCGTATTCAGTATGCCAATTATCAAGGCTATTTAGGCATCGACAATATCAAGAATCAACAATCGTTTGGCATTTATCTTCGGTCGTCGGTCATCCGTGTTTCCAGTTAGCGTTTCTTCGTAATTCAGTTAACTTCTGCATCATGTTTATTCACAATAAATGAGCCACCAAGTGGGGACAATCATAAACAATTCAAGATTAATTTAATAAAATGGAGTTCTACTTTTATTATTTGATAGAAATTGGTATTTTCGCGCACTTATATTTTCTAACTTATACAATAAAATGGCAGTTTTAAATAAAATTAGACAACGTTCTATTTTCCTCATTGTAATTATCGCATTAGCCTTATTCGCTTTTGTGCTTTCTGATTTGTTTCGAAACAGTAGTGCTTTTGGAGAATCACAAGATACCATCGCCACTATTAACGGTAACGACATTAATCGTGAGGACTTTATGATGCGTGTTGAGAATATGCAACGTCAAATGGGGCCTAGCAGCACTTCAACACAAACTATGAATAGGGTTTGGGACCAAGAATTAAGACGTGCCGTAATGGAGAGTCAGTTTGAAGGATTGGGACTTTCAGTTGAAAAAGATCAAATGAGAAATCTTTTGAGAAACAATTTTGCTGAGTTTCCAGAATTCATGAATGAAGCAGGGATTTTCGATGAGAACAGATTGAATGAGTTTATAGCAAATTTAAAGGCTATTTCACCTGAGAGAGCTCAGCTTGGAAACTTCCAGATCAATTATAACGAGTGGGTTAATAACGAAAGTGCAATTGCTATTGGTGCTAAGGAGCAAACGTATTTTAACTTGGTTAAAGCTGGTGTAGGAGCAACACTTGCTGAAGCTGAAGTAGAATATGCTATGGAAAGTGCCACTGTTGACGTTAAGTTTGTAAATGTCCCTTATACTACCCTTGAAGATAGCTTAGTTAAGGTTTCCAAATCGGAGATTTCAGATTATATCAATAAACACAAAAAGAAATTTGAAGTTGAAGCTTCCAGGGATATTGTTTTTGTTCAGTTTAGCGAGGTTGCGTCTTTAGATGATGAAAACGCAGTTAAAGATAATGTGGCTGCTTTGTTGAATACAAGAGTAGAGTACAACGAAGTTTCTAAATTGACGGATACAGTCTTAGGTTTGAAAGAAACTAAGGATATTGAAGGCTTTATTAACGCAAATTCTGATGTGAAGTATACGGATAGTTTTGTGACGAAATCGAGTTTACCGGATGTAGCCCAAGACAGTATTTTTAACCTCAGTGTAGGCCAGTATTATGGTCCTTACAAGGATAATGGCATGTTTAAGATCACTAAAGTAGTTGAAGAGAAGTTCTTGCCAGACTCCGTGAAGTCGAGACATATCTTGATTCCATTTGTGGGATCTCGTGCTGCAGATATGGAAACAACCCAAACAGAAGCAGAAGCAAAAGCTACCGCTGATAGTTTGTTGAATGTCATCAAAAAAGACCGTTCTAAATTTGTTGATTTATTGGATTTTTCTATTGATAAAGTCAGTAATGAGAAAGAGGGTGTTTTAGATTGGTATGCATACAATTCTATGGTTCCTGAATTTAGAGACTACACTTTTGAAAACAATACAGGGGATATGGGTGTTGTGAAAACCGACTTTGGCTTCCACGTCATCGAAATATTAGATCAAAAAGCGAAGAATCGTATGGTCAAAGTAGCTACGCTTGCCCAAAAGATTGAGCCTTCTGAAAAAACGATTGATGATGTATTCAACAAAACCTCAAAGTTCGAAATTGCACTTCAAACGAGCGACTTTCAAGATGTAGCAAAAGAAAATGATGTGGAGGTAAGACCTGTTAATAATATTAAGGAGCTTGATGAAAATATTCCTGGTTTGGGAAGTCAAAGATCTATTGTGCGTTGGGCTTTTGAAAAAGGAACAAAAGTAGGAGATTACAAACGTTTTTCAATTCCTGGAATTGGATATGCCGTGGTGCAAGTCACTGGTGTTAACAAAAAAGGATTGATGACTCCTGAGGCTGCCTCGGCGAGCGTGATTCCAGAAATCAGAAAAGAGAAAAAAGCAAAATTGATCCGCGAGAAAATTTCTGGCTCCACTGTAGAAGCTGTGGCGCAAAGTCAAAATGTTGCAGTGTCAACTGCAAACGGCGTGAACATGAAAAACCCAACCTTGTCTGGTGCTGGTTTAGAGCCTAAAGTAGTAGGTGTAGCTTTCGGTTTGAAAGAAGGTGAAACTTCTAAATTGATTGATGGTAATAAAGGTGTGTTTATGGTTGAAGTGACCAAGAAGACCGCTGCTCCTAAGTTGGACAATTATCAGGCCATTGCCAACCGTTTGAACAGTGCTCGATTAAATGCCGCCCAAATTAATGCTTATGAAGCTTTAAAGGAGGCTGCGGACATAGTTGATAATAGAGCTACATTTTATTAGTAGTATTTTAATAATTTATTATAAAAGGAGGTCTCAAAGTTTAAGACCTCCTTTTTATTTTATAATACCTTAAACTTCACTGCTATCTTGGTGATAGAACTCAGTGATCATCACAACGATGGTCATTCTAAAAAAATCTGAACGTGATTGTCTAGGTTGCTGATTCAAATCAATACAACTAGATGAATTGAATTTGTCGAAAATATTACAAGGGTATCGCAAATAGAGGGCGAGCATTATTGCCATTACCATTAGGCGAATATCTATGGGGATTTTAAACTACGCAGTAATTCCAGAAAAGACCCAAAGAGGTCAAAAAAACATAAAAAAGAAATTCATATAATATTTGTGAAAACTTGAGGTAAGGACCCATATTTGAAATCGAGATTTACAATAGGCTTCGAGTTCTCAATGTTTCAAGTATTCAGTCTTAATACTCTATACTTAGTACTCAATACCCTATACTTAGTGCATTATACGTTTATTCCAAGACTATGTCCCCTGTCTGCCGGCATTCTGGTTGATTCCATTAATCTTGATTCTTTCTACTGCAATACCATAGTTCCATAAGGAATGATGGTTTCAAATCCTCTTTCGTTAAAGTAGGCCTCTGGTTGATCTTCAGATGCAACCAAAACAAAATCGCCACCCCAAGCCCCAAGACTTTTAATACTACCCTTAAAATCCTTAAACAAGGTTTCTTTGACTGGTTGTTGCTTAATGATTTTTGAGATAATGGTTTCATGACTTTGCATTAAAAACTGAAAGGTTTCTAAGTTGTCACAGCTGATCATATCGTTGGTTATGGCATTGATTTCAGTCAGTGCTTGATCGGTATTGTTTTTATTCTTTTGATAGGCAGCAATGCCTTCCCTGCTATTTTGTTTTTTATTGAGAAAGACAAAATACAAATGGTGTTTAAACTCTGGATTGAAACTCCGTTCAATAACTGTCCGTCCATGTTTTGCAAGTTGATAGGTTATAGGTACATTGTGTATGGCACAGGCTATATCATAACCACTACCTCCAAACGTATCTTTTAGCAATCCATAAGGATCAATATTTGCCCATTGTGAAATATTATTGAGAAGCGTGGAGGAGGTCCCGAGCCCCCAATTCATGGGAAAGTCCATTTGGGTCTTCACTTTAAATCCCGGATTAACAGTTAAGAAGGATGGGTTTTGTTTTCTTGCCGCGTTTAGAATTTGCAATAACCGATCAGTAATGGGATGATGTCCCGTATCAGCGAATTGCAGTCCATCGTTTATTAAAAAGTCGGTTTCAAACCATAATTTTCCATCTGCATCAAAACTTTCCCACTTTAGGATCTTTTTTTCATAAGGTTCTATGGTAAGCGATTGCCCGTATTTGGTTGGTATGGCCAGAGCAAGTGCGCCATCAAGAACAAGATATTCACCTGTAATCAATAGTTTCCCGTTGCTATAAAATTTTTGAGGATTCAATTTTTTATCGTTGGATTTTGGTATTTGGACTTTGGTGTTTTGTATTTGGAATTTGAAATTTACTATTTGGTTTTTTGAGTGCAACTAGTTGTTGGCCAATAACCTCAAGTTGCTCAGGGCTGCTTCTACTGAACTATGTGTAACGGTATTGTTTTTGAAATATGCTACCATTTTCTCCTTTTCTTTTACAGTGGCATTGAGTTGATTGAGTATATTCATTAAGTGCATTTTCATATGGCCTTCTTGAATTCCTGTAGTGGTCAAAGAACGCAATGCAGCAAAATTTTGTGCCAAGCCTGCAGCGGCCACAATCTGCATCAATTCTTTTGCCGTTGGCTGTCCTAACATTTCCAAGGCTACTTTTACCAAAGGATGTAAATTGGTCAATCCGCCAACAGTACCAAGTGCCAATGGAATTTCCATCCAAAATTTAAACACCCCATTTTTTATTTCTGCATGAGACAAGCTGCTATATTTTCCATGTCTTGCGGCGTAGGCATGAACACCTGCCTCAACAGCTCTAAAATCATTACCCGTAGCAAGAACAACTGCATCAATACCATTCATAATGCCTTTGTTGTGTGTGACGGCTCTGTAAGGCTCTATCTCAGCAATCTTAATGGCTTGTACAAATTTTTGTGCAAAGTCTTTTGAAGACATCGATGTGTCCTCATTTAGGTCTTCAACGGGACAAGAAACTTCAGCTCTTACCAAACAATTGGGCACATAGTTGGATAAAATGCTCATCACGATTTGGATATGGCTTTCTGCCTCCGAAAAGTGTACACAATGAAGCGCTTCAGATTTAAAAGTCTTAGCAAACTGTTCCAGGCAAGAGTTGATAAAGTTCGCGCCCATGGCATCCAATGTTTCAAAGGTGGCATGAAGCTGATAGTAATCCTTTAAATCTTTGGTCTTGTTCTTTAACTCAATGTCCAGAATACCTCCACCTCGTTTTTCCATACTTCTGGTAATTTGTTGGGTGTCTTCTATAAGCTTCGGTTTTACGCTGGTAAAGAACTTTTGTAATTTCTCATAATCTCCATGGTACATAAAATGGACTTGACCAATTTTAGTGGTGGAAATCACTTCGGTTTTAAATCCGCCACGATCCAACCAAAACTTGGCAGCATTACTTGCTGCCGCCACTACAGAGCTTTCTTCAATAGCCATGGGGATGGTATATAACTTACCATTGATTAAAAAGTTGGGTGCCACACCAAAAGGCAAATAATAATTGGTGATGGTGTTTTCAATAAATTCATCATGAAGCTGTTGCAACTTCTTGTCAGTGTTCCAATATTGCTTAATGGCTTGTGTGGCGGCATCTGCATCCTTAAAATAAGTGGCAGTTATCCATTTAATTTTATCTAGTTTAGATAGTTTTGAGAAGCCGTTAATTGGTTTGCGCATAAGTAGAGTTTATAAATGCAAAGATACTATTCTTGCCATGAATATAAAGTCACAAATTTTAGCTTTACGTTTTTAACAATTAAAGTTTAGTGTTTTTGCATTATTTTTAGTATCCTTGACAGCATTTTATCAAAAATAAATCTCTTAATGAAGTATTTGAAAAGTTCCTTGTTTGTCTGTTTTTTGGTAACTGTTTTAGCCTCAGCCCAGAACAAGGAAATCACTCTCGATGCCATCTGGAATGGTACGTTTAGAACCGAAGGAATGCAGTCTTTACATTCCATGAACAACGGAAAACACTACGCCGTATTAAATTTTGAACAAGGTTCGACAGCAATAGATGTTTATGATTATAAAACTTTATCCAAAGTTGAGACCTTAGTGAGTTCATCCAATTTAGATGCCATTAAGTACTTTTCAGATTACAGCTTTAGCAAAGACGAAAGTAAAATCATTTTGGCTACTGAGGTGGAACCTATTTTCCGCCGATCGACTTTAGGAATATTCTACGTTTATGACATCAAAACGAAGACCTTGGTAAAAATAGCCGATGAAAAAATACAGGAACCCACCTTATCTCCTGATGGGAAAAAAGTAGCCTATGGTTATCATAACAACCTGTACATCAAAGATTTTGAGACCAACCAAACGATTCAAATCACCTTTGATGGAGAAAAGAATAAAATTATCAACGGTATTACAGATTGGGTATATGAAGAAGAATTCGCTTTTGTCCGCGCCTTTGAATGGAATGCCGACGGTACTTATTTGGCCTTTATCAGATTTGATGAGACCGAAGTACCAGAGTTCTCAATGGATGTCTATGGACAAGGCTTATATCCTGAGCAGGAGGTATTCAAATATCCTAAAGCAGGTGAGGCCAATGCACTTGTTTCGCTTCATATTTATGATTTGAATTCGAAAAAAATCAATGATGTCCAACTGTCAAAACCTTATTCAGATTTTTATATTCCGCGCATTGAATGGACTAACGATGCCAACGTGCTTAGTGCCCAATACAGCAACAGACATCAGAATGAACTTGATTTATGGATGATCAACGCCAACAATATGAGTTCTAAATTGGTGCTTGCCGAAACGGATAAAGCGTATATCGATGTGACGGACAACCTCACTTTCTTAAAGGATAACAGTTTTATTTGGACGTCTGAAGCCGATGGTTTCAATCATATCTATCACTATTCAAAAGATGGTAAATTGATCAATCAGGTGACCAAAGGACCATGGGAAGTGACTGATTATTATGGATTTGATGAAAAGAACAATACGGTATTTTATCAGTCTGTTGAAAACGGTTCCATCAATAGGGATGTTTATTCGATTAGAATTGACGGGAAGAATAAAAAACGCCTCACTCAAAATGAAGGCACCAACTCAGCCGATTTTAGTGCCGATTTTACTTATTTCATCAATACTTTTTCAAGTGCAACAAAAGCTCCAGAATATACCTTGCATACCGCAAAAGATGGAAAGTTAGTGAAAGTGATCAAAGAAAACTCGCCATTGGAAAAGAAATTGCAAGCCTACAATCTTCCTAAAAAAGAATTCAGCACCATAGCCGTTAACGGAAATGATTTGAACATGTGGATGATCAAGCCAACTGATTTTGATGCCTCCAAAACCTATCCGTTATTTATGTTCCAATACTCTGGTCCGGGTTCTCAATCTGTTAAAAACTCATGGAATAACGCCAATGATTATTGGTATTACTTTTTAGCCCAAAAAGGGTATATCATAGCCTGTGTGGATGGCAGAGGAACTGGATTCAAAGGTGCCGAATTTAAAAAAGTAACACAAAACGAATTGGGCAAATATGAAGTTGAAGACCAAATCCAAGCTGCAAAACAATTGGGTGCTCTGAATTTCATCGATGAAGACCGAATAGGTATTTGGGGATGGAGTTACGGCGGATTCATGAGCAGTAACGCACTATTTAAAGGCAATGATGTCTTTAAAATGGCCATTGCAGTGGCACCGGTAACCAGCTGGAGATATTACGACACCATCTATACGGAACGTTATATGACCACGCCCCAAGAAAATCCTTCAGGCTATGATGACAACTCTCCAATATTTCATGTGGATAAATTAAAAGGTAATTTCTTATTGATCCATGGCTCAGCCGATGATAACGTCCATGTCCAGAATACCATGCAAATGGTAGAAGCATTAATACAGGCCAATAAACAGTTTGAATGGATGATATATCCTGATAAAAATCACGGTATTTACGGTGGAAATACCCGATTGCATCTATACACCAAAATGACTAACTATATTAAAGATAATTTATAAAAACTGAACTTATGAGTCAAGAAAGAGACCCAGGATTAATCGCACATTTGGCGAAGCAAGGCGTAGACGAAACAATGGTAATGGGGCACCCTGCCGGATTGTTTATATTATTCTTTACCGAAATGTGGGAACGCTTCAGTTATTATGGAATGCGGGCTTTATTAACGGTTTTCTTAATCACAGAGATAAGCAAAGGAGGTTGGGAATGGAGTAATGAAGATGCTATGCAGCTTTATGCTTGGTACACTGGTTTGGTTTATTTGACCCCGCTTATTGGAGGAATGATTGCCGATAGATTGACAGGTTTTAGAAAGGCAATTTTGCTGGGTGCGTTAATTATGACATTGGGGCATGCCTCTATGGCCTTAGAAATGGTTAATCCTACCTTCTTTTATATAGGACTTGCATTTATGATTTTTGGAAATGGTTTGTTTAAACCCAATATATCCTCTATGGTCGGAAACTTATATCCGGATACAAGTTCTAAAAAGGACGCGGGCTATACTATTTTTTATATGGGTATTAACGCTGGTGCATTTTTAGGCATGTTGTTGTGCGGATATATTGGTGAAAAAATCGGATGGCATTATGGTTTCGGTTTGGCTGGAGTTTTTATGTTGTTCGGGATGTTACAATTCTATTTTGGAAGTAAGATTTTTGGTGTTATAGGTGAACAGCCCAAAAAACAAATACCTACCGATCTTGAAAAGGTTGAAGAAGATATAAAAGAAGAGGAAACTCCTGCTCACATTGTGAGGGATCGATTGGTAGTTGTAGGTGTACTGATGGTAGCCAGTATATTTTTCTTCTTTGCCTTTGAGCAAGCCGGAGGGTCTATGACTGTTTTTGCGAAGGATTACACACAGAGAGTTTTGGAAGGCAACACTGGAACTATATTTAAATGGGTGGATGCTATTTTGACAATTTTCCCAATATTAATCGTTACATGGGTCCTTTATGGATTGGGAAAGAAAATCTTTAAGGATTATCCATTGACCATCATTTTTACCGCAATTTCGTTTGTTATCATATGGGTTTTGGGTGTTTGGAAAGTGTATAGAGAGTTTAGCTTGGAGCACACAGAAGTCACTGTGTCTTGGTTTCAAATTCTGAACTCCTTTTTTATTATTACTCTCGCATCTTCATTTAGTAGATTATGGGAAAAAGTATGGAATCCTTCAGGTCCAGTCAAATTTGCTATGGGCCTGACATTGGTAGGCGTTGGTTTTGTGGTCCTGTCATTGGGCGCAAGTAGTATACCGCAAGGTGCAAAAGTAGCCTCAGTAAGTATGATATGGTTGATTCTAGCCTATTTTTTCCATACCATGGGAGAATTATGTCTCTCACCGGTAGGACTATCTTATGTGTCTAAACTATCACCGAAGCGCTTAGCAGGATTATTGTTTGGATTGTGGTTTACCGCTTCTGCCATAGCCAATTTCATTGCTGGAATGACAGGTTCATATATTGATAAAATTTCGGAAACGTACTCAATGTCCATCTTTTTCCTGATCATTGCGGCGATACCAATTTTTGCAGCGGTCATTCTGTTAATGCTGAATCCTAAACTAAAGAAAATGATGCATGGAATTAACTAGTTTTAATTCTATAAGCCATAACCTATAATAAGTTTGGTGCGGGTGCATGAATTAAGGGGCATCAAGTTTTTATTAAAAAATACGGAAAACAACTGAAGTTGTCATTTTGCACATAAACTTAGTACATCCTTTGAAAAAAGGAATGTTTTATGAAGTGGAGCTTTATTAGGGATGTTCCTTTTTGAGACTTGAAAATGTGGATTATTTGTGATATTGACGGATTCACAAAAATTAATACACTATTTTTAAAATCTAAAATAATCTAAAATCTTATGTCAACAACTGTATCTCAACCCAAAAATCGCAAAGAACTCTTTGGGCATCCAGCTGGTCTTTTTGTATTGTTTTTCACTGAAATGTGGGAACGCTTCTCCTACTATGGAATGCGGGGGATTTTGGTTTTATACATAGCTACGTCTGCCACAGCAATTGATCCAGGGCTGGGGTGGAGCAACAAGGACGCTATTTGGCTCTATGGCTGGTACACCATGCTGGTTTATGTAGCGTCCATTCCTGGAGGTTGGATTGCGGATAAATTTTTAGGACAAAAGAAAACCGTGCTCTTTGGTGGACTATTGCT